>MDSW01090365.1_pt1 | contig 23685 bp, 29 predicted proteins | sample 811171 | NCBI WGS metagenome assembly MDSW01 (sample SAMN05326641, study PRJNA326480) | marine metagenome | isolation source: seawater | place: Atlantic Ocean: North West | collected 2012 | reverse complement strand
TTCGTATTTCCTAAAATACCATTAGGATTGTAAGGTAAAATACCTGAAATTAATTCTACATTATTATATAACTCAGTATTTAGTGTATCATTAAGAAGAGGATTAAAACCTAATGCAATATCAGTATTAGCACTAGGATCATAAACAAAGAACCAATCTATAGTATTCCAACCTTTACTTAAATTAGTATAACCACCTCTAATATCATTACTTTTATACTCATAATTAATAAAATAATTATGTTGTGCTAAATTAATACTCGTAAGATCAATAGTAATGTTATCTTGATCTTTTTTTAATAAAATATTTAAAGTATAACGTAATAATAATTTATCATTGTTATTACGAATAATATAATCTTGATATGTGTCGTCTTGATAACTACGACTTATTTTATTACCACTGTTTAATGAAGTATAATCAACAAATAAAAGATTACTTGAAATACTAATTTCATTGCTATCTGCTAATAAATGTATATAATCTACATATTCTAAAGAATTGTTATTATGAAATAATAATTGATCATTTAAAACATCAGTATCAATATTAGAATAGATTTCAAGTTTTAAACGCCAATCATTATATCCGGTATATTTAATTTTATCTTTTTCATCTTTTGTAGCAACTCCAAGTGTTAAATCATTAATAGAAGCAGTAATACTATCAATACTAGATTTATTACTATCAATTAAATCTCTATTATTTTCAATTGATTTAATACCACTCATTTATATTATTTTTATAAAATAAATGTTGTCAGAAATGCTTTATGATACATTAAGTAATTTAGATATAATTGGATTTTTTATGAGTTTTTTTATATTTATAATAATGCTACATATACTGAATGATTTTTATACAAATTATAAAGATGCTTTTGCAAATATATTATTACCAATAAATACAATATTCAATTTCTTAATGGCACCTTTGTTTTATATATTTGATTTTACAAAGCATTTTGTTAGGAGTTAAATAATAATTATACAGGTATATAAAAAATATATATTATAATAATAATAATGCACTACTATAATGATATGTTAGATGAAGATTCTCCTATACTAGAACAAAATGAAAAAATTAAATTGCCATTAAAAAAACATCAATTAGCCGGTATTTATAAAGCTTGTAGGATGGAACAAGATGAAAAAATATATCATAATGATGGAATAAATGAAAATAGTTATTATGAAATAACAACAAATATAGGTATTATTGGTGAAAAAGTAGGTTATGGTAAGACAATTACAGCATTATCTATTGTAGCACATTCACCAGTTAATACAATAAAAATAAATAATTCTTCATTAAAAAGTTATAATACACAAGTTAAGATAAAACAAAGTGATACTATTAAAAATTCCGTAATAGTATCAAATATTGAAAAAAATAATACAGATGCTATTAGATCTAAATATATTAATACTACTTTAGTAATAGTTCCACGAGGACCAGTATATACACAATGGGTAAAAAGTATTCAAAATGATACTAAATTATCAGTTTTATTGTTGGATGATATTCGTATAATAAAAAAAATAGAAAAACCAAATGATAATAATATCGCAAGAATTAAAAAATATTTTGAAAGATTTGATCTAGTTTTAATTAAAAATACAACATTACGTAAATTTATGACTTATATGGAACACGATAGTTATTTTATAAAATATTGGGCGAGAATAATAGTAGATGAAGCCCACGATATTTTAATGTCAATTGGTAATATTTCTTTTTTATACAAGTGGTTAATAAGTGCAACTTATACTAATTTATTAAATATACGTTATTGTGTTAATGCAAATGTATATCTAATTCGTGAATTAATCAAAAACGAATTAAATCATATATTAATAAAATCCCAAGATTCGTTTATTAAAAAGAGTTTTGATCTACCACCCATAATTGAAAAAAATTATAAATGTAAAATGTTAAATCGTTTAAGTATTATTAGACCATATTTATCAAGATCACAGATAGAAAGATTAAATGCTTCAGATCTATTAGGTATAATGCGAGACATTGGTGGTAATGTAGCAACTGAAAATGGTATTATAGAATGTTTTACAAATAAATTGAATAAAGATTTACATAATAAAAAATGTGAAAAAGATATGATATCTATGATGTCATTATCAGATCAAGAAAAAGAACAAAGAACTGAATCAATAGACAAATGTATAATTAATCTTGAAAATAAAATTAAAGATTTAACATTAAGAATAAGTAATATTGAAGATAAAAGTTGCGCTATTTGTTTAGACAATCTAACAAATCCGTTAATATTGAATTGCACGCATTCATATTGTGCTACTTGTATAATGATGTGGATACGAACAAATAAAAAGTGTCCTGAATGTAGAAAAGAAATTAATATATCTGATACTACTTTTATTACTAACGCCGTTGTAAATAATACGGAAACTAAATCTAAAATAAAAAGTAAAGAAAATACTTTAATTGATATTATTAATACAAAACCGGATGGTAAGTTTTTAATTTTTAGTAAAATAGAAAATGGTTTTTCAAGTATTATAAATAATTTAAATAATCACGATATATCATTTACAGAAATTAAAGGAACAACAGGTTGTATGAATAATATTTTAGATAGATTTCGCAATGGTGAAATTAAAGTTATTTTATTGAATACCAATTATGCAGGTTCTGGAATTGATATTAGTTTTGCTACAGATGTTATTATATATCATTCGATGAATAATGAAAGAACTCAAGCAATTGGAAGAGCACATCGTGTTGGAAGAACAAAACCGTTATATGTTCATACATTGTTATATGAAGAAGAATATAATGATGAAAATATTAACTTTTAGCTATACGCACAATAGCTTCACACATTAATGTAATTAATAATGCGAATAATACTAATATTAGTAATTCATAAATACGATCAAATAGTTTATCAGTCTTATCAATCTTAACAGTCTTATCAGTCTTATCAGTCTTAACAGTCTTATCAGTCTTAACAGTCTTATCAGTCTTAACAGTCTTATCAGTCTTAACAGTCTTATCAGTAATATTATTAAATTCTTTGTATTCTTCGTCATCTAAATATGCATCTAATTCATCATCAATATTGCTTTCAACCTTTGTATCAATAGAATTCATATCATTTAAAGCTTGTTCATATTGTTTTTTTGCTTTTTCTTCTATAGGAAATACATAAGGTGGTGCTTGTAAAGGATCACATTGATTATTGCTAGTAATTCTAGTATGATCGTTGCTTACTATCATACTAGAATCAAACTTATCATAAGGATCAACTTCGGGTGAAAGTTCAACCTCTTTAGGTTTTTTCTTTTTCGGTTTTTTAAAACTGGGAATATTATATGCTTCTTCTAAAGTTGCATACAGCATATTATCTTTTGTAATATAGTAATATAAAATGGATACGATATGGAAAACAATTATTTTAATCATATTAATACTATATGTTGTTATAATAGCACTAAACCCATCTATAAAAAATCCATACTTTATGATAATTGTGTATGAAAACCCTTTATTATTGCTATTTATAGTATTATTTGCTTATTATATTTCACAATGGGATGTAAAGATAGCGCTATTAATATTGATATGTGCTATAGCAATATATTTGGATATAATATTAATAAAAAAAGGAATAACAAATAAAGAACAACCTAAAGATGATAGAGCCTTTATCGCTTATGTCAATAGCATTAATTCATATTGGAAGTAAATATTTATCATTAGAATTAACTGAACAACAAAAAGAAATGTTAAAACATCCTTTATCTCAAATAATTATATTAACCGCAATAATATATGCATCAACGAAGGATATATATAAAACAATATTATTAGTTTTAACAATATATATATTTATTTATGTAATTTTTAATGAAAATCACGAAATGTCAATAATATTACCGAACAATGAAATTAAAAAACATTATATTAATTCTTTTTACTCAGAAAAAAATAGTTTATTAGACATCCTAAAGTAAAACTAATAATACTTAAAATAATTGAATAAATAGTCTGTTCCACATCAATTTCTAAGAAATTACAATTTTGAACAAAATTAATACATAATTCAACAATAATTGTTTTAAGGATCATTAAAAAGTAATCAGTTATACCAAATATAATACCTAATGTTCCGTATGTAATAATATGGAAACCTAAATATTGTAAATAATTTTTATTAGTTTTATATAGAAACTTATCAAAAAAGTCTATATATAATCTACATTTGATATAAACAAATAATAAAGAAAATATAATTGCAAAAACAATATATAAATAATAAACCTTAATTAAACTGTCTTTATCAAAATATTTTTCAAAAATAATCATTTTTATTACTATTGATTATAAAAATAATTGCACTTAAAAATGATATTAATATTATATAAATATAAATAGCTATGCCATTATATTCATCTTTAGGCTATAATATAGATCAAGATATTGATATTGAAACTATAAAAGGAATACAATTTTCGTTATTGAGCCCTGATGAAATTATAAAAAGATCAGTATGTGAGGTTACTAAAACTGATACATATGCAGGTAATGAACCTGTTGTAAATGGTTTATTTGATATTCGTATGGGAGCATTAGAACTTAATCGTTTGTGTGGAACTTGTGGATTAAAAGCTAGTCTTTGTCCTAATCATATGGGTCATATTGTTCTTGAAACACCTCTATATCATATTATGTTTTATGATATAACACGCAAACTATTAAAATGTATGTGTTTTCATTGTAGTAAATTGATAGTATCAGAGAATACAACTAATCCGGTATTTAAAGAAGAAATTAATCGTATTAAAGGTATTAAAAATAATCATAAAAGGTTTGAAGCATATGTTAAATTTATTACAGCTATTCAAAGTAAATATAAAACTAATGGTAAATGTGGTTTTGATGGTTCTACAGGATGTGAAAATTACTTACATTTCAATGTTAAAAAAACACCTTTTAAATTACATTTGGAATATATGGTAAATAAAGAAAAAAAAGAAACAGAGGTTACAGCCGAACAAGTTTTAAAAGTATTTAAACGTCTTAGTGATAAAGATATTGAACTTCTTGGTTTTAATCCTATTTGGTCTAGACCCGAATGGTTATTATGCACAGTATTACCAGTTCCTCCTCCTGCTGTAAGACCTAGTATTATTGAAGAAAATGGACAACGACGTGAGGATGATCTTACACATAAGCTTTGTGATATTGTAAAGTTCAATCAATTCTATAAAGAGAAGAAAGAACGTAATCAAAATGTAGATATTCTAAAAAACTCTGCTTTAATTCTACAATATCACGTATTTACTCTACTTAATAATTCAATTCCAGGTATTACGGCATCTTTACAAAGGAATGGACGTAAGATGAAGAGTGTATCAGATCGTATGAAAAAGAAAGATGGTCGTATTCGTGGTAATTTAAATGCTAAACGTGTTGATCAATCTGCAAGATCTGTAATTACTCCTGATCCTTATATTTCTATAGATCAACTTGGAATACCAATTAAAGTAGCAATGAATCTAACATTTCCTGAGATAGTAAATACTAATAATATTAGCAAAGTTAGAGAAATGATATTAAATGGTCCTGATAAATGGCCTGGTGCAAAATATATTCATAAAAGTGGTAAAAATGGTATTATTATCAATATTAAATATTGTAATCTTGGTGAAATAGCAGAAGGCTTACAATATGGAGATGTAGTTTATCGTCATATTCAAGATAATGATTATGTATTGTTTAATAGGCAACCATCTTTACATAAGATGTCAATGATGTGTCATCGTGCTAAAGTAATGCCTTATAAAACATTTCGTTTAAATGTTTTGGATACACCGCCATATAATGCAGATTTTGATGGGGATAAAACATCTTGTCCCAAACAGGTAGCTACTATGTAAGTTGTGGTATCACTTACATAGAAAAATAGTGTAAATACCACTAGAAAATAGTAATTTTCTATATATAACTACCTAGTGTATAATTTATACGCGACACTACCAAATTGACGGGGACACCCTTAGAGCCTTAACTACCACTCTTATTTGGAAACATTTAAGAGGAACTCGGTTAATAGCCGAACCCAATGGTAATAAAGTTAAGGATTGGGCAATCCGCAGCCAAGCTCCTAAGTTCGTTATGCTAGAATATGGAGAAGGTTCAACGACTAGATGATAGTGGGTCTGAAGGAACTAGCAATTCCTATTGATGGCTTAAGGTATAGTCTGTCCTATAGGGAAACTTATAGGGATTCGTTGGAGATGAATATGCATTTACCGCAAACGGTGCAAACAATGAATGAATTAAAAGATTTAGCATATATTCCGTATATGATAGTAAGCCAAAAAGATGGTGTTCCTATTATAGGTATGGTTCAAGATGTTTTATTAGGTTCATATCGTATTAGTGATAATAAAGTAAGACTTGATGCTAAAGCCGTATCAAATTTACAAATGGTTAATTCAATGTTTGATGGTAATCTACCTTCTAATACTAAAATTTATACTGGCAAAGAAATATATTCAATGATATTACCACCAAATATGAATACTAAAGTTAAAAAATTTGAAGTTATTAATAGTGTAATAAAAGCTGGTAAGCTAGATAAACATTCATTTAAATCATTATCTAGTGGGTTAATACCTCTAATTTATCACGATTATGGTCCTACAGCTTGTAGAAACTTTTTGGATAATACACAACGTTTGATTTGTCGTTGGTTAATGCTAGATGGTTTTAGTGTAGGGTTAAGTGATCTAATGATGGAAGAAGAACATAAAATAAATGTTAAAGAAGTAATAAAAAAGAATAAAGATGAAGCAATTGAAGTATTAGATAAATTTCGTTGTGGTGAATTAAAGAATGATACGATATATGATAATGAATCTTTTATTGAAAACAAACTTATTAATATTGTTAATAAGTTGAATAAAGATGTTGAAAATATTTGTATGAAAACTTTAAATGATGATACAAATCGTATGATTAATATGGTAAATTCTGGTAGTAAAGGAAAAACAAGTAATGTTACACAAATTATGGGTTGCGTAGCACAAATTAAAGTGGAAGGAAAACGTATTCCTTATGGATTTACTGGTAGAACTTTACCACATTATTGTAAATATGATGACGGTCCTGAAGCACGTGGATTTGTAGAAAACGGATTTATTGAAGGACTCACACCACAAGAAGTATTCTTTCATGCAATGGGTGGTCGTGAAGGATTAATTGATACTGCTGTTAAAAGTGTAACAGGAGATACACCTATTATAATAATAGAAAATGGTGAAACAAAGTATATTAATATTGGTGAATGGATTGATAGTAAAATTGATAATCCAGATAACAAGACTTTAGTAGAGCAATTTGGACCAGAAGATGCTAATATGGAAATGCTTGGATTATTTGAAACTGAAGCGTATATACCATCCTGTTATAAAGATGGTAAAATAATTTGGGGTAAAATGACTAACGTAAGTCGACACGATTCCGGTGACATATTATATGAAATCATTACTAAAAGTGGTCGTAATATTAAAGTAACAAAAAGTAAATCACTCGTTATATGGGATTCAGATAACAAGTTATTTGTAGAAACGGAAACCCCAAATGTAAAAATTGGAGATGCTATTCCTGTATCTGAAATATTACCAGAACCACCTGATGTAATTAAATCTTATATTGATATGACTAAATATTTTCTTAAAAATGAATATATCTTTAGTAGAGATTTGTTTAAAGCAAAAGATATGATTGGTAATACTAGAGCTTTACCTGGTGATTGGTATGAGAAAAATAATGGAACCGAGTTTGCTTTACCTTATCCAAACCAAAAAGCTTTACGTAGAGCATTAAATGAAGGTAAAACACGTATTGAAATGATGAAACCAAATTCAATATATTCTTATAGTAGCACAAAAATAACTACTCATTTTCCAGATATGTTTAATTTAGATTTTGAAAATGGTGTATTTATTGGTTTGTTTTTAGCAGATGGAAATGCACGAGTTAAACAAGGTGATATATGTATTACAAAAAATGAAGAAGGTGTAGTAGAATTTACTAAATATTGGTTTTCAAAATTTGGTATTAATTATCGTATTGATGATAGAACTGAAAACAGAGCTTATCCAACATATAGTGTTGTAGGATATTCAACTATTTTAGCAAAATTCTTAGAAATAATATTAGGGCATACAGCAGAAAATAAATATGTTCCAGACTTTGCTATTACTGCACCTATTGAATTTGTAAAAGGTATCATATCTGGATATTTTTCTGGAGATGGTAATATTGATACAAATACAAAAACTATTCAAGCACGTTCTATTTCTGAAAAACTCATTATTACAATGAGCAATCTTTGCGCAAGAGTTGGAATATTTGCTAAAATAAGTAAAACAGAACCTACTATTAAAAATCGTGGTAAAGATTCAAAATCTTTTCATACTACTAAACCATCATATATTATGTATATTCGTGCAAAATGGGCAGTTAAATTTAAACAAGAAATATTATTAGTAAATAATGATAAACAAGCCAAACTTAATAAACTTGATATTACAAAACTAGAACATTCCAACTTTTCTACACATAATGAGGTTGTGTTAGATGAAATTGTAGATATTAAAATTATTCCACAGGATATTGTAGCAAGTGTTTATCCAAAAGCATATGATGTTACAGTTCCTGAAACTGGTATGTTTTCAACGGGACACTTGATATACTGTATGAATACCAGTGATACGGGTTATATTGAGAGGCGTCTAGTAAAATCAATGGAAGATACAAAGGTTTATTATGACTTTACAGTTAGAAATGCTACAGGGGTGATTGTTCAATTCCTATACGGTGAAGATGGTTTTGATGGTTCCAAAGTAGAAACACAAGAATTACCTGTTATTAAGATGAATACAATGGAGATGGTAGATAATTATTTATTACGTAAAGAAGATGAATTATCAATATATATGTTAAAATCAATTACAGATAAAATTAAAACTTCAACATATACTAACTTAAATAAATTATTTGAAGAAATAGTTAATGATAAAAATACAATTATTACTGAAGTATTCGACGGTTCTATGAAAACTGATATATTGTATCCTATACCTTTTAAAAGGATCTTAATTGATGCTAAAACTAAACTTGAAAATGCTAAAGTTAAAAGACGTAAAACTGATTTAGATCCTGAATATGTTTTAGATAAAATTGAATGGATTAAGAAAAATCTAATTCTTGATTCTAAAGCGTGCTTGTCTTTTAGATTATTAGTAAATACCTATTTGAATCCTAAACAAATGATAGTTCATTATGGATTTATGAAAAATATATTTGATTATGTTGTTGATAAAATTACTAAATATTTTAAACAATCTATAGCACATCCTGGTGAAATGGTTGGTATTGTTGCTGCACAAACTATTGGTGAAATAGGAACTCAAATGACACTTGATTCTTTCCACGTATCAGGAACAGACGCCGCTGTTAATGCTACATCTGGTGTTCCACGATTGAAAGAATTATTAAGTGTTAGCAAGAACATTAAAACACCAACAATGTTTATTCATCTTAAAGATGATATATCTAAAATTGATATACCACCTAATACTAGAGAAGACGATTATAAAAGATTACTTGAAGAATATAAGAAAAACTCAATTAATGTCAAAAATAATATTGAAGTTATACGTCTTTGTGATGTAGTTTATAAAAGTGAAATATATTGGGATGATGGTAATCTTTCAACTAATATTGAAGAAGATAAAGAATTTGTTAAAATGTATAACCTTTTCAGTAATACACAAGAAGAAAGTAGTAAATTAGTATTAAGACTATTAATCGATAAAGAAAAAATGCTAATGTATGATATTAAAATGATTGATTTATATACACAAATTAGTATTAATTATAGTAAATATATTACGTGTATATTTAGTGATGATAATGCTGATCAACTAATTATGCGTATTAAACTTGATATATCTAGTCCTCATATTATTAGCTTATGTAATACTGAAGATCATATTACTATACTAAAAGCAATTGAATATAATTTAATTTACAATATGCTTGTTAAAGGTGTTAAAGGTATTAAAAAGGTTTCTTTGAAATCTACTAGAAAACCTGAATATGATATTGAAGAAAATGCTTTTAAAGATGTATTACGTTGGTCTCTAAATACAGATGGAACTAATATGAAAACTTTGTTTAAAGATATTAATGTTGTTTATGAAAAATCACGTTCAAATGATATACGAGAAATTTATACAACTTTAGGTGTTGAAGCAGCAAGAAAAGCACTTATATTAGAATTAGATAATGTAATTGGCGAAGGCACTATTAATTACAGACACATATCATTATTAGTTGATACTATGACAAACAGAGGACAACTAATGTCTATTGATAGACACGGTATTAATAGAAGTGATGTTGGACCTTTAGCTAAATGTAGTTTTGAAGAAACTACAGATATGTTAGTTAATGCTAGTATCTTTAGTGAATATGATCAACTTAATGGTGTAAGTGCCAATGTTATGTTAGGACATAAAGCACCTTGTGGAACTGGTGATTTTGATGTTATTATTGATGAAGATAAATACATTGACATTATGAAAGATGTCATTGTTTATAAAAATGATATTAGTCCCATATTAGAAGAACAAGAAGATGATGATGATATTTTCATCAATATTAACATACCTACAACAGAAAACGATTCTTCAAAACAATGTTTTGTTAACCGTTTCTCATAAAATTACTAAAGTTTTGTGCGGTTCGTAGTCTATTAAACACTTTAAATTTATCATTATTATATCTTAATATTGTAGGAAATGCTGGAACATAAGATTGTATAGTTGGATATTTATTTAAATAATTTCCATCAATTTCATATATTTTTATATTTAAATTATTCTGTTTTGCTTTTTCCCATTCTGTTTTCATTGCATTACAAAAATAGCACGTATCTAATTTAGCAAAGTATATTGCTTTATTTTCTAAATTAAAATCATCTTTATTATTCTTTAGTGTTATAACTGTAGGTGTAGGTCTAGTAACCTTTTTAGGTGTAGGTCTAGTAACCTTTTTAGGTGTAGGCTTTTTAACAACCTTTTTAGAATCCATTTTTTATTTATATAAAATGTAAAAAAATGATAATTATATATATTGATATATATAATGTTTCGTTATATCAGCAATACTATATACTCAATTTTATACTCAAATTATGATAAAATTTTAGAAGAAAATATTAATTTAATAAAATCTTATAATATACTTGAAAGCAAATATCATACTTATTATGATTTGTATAAGCAATTATTTGATGATAATCATAAAAATACTATAGAATATAACAATTTGGTAGATAGCTACAATAATCTACAAGAAAAATATGAAAGTGTTATTTCTGAAAATAAAAATCTAAAAAGAAAACTATTAACTAATAATAGTAGATATATTCGAAAAAAACTATATTAATAATCAGTAAAATGGAATCTACACATTATAAAACTGCTTCTGATATTTCTTGTGCAAATATGTTAAAATTAGCTAAAAAACAAGCTGATCAAAATCATAATATTTTTTTAAATCGTATGATTTCTAAAAATTGTGGTAATGGTGATAAAGATGGTTATTTTATACTTGGTGAAGTAATTAATCCTAAACATTGTGATAATAAAAGATCGAATTATAATTTTGATTGGTGGGATACTAAATATAAACAACCTTGTGTAGGTGAAGAGTTTAATATCAACACCAAAAATAAAAAAATATCTGATAAAAATAATTTTAATAATTGCAATCCTCCTGACTTCTCTCAAGCTAATCAGGTTTCTGGTTATGATAGTAATCGTAATAGTAATTTTAAATATAATACACCTAAAGTATGTGGTATGTAATTATTCTTTAGGTTCGCATAATTGTGTTTTAGGATTTCTACGTGTTCCTTTAGGACAACGTGGTAATTTTTCTTTAACCGTTGTTTTAGCTACACATTCTTTTGTTTTTTTATCTCTATATGTTCCATTAGGACATCTTTTTAACTTAGGTATAGGAATATTTTCAATAGGAACTGATTTAGTATTATTATCAATTATTTTATGAAATTGAATATTACTAATTATTTTAGTTTTTATAGCTGTAATATTAAATTCTTTGTAGATTTTATTTAAATAATCATTTGACATAAAACGACCATCATTCTTTTGGCGTTCTTTTGCTCTTTTAAATGCAATTTCATTCGGTGTATCTACACAAATTATTGATGGTTTAAATCCTTTAAGTATAAATTGTTTTACTAAAGCATTACAATAATTAGCATCACTACAAGCAGAATCATATATTATATTTTTATTACTATTTAAAAAATAAGGTAATACTGTATTTTGCATTGAATTACGTATATGATCAAGTGTATTTAAAGTAGCATACATATTTGCTTCTATATTTCCATCATCATTAGAGTATAATTTTAAAGTTTTTTCATTTACAATATAATCACTACCTTTTTTAGAATCTCCTCCTATATCTTTTACAAAATCCGTATTATAATATCGTAAATCATCTGGATTTAAAATAATAAAATTATTTTGTGATAAATTAAAATGTTTTTCTAAATTATTTTTGATAAAGTAGGATTTACCTGCACCTGGTTTTCCTACTAATATTATAAAATGCTTATCATTACCTGAATTAGTATATTTATTTTCTAAATCTTCAATATATTGTTTAGTATCTGTATTATTTTTAGGATAAGTTTTTACACCAAAATCCATAAAAACAAACTTAGGTTCTTTAACAACTTTGATTGACGAAGGAATTATATTATATAAATCTAATGTTAAACAACCTGTTTTTATTTTAAACTGATCTTCGTTATATTTTTTTGCTAATAATACATATTCGTTATTATTTTTAGATATTAATTCAAAAATAATATTTCTAGGTAATAATATTTCTTTTTCTTTTTTAAACATTGTATTAGTAATCATATTAATATAAGGCAGTCCTTCATCTAAATAAATAGTATAAACATATCCATAATTTCCTGCAAAACTATTTGCAACTGCTTTTGATGTTGTAATAGATGTAAAGTTTTGAACATATACTTTATCACCTATATTATATATTTGATTTCCATCTGTAGTAATATATTTAGTTCTCATTCCACGATAAAAAACTTTATTTTTCTTATTATTTTCATATCTAGGCGAGGCTTCAATAAAAGCTTTATCTATTTTATTAATTTCAATATCTATAATATTTTTTAATTCTATATTTGTTTTAATTATAATTTTAAAATATTTATATATAATATTACGTGATGCTATACTAGCATCATCTGTATTATTATAAATATTATTATTTAGTAATTGTGTATTCATATATTTATAAAAATTACCACTATATATTTTCAACACATTTGATATTAATTCATCGAAATATACGTCTTCGTTATATGGTATATTTTGTTTAGTATTTAAACTATTTTTTTTCAAACCTTTCAAACCTATTGTTGATAATTCTAAAAACTCTTTATTGATATAAAGATCATTGGGTGTAGTAATAGTTTTTAATTCGAATATTTTATTTTTTTTTAGTATTTTATTTAAATCTTTTACATCAACTAAGATCTTTTTATTTATAAAAAATCCTATATTAAAATATGTAGGTTTGTTTGCATATGTTTTTTGTTTTAAAAGTTGATTATTAACTATTATACACTTTTTCATTTCATTTGAAAAAGTTATCATTGATTTGTTAAGACCATAATAGTTATTGTTAAACAATATAACTATATTATTATCATTATTAGTAATAAAATCATTAATTGGTATATATTCTAAAGTAATAGGATCATATAAAGACATTATTAATATAATAATATATATAAAATGAAACAGAGTGATATTGAAGAATATAAAATTAATACTATAAATAATAAATATTATCATTATTTATTACCATTTGTTGTTATATATCCTTATGTTAAAAATTGGTCAAGGAACAGAACACAAGAAGAACAGAAAGTTATTGAAATGTATGATACATATATGGAAAATAAACATTTACATTTCTTTTTACATTTAGCATTTGATAAAGAAGAAAAAATGGTTTGTTATGATGGTAATCATCGTCGTATAGTTCTTGAAAAACTTTTAGAAAATGATATTAATCCAACTATCTATATTTCTGTTATATGGGAAGCTAATTATACAGATATTTTTGAAGATTTTAAAAATCTTAATAAACAAAGTGTTGTTCCAGAATTATACATTGAACAAGCTAAATATTCAGAAATTTTTAATAAAAATGTTGAAAAAATAGTGAATACATATACAAATAAGTACAAACATTTTGTTAAAACTTCACCCAATCACAAAGCACCACATTTTAATGTAGGTATTTTTATTAATTATATTAAAGAAATATATGAAAAATTACCTAAAGAAAAACAAGATTTAGATGTAATACAAAAAGGTTTGGATCAATATCAAGATCATATAAAAAATAATATAGCTAGTATTACTAATAAAAATTACGAAAAATGTAATAAATACGACTTTTGGTTATTTTATAAATTACCTTTAGATATTGATACTATTCTTTTACATTGTTAGTATTATTTTTACAATATGTTGGATTCCAATAATAGTAAATCCAATAGAAAGGTCCAAGTAAATATGCTATAACTAATCCTAATATTTTATCCATAGGTGTTCCACTATAACCAAAACATATTAATGAATATATTAAAGCACCTATTGTAGCAAATAATATTATAATTAATAATATAAAGAGTATAATAGCTACTATCATTTATTAAATAATATCATTTATTTAATAAATGCCTACTCTTACAAATGAGCAGATGTTTAAGAATGTTATTACCATCATTAAGAAGATGGATATAAACAAAGAAGCTGACTTTGATACTGAGATGAATAAGGTTATTGCAAAAGCTAAGACTACTGGCAAAAGTAATTCAAAAGAATCTAAGAAATTAAAAGAACCTACACCTTATAATATTTTTGTAAAGGAAAAGTATCCCGAAGTGAAAGATCAGTATGAACCCAAAGAAAGAATGAAGGCTATTGCTATTTTATGGAAAAAACACCAAGAATCCTCTAAGGGTAAGTAAAATATAGAATAATATTTATTTTTGTATCATTTTCCTATAAAAATGTAAGAATTTTACAATTTTACTTAAAAAAATGAAGGGAAGTAAGTAAGAAATTTATCATACAAATGACCACCCTTACCAACGAACAGATGCTTAACAACGTTATGACCATCATCAGGAAGATGGACATCAGCGAGGAAGATGACTTTAAGAAGGAGATGCACAAAGCGATCAACAAAGCTATGAAGGACAAAACCACTGTCAAGAAGACGAAAGAACCGAAAGAACCTAAGGAACTTACTCCTTACCAGCAGTTCGTGAAGGAAAAGTATCCCGAAGTGAAAGGTCTTTATGATGACAATAAGGATAGGATGAGGGCTATCGCAAAACTGTGGAAGGAACAGAAGGAATCTTCAGGTAGTGAGTAAGCAATAAACTATTGATAGAAGGATAATTATCCTTTTATCATTTTCCTATAAAAATGTAAGAAAAATACGATTTTACTTAAAAAAAATGAAGCAAAATAAGGAAAGATACCTATCATACAAATGACCACCCTTACCAAGGAAAAGACTACTATTGAAACTTTGTTTAACAATGCACCCGAAGATATCCAGAATATGATTTATACTAAAATTATGTATCCTCAACCTAAAGAACTTCTTCAAGAAATTCGCACTAGAAGTGTTATATATAGTATATTATGTTCTCTTGAACGTGAAAAAGATTTAAAACCAACATTGAATAATGTTGCTATTTCTCTATATGAACTTCCTGAAAATACAAGGGCAATCATATTAAATAAAATTGGAGAGTAAAAAAAATTAATATATATGATAAAAGGATACTCCAATCCTTTTATCATTTTCCTATAAAAATGTAAGAATTTTACGATTTTACTTAAAAAAAAAATGAAGTAAAAGTATTTATCACGCAAATGACCAACCAGAAATCTACTATTGAAACTGTTTTTGATAATGCACCCGAAGATATCCAGAATATGATTTATACTAAAATTATGTATCCTCAACCGAAAGAACTTCTTCAAGAAATTCGCACTAGAGGTGTGCTATATGATATATTATGTGCTCTTAAACGTGAAAAAGATTTAAAACCAACATTTGATAATATTGCTATTGCTCTAAAAAGCGCACAAGGAACGTCAATCATAATAAAGAAAATTGATGAAGATGGTAATTCTCAAGAAATTATTTTAATTGCAAAATAGAAAAATTAATATATATATGATAAAAGGATTATACTATCCTTTTATCACTTTATCCTATAAAAAATGAAAGTTTATACCAATGTAGAGATAATGTGCAATCTTATGACAATAGTTAATACTATAAATATCTACAAAGATAATGAGTTTAAGCAGAATATTAATAATATTAGAGTAATGTAAAAATAAGAAAAAACATACAGATTAACAGATTTTTTGTCAAAAAGAATATGCAAGGTATTAAAAACAACATCTAGTTAATGAACGAAAAAAACCTCATTTTTTGTTATAGATATTGATGTGTAAAAATTAAACACGAAAATAAAATCATAATATGATATTATTACTTAAAACTATATTATTATAAAGTAATATGATCATTAAAATAGATACAAGAGAGAAAAGTTTAATTGAAATTTTCAAAGAATATTATCCAACTATACCAATATCAATAGAACAATTGGATATTGGTGATATAATAATAACAAATGATTACTGCACTATTTTGATAGAAAGAAAAACAATATGTGATGCTTTAGCTTCTATTAAAGATGGTAGATGGAAAAACCAGAAACAACGCATTCTAGATAATTATGACAAATCTTTGTATATTATTGAAAACGATGATATATTTAATAATGATAGAAGACTATCTTCGGCATATATAAATACTTTATTACGTGATCGTATTCCTATTATTTTTACCAATTCAACATCTAATACAGCAAAAGCAATTAAAGTAATATATGATAAATTGGTAGATAACCCTTCAAGATTTGTAACAAAAGAAACATCGTATGTTAATACAGTTAAAACGAAAACAACAAAGATTGAAAATATAGATAAAAAGAATTGTTTCATTTTACAATTATGTCAAATACCAATGATAAATCAAAAAATAGCATCAAAAATAGCGGAAGAACATAATAGTATGAAAGATTTTATAGCAACTTTAGAGGGTTGGGAGAATCCAAGTGAATATTTACAAGCTATAGATAGTATTGGTGTAAAAAAAGCTGAAAAAATAATAGAATATTTATTGTAAATATAAATATAATAAACTAGCATTACAAGTATGCCATATTAAAGCATTTGCAGGTTTCCAACTGATATGGTAAGGATATAAAGTATATTTGATATTATTATCATAAAATGAAATAAAAGCAACTATAACAATAGTTAAAATTAAAATATTATTGTATTTATTACACAAATAATAAACAATTTTAAGTAATCCTATTAAATAACTACAAACTGAAAATCTATTTATTTTTTTGAATAATATTATTATTATTAAAGTTAGCACAATGCTATATGTAATATTATTAGTAATAATATATAATGCTATACATAATATAGAAAGCATATCATAATAATAAATATTATATATTTCTCTTTGTGGATAAATTTCGTGGTCATATAAATGAAATATACTTGAAGTTATACATAATAATAGAAATAATATTTTAAGAATAAAGTTATCTAAAACTAATGCTAAAATTAAAAATACAATACTTGAATAAAAGCAACTATCCATTTTTAAATGTAAAAATATATTTTTTATATAAGAAGTAATATTTATTAATAATAAATATGGAAAAGCAGTATCTTAATGATATTTGGACTTTATATTTCCACGATAACTCTGTTACTTGGGATAATGCTAGTTTCAAAAATATAGCTACTATTAGTTCAGTAGAAGATTTCTGTAAAATTTATAAAATTTTAAACCAAGATAATTATTGGTTAAAAGGAATGTTTTTTATTTTTCGTGATGATATTATGCCTAGATGGGAAGATAGCAATAATATTAATGGTGGATGCTTTTCCTATAAAATATCAACCCAAGAAGCTGATGAAAAATGGTTTGATTTATGTGGAAAAGTTTTAAGTGAAACTTTAAGTAATAAAGAATGTTATAATGTTAATATTAATGGAATATCTATAACGCCTAAAAAAAATGCAAATGTAATACGTATTTGGTTACAAAATAATGAACTGGTTAATCCTGAATCATATAATATTAATATTACAAAGTTTTCAACATTATTATATAAAAAGCATACGAATGATTAATATATGATAATATTACGTATAATTGTTTCTATTATTTTGGCATTTTTCTATTTTTTAATATTAGTATTAACACCTAAAAAATATGTTTCTAATTTATCTCAATTCTTTATAAAATTATTATTAAATGTATGTAGATTATCAAACATAACTATAATAAATAAAGAATTATTTGATAATTATTGTAAAACGGACAAACCTTTTATAATAGTATCAAATCATATATCTTTATGGGATGGTATTATATTATCAGGTGTTTTTGGTAAAATTAAATATTTAGCAGCTAAAAATGCGGATAAAGTATTTATAGGAACAAAGATCTGTTTAGAAAAATTAGGTTGTATTATAGTTGAAGAAGGTGGAACTGTAGAAACTATAAAAAATAATGTAAAAAAACGAAAAGCAAATGATAATGTCTTAGTTATATTTCCGGATGCTATGAATCCAATACCACTTGGTAAAAATATAGCTCCTTTTAAAACAGGTGCATTTGCTACAGGTATTGATATTTTACCTATTATAATAAAATATAAAGATCATACTGTTGATCCTACATTTTATTGGTATAAAAAAGAAAATCCATTTCACGGATGGACAAAACTACTTCTTAATAATAATTTTAAAACAACAATTCAAGTATTACCTTTAATAAAAGCTATGGACAATGTAGAAGAATATAAAGATAAAGTTTATAATATAATGTCTTATAATTTAGAAAAATTATAAAATGAATATCATTTTATTTTTTAACCTGTATTATTAATTTCAGGGCTTAATGCTAATTGGATAGTTCCTAAATTCGCAATTTTATAACAAAGAATTAATGGATATTCTTGTTTTAAATATATTTCAACTTTTTCGCATAAATTAGTGCATTTTGTAAAAATCGCAATGTATTTTAAATTAAATACACCTTGAATGATATTCGTATCAGCTTCATCATTTTTCTTAATATTTACGCTATAATTATTATCAATACCAATTACAGTTTCTTGAGTGCAAAATTCACCTTTACAATTCAAATATAAGTTTTTATCAACACTTCTAATTTCTATTGTTTCCGCAATATTATACATATCTCTAATTATTTTTTGAAAATATACAGTAGGCATAGTGATTGTAGTATTAAAATCAACTGGAGGTATTTTAATATTTAAAACATCAATATCTAACATATATAATTTATAGGTTGTTTTATAATTCTTATCAGGGTTTTCAATTTTAATACCTAATTGGTTTGGATTTTCTTTTTCTATAAACAAGGTTAACATATCATTATTAGTTATAGTTTTGATAAGTGTATGTAATTTAAACATATTTAATCCTACAAAGATCTTACCATTTTCCGCAATACATTTATATGATTCAAACTCGTCTGCTTCCATCTTAGCAAATATTAAAACTATATGACTAGTATCCATTGCCATTATTTTTAAACCAGTTTCATCAAATTCAAAATTAACATCTACTAATATTTCTTTTAAAGCATCAATAACTTGTTTAAATGTAGTTGCTTGAACTGTTTTTAATTCTAAAATATAATTATCACTCATTTTACAATTTAAAAACGTCTAGTTTTTAAGTGTAACCATACAATTTATATTTAACTTTATTATATACAATAGGGTATTTAGCTTCTAATTCTTTAAGATTTAATTCATCTTGTTTTTTATCTTCATCTGTTTTAATTCCTAACATATTACCTATACCTTCTGTAATAATATTGTCAGATAATATACTATTCGTATCTGTTTTAAAAAAATCATAATATAAACTATTTAAAGACATACTACCATCCTTTAATTTTCTATCTTGATATTGTATATTAATAATATCCTTAACATTTGAATAATTAATTGCCATCTCTATATTTATTTTCAATTATATAAGAAATCATTTCATATGGATGTTCATATTCGGTTTTATTAGTAACATCGTTAATTCCACTAGGATATGGTGAATTATATATTGACATCATTAACTTTCCATTTTTATCACTATATATCCAATCATTAAGATCAGGATTGGCTCTAACTAATCTAAAATATTTACGAAGATGTTTTCTTTCTATATTATGTTTTAATAAAACTTTATCAACACTAATTTTATTATAACGTTGATAAATATGTAATTTTTCGTGAATTAATAATCCTACAAAATCATAATATTTTTCAATAGTATATATCGATTTCAATAAATCAATATGTATAAATATAATATCTTCACGAGTATGTGGATATTTATTTTCATATGAATTAGATTTGATAAAAGCAAATTTCCATAATATTTTGGAAATATAATTATCTTTAGGTATTAGTTCGTGATCTAAATTGTAAAAATATAAATCAGCACGAATACAAGCCAACAATAATATTATATAATCTTTAATATTAAGGTTTTTATTTGATGATCTTTGTTCTTTGACAACACGTTTAATGTAATCTTTATAATCTATACTTTTTCTTGCTCTAATATCAGGTTTTGACATAGAAGAACAATACTCATCATCATCTTTTATTAAAAAATTAATTATTTCAGCATCTATCATAATATGTGTTATGTATATAAATATTAAAAATGATACTAATAGTATAACAAATATTATTATCATAGGATTTATTTAAATACTGTATATTAAAAATGGTTAATGTAGTTTTAGCCTGTTGTAAAAATGGAGGTATTGGTATAAATAACAGATTACCATGGAATATTAAAGATGAATTACAGATGTTTAAAATTATTACAAACAATGCTACGATTATTATGGGATATAATACTTGGTCTTCACTACCTAAAAAACCATTACTTAATAGAATAAATGTAGTTCTAACTAGATCTAAAGAAAAAAAAGAAGAATTATTAAAAAACTATGATGTTATAGTGATCACTTCTATTGATGAAGCTTTAACCAAATATAAAAACGAACAATGTTATTATATAGGTGGTGCTAGTATATATAATTATTTAATAAAAAATAATTTAATAACAAATTTGTATATCAGTATTATTCATAAAGAATACAACACTGATGTTAAAATTGATATTAATAAATTACATAGTTTAGAACATACTATTGTAACTCGTCAAGTTTTTGAAGAATTTACACATTTACATATTAAGTATCAAACAGATGTTCAACTGCTGAAAAATCTAATTTAGGATCTGATACACTAATATAAATATTTTTACCAAAGTTTTTACGAACAATGGTATAATATAATTTACGTTGTTTTAATTCTTCTATAGCTATTTTACGATAATCCATATTATTTTTAATTTCATCAATTTTTACAAATGGTGGCATATTATTAGCTAAATCATTTGTTCTTAATCCTATTAAGGATGTAAATTCATATTTGTATAATAATTTTTTTGCTAGTGAAACATCATCTAAACTAGATTTAATATTTTCACGAATTATATTAATATCATCAAATTCAACGTATTTTAACAAAGAACTCATATTATTTTATTATAATATGATGTTTTAATATCATTTTTTAATGCCATATCTCACCTGTTGTAGTTGAAATCCATAAATATGTTCCATCAATATTTTTTATATATGCTACTGGTTTATCAACCGTATGTTTATAATCACTATTTGGTGGTTTAATATTTTGATCTATTATTCTAGGCAATGTTGGATCATTTGCTAATAATTTATTTATTGGTATTCCTTCTGCTGAAATTTCAGCATAATATTTTTGATATAAAATATTATTTGTTTTATAATTTGTTTCTATTATTTTCATAGAAGTAGTATCATTCTCTAATTTATTATCACAATTTTTACATTCTTTAACTAGTTTATCATTATTAACAGTAATATATAAAAGATTATGACAAACTTTGCAGAAGTCTAGCATATTTAGTTTTTTATATAAGAAATCATTTTTATATATTTCTTAAATGAAATGTTTTATTCTAACATCCAATAGATTTAATAATCGTAAAAAATATATTGATACCATATTACAATATATTAAAGATGAATTTGATATTATTACTATTGATAAAGATATAGAATATACTAATAAAACTAAATTACAACAAATTGGTATTGAGGATTTTGATAAATCTATTGTAAATATTAACAAATATATGGCAGATAATATTGAAAGACATAGATTAGTTTATAATGCTATTGATGAAAACGAAACGTGTTTGGTATTAGAAGATGATAATGTAATGTTAAATGAACATTTAAGTCATATTAAAGAGTTTATTAAAATTAAAGATACTATTATGAAAGATTATGACATTGGTATTATTGGATTATCTACACAAAATAATGATAATGTTCCTTTAGAATTTATTAATTATAGATTAACTGGAAATCCTAATATTATTGCGTCAAAATCAGCATATATGATAACAGGTAAGCTAGCTAAAAAGTTATATGAAAACTTTAATGAACATAAATATAGTATGAGAGTTCAATTATCTAAATATATATATGACAATGTAGATGTTAAAATTGGTATTGTTAATAAACATTTATTTTTAGAAGGTTCAAAAATAGGTATATTACCTAGTTCATTTAATAAAAATAATTTATTAATATTTAATCCCGATTACATTAAGTTATTACAGTTAATGAATAAAAACGGAAGTGTTAAAGATGCTGAAACTATTTTTCAACGATTAACAACTATTAATAGTGCTGATGCGAATCATTTAATAGGTATATTTTATCATAAAAATAATATGAATGATAAAGCTTTCGAATATTTCGAAAATGCATTTCAATTGTTGAAAGATCAAAAAGGATATATTGGTAAAGATAGTGAAATATTAAACAATTGTATTAATATTTATCAGTATAATCAATGACATTGCTTTAATTCTTCTACATCTTTCTCAATTTTATTCGCTTTTTCTAAATTAGCGTCTAAGCTATTAACTGCTTTATTTACCTCTTCAAACTTTCTATTTGTTTCATCAAAGTTAGTCTTAATCATCTTATCAATATCTGTAATTTCTTTAAGTTTATTGTAATGATAAAGAATAAAAATTATTATTAGTATATTAATTACATATAAAGCAACGATATGTGTGTTCATTTTATTTAACTTTACTTTTTAATTCTTCTACATCTTTCTCAATTTTATTCGCTTTTTCTAAATTAGCGTCTAAGCTATTAACCGCTTTATTTACCTCTTCAAACTTTCTATTTGTTTCATCAAAGTTAGTCTTAATCATCTTATCAATATCTGTAATTTCTTTA
>MDSW01026761.1_pt1 | contig 23707 bp, 23 predicted proteins | sample 811171 | NCBI WGS metagenome assembly MDSW01 (sample SAMN05326641, study PRJNA326480) | marine metagenome | isolation source: seawater | place: Atlantic Ocean: North West | collected 2012 | reverse complement strand
CCACCCAGACCGGATCCGGTCGGATCGCCACCACGCAGGATCATGCCCCGCGCCAACCCGGATCGGAGGCCGAATCATGGACATAATCTACCTGCTGATTCCCCTGGCCCTGGTGCTGCTGGGGGTGGCAGTGGCAGCGTTTTTCTGGGCCGTGCGCAACGATCAGTTCGAGGATCTGGACCGGGAAGCCAGCCGGGTGCTGTTTGAAGAGGATGACCCAACCGCGACTGCCGACCCACCCGGACCAGACCATGCAGCAACCGAAGCATCGCCGGCCGAGGCATCCGGCAACACCAGGACAAAGGACCCCAAACCTTGACTCTGACGCAGGACCTGACAGCCGCCCTGGCGGTGGGATTCATGGGCAGCCTGCATTGCGTGGGCATGTGCGGCGGCATTAGCACCGCCCTGGCCACCGCCACCGCCCCCGGCAACCATCGCTGGCAGGGGCTGGGCTACCAGCTGCTCTACAGCAGTGGACGGTTGACCGCCTACGCCTGCGCCGGTGCCCTGGCGGGCCTGGCCGGCGCCAGCTTGGAGCAACGACTGCCGGGGCATGGCCCCTCGTACCTGCGCTTATTTGCCGGGATTATGATGATTCTGCTGGGGTTCTATATCAGCGGCTGGTGGAAGGTACTGAACCGGCTGGAACGGGCCGGCGCCCGACTCTGGAAACGCATCGCCCCTCTCACCCGACACTTCATTCCAGTGGACCATCCCGGCAAGGCGCTGGCATTGGGTTTTCTCTGGGGCTGGTTACCCTGTGGCCTGGTTTACAGCGCCCTGACCTGGTCCCTGGGGGCCGGCGGCGCCGGTCGGGGCGCCTTATTGATGGTGGCTTTCGGCTGCGGTACCGTGCCCGCCATGGTGAGCATCGGCAGCTTTACCCATGTGCTGGCGGGCTTTGCCCGCGCCGCCGCCACCCGGGCCGCCGCGGCGCTGCTGCTGATGGGATTTGGTGTCTGGACCCTGATAACCCAGCTTCAGCATTGATTTAACCGCCGAATAGCTTTAGTTTCGGCGGATGAAACCAAATCTGACCGACACTTATACCTGCACCCTGCCCTGGCGCACCGACAACACCTTTACCCTGTATGTGGATGGTGATCAGTTTTATCCCCGCATTTTCGACTGCATCGGCGCAGCCACCAGCACCGTGGATATCGAAATGTATCTGTTCGAATCCGGCGGCCTCAGTGACGAGGTGATTGCCATCCTGGAGGGGGTTCGGGGCCGGGGCGTTGCGGTGAGGCTACTGCTGGACCATGTGGGCTCCCATGGGTTGCATCACCAGGAGCGCCAGCGGCTGACCCGGGTTGGGGTGGAAATCCGCTATTTCAATAAACTGCAGCAGCGCAAGCGGCTGCGCAATCTGTCCCGGGATCATCGCAAGATCATCGTGATAGATTCCACTGTGGCCTTTGTGGGGGGCGCCGGTATGACCGATGACTTCTCCCCCCGTCACAGCGGCGCTGACGCCTGGCACGACGCCATGGTGGAAATCCGTGGGCCCCTGGTCCATGACTGGGGCCTGCTGTTTGAGCGTACCTGGGAACATTACGACTCCATCCACGATGAAAAACTGCGTAAACGGTTGCAACAGGCACTGCGTTCGGAGCATACCCCACCGTTGCGCAATCGCGAGGTGCCCCAGGGACGGGCGGTGGCCACCCGTGGCCCTGGCAACAAGCCCATCATTGGTTCACTTTTAAGCGAAACCAACAAGTCCAGCCGCCGGGTGCTGATGAGCACGGCGTACTTTTTACCCTCGCGCAAACTGGTGAAAGCGCTTACCCGGGCCGCACAACGGGGGGTGGACGTGCGGCTGATGGTGCCGGGGGCCAAAACCGACCATATCAGCATGCTTTACGCCGGCCGCTCCTGGTACACCCCGCTGTTGCAGGCCGGCGTGCGGGTCTACGAATATCAGCATCGGTTCACCCACCTGAAAACCGCCCTGGTGGACGACTGGGTGACCCTGGGTTCCTGCAACTTCGACCGCTGGAACCTGCAGTTGAACCTGGAAGCCAATCTGGAGGCACTGGATCCCGATCTGGTGCGCCAGGTGGCGGGCATGTTGGAACAGGATCTGCGGGAAGCCACGGAGATCAAACTCTCGCGCTGGAAAGCCCGCAGCTGGCGTGAAAAAATACTGGAGCGGTTTTTTAAATGGATCGCCGGTTTCTTTATCAATCGGCTGCCCAATGATTGAAAGTGAATGATTGAAGGTTAAGGAACCTCCCCGTTGGAACACAGCAACATCATCAATCAGCTGATTATTATCCTGGCCGCTTCGGTGGCGGCGGCGGCTTTGTTTCACCGGCTGCGGGTACCCACGATTATCTGCTATCTGGTGGTGGGAGTGGTGCTGGGCCCCAAGGAACTGGGGCTGGTGAACGACGTCAGCCAGTTTCAGATCATCGCCGAGTTCGGGGTGGCGTTTCTGCTGTTCACCCTGGGGCTGGAATTTTCCCTGCCCCATCTGATCGCCCTGCGGCGGGTGGTGTTTGGGCTGGGCAGTCTGCAGGTGCTGATCTGTATTGCCGTGTTTGGCGGCCTGATTTATCTGTCGCGGATGGTTTACGATATCAGCCTTACCGGTACCCTGATCGCGGCCTCCGCCATCGCCCTCTCCTCCACCGCCATCGTCAGCAAGGAACTTACCCAGCGCAACGAAATCGCCACCGCCCACGGTCACACCGCCATCGGTATTCTGCTGTTTCAGGACATCGCCGCCATCGTTATCCTGGTGCTGATTTCCGTGGGGGGCGACGCCAAGGGCGAGGAAATGGCCTATTCACTGCTGGCGGCCGGGGCCAAGGCGGTGGGCTTTTTTCTGGCGGTGGTGGCCATCGGCAAATGGCTGCTGCCACCCCTGTTTACCGAAATCAGCAAAACCCGCTCGGAGGAATTATTCGTGCTCACCGTGCTGGTGGTGGCCCTGCTGGCGGCGGCCGCCGCCCATGCTCTGGGGTTGGCCATGGCCCTGGGGGCCTTTATGGCGGGCATGATGCTGGGGGAAAGTCATTTCCGGCATCAGATCGAGGCGGAGATCCGGCCGTTCCGGGATGTGCTGCTGGGTATTTTTTTCGTCAGCATCGGCCTGATTATCGATGTGGATTTGATTACCGAGTACTGGCCCCGCATTCTCTTGTTCAGTGCCTGCCTGATCGTGTTTAAAACCGTGCTGATCGCCATGCTTTGTAAATTCTTTGGCAATCAAAGCCATGTATCCATCCGCACCGGACTTATTCTCAGTCAGGGGGGTGAGTTCGGTTTCGCCCTGCTGGCCCTGGCGGTAAAGGGCAGCCTGGTGCCCCGGGATGTGGCCTCGTTCTTTCTCTCCATTATTGTCCTCAGTATGGCCGCCACCCCGTTTCTGGTATCCAACAGCGAGCGCATCGCCAACCGCCTGCTGGCCCGCCGTCAACAGCAACGGCAGCAGGAGACGGAACCCAGCAATGGGGAAACCGCGCCGACAGACGTCAGCCATCACGTGATCCTCTGTGGCTACGGCCGGGTGGGACAGACCATCGCCCGCTTTCTGCAACAGGAACAGATTCCCTATGTGGCGGTGGATGATGATCCGGTGCGGGTGCAACGGGCCCGGGCCGCCGGGGAGCAGGTGCACTATGGCAGCGCCCGCAAAATGAAAGTACTGCAACAACTGGGGCTGACGAGTGCCAGTCTGGTGGTGATCAGTTTCGATGATCACAGCACCGCCCGGCATATGATTCAGGAAATCCGCGCCCTCTGCCCCGCCACGCCAATACTGGTGCGGACCCGGGATGACGCTCACCTGTTGGAACTGCAGGAAGCCGGCGCCACCGAAGTGATTCCCGAAACCCTGGAGGCCAGTCTGATGCTGGTGAGCCATGTGATGGTGGCCCTGGGCCTGCCCGGCCGTAAGGTGTTTGCTGCCATCGACCAGGTCCGCAAAGAGCGCTACAAGATGCTGCACGGGTTTATCGTCGGTCAGCACGGGGCCTATGGTATGTCCCGCTATCAGGGGCACCTGCAGCCCATCTATATTCCCGCCACCAGTTTTGCCGCCAACCGCACCGTGGGCGAGCTGAATCTGGAGGCCCGGGGCGCCAGCCTGCACACCATCCGCCGGGGCAATGATACGGTGATGAATCCCGACGCCGAGACCCAGCTGCTGGCGGAGGACGTGGTGGTGGTAACCGGAGAGCAGGCCGCCCTGGAAGCGGCGGAAGCCTATCTGCTTACTGGTAAATAAGGTTAACTAATAGAACGCCAGGCCATAATAGACTCACGTCTTAGGCCAAAATAGTTTTTCGACACAGGTTAACTAGTTAGCGAATTGAGCTAATCTGAGTTTGAGGAAAGCGACTTAAGTAAACGGTCAATTCGCAAGCGCTTTTCGTTTCTGCAGTAACCTGGAACTAGGTAGCAAGAATGGGTATCAATCCGCTGGACTTCTGCCAGTACGTTATTCGCCCCACCCTGGAAAAACTGGACAGGTGGACCCCCGCCCTCGAAAACCTGCTGCTGGGCACTGCCGCTCAGGCTTCCCAGCTTGGCCGCAACCTGAACAGCCAGGGTGGCCAGGGTCTTTACCGGATCAGCGCCGAACTGCACCGCCAGGTGTGGGATCAATTCCTGGCTTTCGATCCGGAACTGGCGAGCATTGTCAGAGGGTTTGCCTCCCAGCGGGAATTCCTCAGCAACCCGGATCGGGAACTGGCCATCAATCTGGCCTACGCCACCGCCATTGCCTGGGCGGTTTATGCCTGGCGCGGAGCCGAAATACCCACCGCGGCCGATGACGGTGAGGCTATGGCTCACTGCTGGTATCAGTATTTCGACCATGCACCGGATCTGAGTCCGGACGATTTTCTACGCCACTACCGAACCCTGCGGGCCCGGCCCATGCCGGCGGAAGCGGCCGCCTGACTTCAGGACGTCAGGCCGGAACCAGCGCCGGTTGGCCCAGGGCCCGCCAGATCTGCTGCAGCGCTTCAACCGCCCGCATCTGCAGCCGGTAGTGGACAAACGTGGACACCTCCGTTACCCCGGGATTGATCTCAATCACCTTGGCCCCCCAGCGCCGGGCCTCAAACACCGGCTGGGCAATATAGGGAAACACACTGGTGGTACCGATGCTGAACACCAGATCGAAACCCCGCACCATCTCCCGGTGCAGGGTCATCACCGCCTGCTCCGGCAGCGTTTCCCCAAACAGCACCACGTTGGGCCGTAAAATACCGTGACAACGGGGACAGTGGGGTACCCGTTCTATATGGCTGTAGTCCGGCACCTGCTGCTGGTGATGGCACTTGCCACAAAGCAATTCCCCCACCTTGCCATGGATTTCGATAATCTGCCGGGAACCGGCTGCCCGGTGAAAACCGTCAATGTTTTGCGTCACCACCCAGCTTTGCGGTTTCATGCGCTCAATTTCGGCGATCAGGCGATGGGCCAGATTGCAACCGGCCCCGCGGCAAGCCCGCTCCACCTGTAACAGATACTTCCAGGTCAGTTCCGGTCGTTGCAGGAACATCTCACCGGACAGCACCTCTTCAATGGGGATGCCCTCTTCGGTATGGGCCGCATCGTACAGTCCGCCAATACCCCGATAGGTGGGCAGGCCGGAATCCGCGGAAATACCGGCGCCGGTGATAAACAATATGCGCCCGGCGCCGGCAACCAGTTGGGCAATCTCATCAATATCCGACAACGACATGCTCACTCACTGCTGTGTATTTTGGTGGCACCCGGGGCCTGCCTTAGCGGCCGCCCTGGCGCTGCCCGGATTGCGCTTGCGTCATGGTGTGACTCTCCATGGCCACCAGATGGCGGAAAATCCGGTCCAGCATGGAGCAGGGATCACGATCGGACTCCGGATCCAGGGTGGCCCGGCCCCAGGACAGATGCACCGAACCTGCCTCCGGCGCATAGCGCTGCAATACCGTCAGTTGCCCCAGACGTGCGCGCAACTGCTCCAACTGGCGGTTGATACGCGGCTCATCACCACTGAACAGCAACACAAAACGCCCGCCACTGAGGCGACAGGCCAGATCATGCCGCTCCAGCAACACAGTGCGGATCTTACGGGCAATTTCCCGCAACAGATCGTCGCCACACTCAACACCCCGCTGTTCATTGAAATAAGCAAAATGCTCGATATTGATAGCCACCAGAGTCAGGTTCTCATCCTGCTGCGAGGCCAGGCTCCAGATGCCCAGCAGTTTGTCCTCAAATGCGGAGCGATTGTGAAGCCGGGTCACCCGATCCAGGCTGGACTCCAGGTTGATCCGGTCATTAAGATCCCGCAATTGCATTTTCTCCAGCTGCAACAATTCCGCGCGCAGAAAGTTTTCCCGCGCCATGCGCTCGGTCTTGATCGCCACCAGCACCGACACCAGGGTGCCCCCCAGCATAAAGAACAACAGATGGATGGCGGCTTCCAGGGTGATATTGTCAAGGTACAGAGCTGTCCCCAGCAACAGCATTAATACCACCCCCAGGGTATTGGTGAAATTCAGGGGCAAGCGGATAAAGGTGAATACCGTTACTTCCACCAGAATCACATGGCAGTAGTGCATCATTTTGATGGGCTGCGCGGTTTCCTGGGCCATCAGCAACAGGGTGGACACCAACACCAGGGTGTTCACCGCCACCACCCAGTATTTCCAGGTCATACGCCGGGAGTAACGGGTGTAAATGTAGGTGGACAGCAGCAGGACAATGCTCAGGCCCCGCAGCAGCAGGGTAGTGGCACTGAGGCCGATGGCCGTGCCCAGTTCAACCAGATAACTGCTGGCCAGCAACAATATGGCCAACAGAGAGGAAATGCCGATGGCATCCCGATACCAGTTTGTCTGCAGCGATTGATAGTGACTCTCCAGATCCCTGGAAAACGCCATTTCCAACACTGACCCCGAACGCAATCTGGCCAGTTGCTGGGTTGCTTCTGTGTAGCGTTTATTGTTATCCATAAGGCCACCGTGCACGCAACCGTCCTTGAGTTTCGAGTCTACTCCGACGGGCAGAGCCTTTCCAGGGTACAACTTCCAGGCCGGGGCCTGGCCGGTGGTGGGAATCACCTCCCGTCAGAGCCTTCGGTGTCGGGCGCAGCGGGGGTTACCCCCAGATGAATACCGTTGCGCCCGGCCCGCTTGGCCTGATACAGGGCCTCATCGGCGGCTCCCACCAGCTGCGCCGGGCTGTGCTGCTCCTGGGGGACCATGGCCGCCACCCCCACACTGATGGTGACAAACGGATACACCGGCGAGGCGGGATGGGGCAGGCGCAGGGTCCGCACCTGATCACACACCATGCGGGCCACAGTGGCCGCCTCGCTCAGTTGCAACGCCGGCAGGATCACCGCAAATTCCTCCCCCCCGTAGCGGGCCACCATATCGCCGGGCCGGCGTACACTGGCTTTGATACTCTGCGCCACCTGGCGGATACAGATATCCCCCTGCTGATGGCCCAGGGCATCGTTATAGGCTTTGAAGAAATCAATATCACCCATCAGCAGGGCCAGGCTGTAGCCCCGGCGCTGTGCCCGGCGCCACTCCTCCTCCAGCACCTGGTCGAAGCTGCGGCGATTGGCAATCCCGGTGAGCGCGTCCACTTCTGCCAGATCCCGCAACCGACTGTTGAGTTTGCGCAGTTCGTGATTTTTACGATGGATCATCAGTTTCTGCAAAAACTCGCGGCGCCCGGAACGATCGGTGGTGAACTGGGCCAGCAGGCACAGCACGATGGCGCCACAGCTGAGAAACAGATAATAGAGCCAGAACGCATTATCCAGCAGCACCGGGCCCAGTACCGCCAGAAAACTCAGCAGGAACAGCACCCCAAAACTTAACGACACCCAGAAGCCCATCCGTCCCACGGTGATGCCGGCCATCACAATCACCAGCACGCCCAGCAGATAGGGGCCGGTAAACGCCTCCGGTACCACCCGGATCATCAACAGGGTAGTGAAGGACAACCAGAACAGGCTGAAAAAGACAATCCTCTCTACCGGCAACAGCCGCCGGCCGGTGTGCAGCACCAGCCACAGCCCCAGCATTCCCGGCAGCCCCAGACCGTAACGAATGACCAGAACCCTCTCCACCTGCTGCTGTAGCAACAACCAATCAAAGGCACCGAAGAGAATATAAAAAGCGATTAACAGATTGATCAGTTGGCGGACATAGCGGCCATCCCGCAATTGACGATAACGCTGGTACCGGCGTTCCAGGTCCGGCACAAAGCGCAAGCGCCCACGGCTGGCATAATGCCGGGGAGTTGGGTCTGATGGGGATAAACCTGCATCGGTTCCCTGGGGCAGGGACGGTCCGCCGGTCTCCGGAGGGAGCCTCCCTGGCCCGCTGCCGGGATCTGAGCTGTTCACTGCTACACCCGTGTTTTGCCGAGGTTAATTGTTCAATGATAACAAAGCATCAGCGGGTGCGAGCTGACCCGCCGCAATACCCTGGACAGTGACGAAAAAGAATGCTCGCGCTTAGTACAGACAGGTGAACAGACGCCGGCGATAACGGGCGACCGCAGGGTCCCCCTGCATCATTTCGATCAATTTCAAAATGGCCTGGTGGCCACCATCATCCTTAAAGCCACGATCTTTTTGCAGTACTTCAAGAAACAGTTCCATGGCGGCGTCCGGTTCTCCCGCCAGCACGCAATTCACACCCAGATAGTAACGGGCTTCCACGTCGTTGGCATCCTGGGCCACCCGGTACTGAAGGGATTCCGCCGATTCAAAACCCTCCAGCTCGCGCAGAAAAAACAGCCGTCCCAGAGCCGCGGCCTTGAGCTTGTCATCGCTGACGTTGTCCAGTACCTGCTGCGCCTCTTCCAGCCGTTCCACGTCCATCAGCACTTCAGCCAGGAGCACCTGATGGGACAGCTGATCCGGTTGCTCGGCAATGGCCGATTGCAGGGCTTCAATGGCCTGATCATGAGCGCCCATGGCCCGGGCCCGGGCCACCTCACCGGCAAAGTCCACGGCTTGCTCTTCTTCTCCGTTGTCCTCGGCGGCCCCCAGATAGGGCTCCAGCAGCCGGCGGATTTCAGATTCCGGCTGGGCGCCATTGAGCTCCCCGGCCAGTTGCCCCTGCACAATCAACTTCAGGGCCGGAATGCTGCGCACACCCAACTGCTGGGCAATCATCTGATTGGCATCGGTGTCCACTTTGGCCAGCAGAAACCGGCCCTGGTACTCCGCCGCCAGCTTCTCCAATACCGGGGTGAGGGTTTTACAGGGGCCACACCACTCCGCCCAGAAGTCCAGCAACACAGGGACGCGGGCTGACATCTGCACCACGTCATTAATGTTTTCGGGCGTTACGTCAATGGTGTAATTGGTCTCGGCCATGGGGTTCCCAGTTCGACGGAATTGAATTGTATTGGGATGGGAGATTAACCGCAGACTCAGCCGGAGTCAAAGACCCCGGCATGGTGTGCGGGGCTAGGTAAAAGACGTGATTGACGCCGGCTCCAGGGGTGCCTGACCACGCTGACTTTCATACAGAACGTCGGCGGCCCGGGGATGGCCACGATCCGCCGCCAGTGCCAGCCAGTGGCTGGCGGCTTTGTTGTTCTGGTAGGTGAGGGCGCCTTCGAAATAGGCTTTACCCAGTTGATACTGAGCCTCTACATCGCCGCCCTTGGCGGCCATGCGAATGTATTCCAGGCCACTGCGTTTCACCGCCCGGCCCACACCCCACTGATACAGTAAAGCCCCCAATCGCGACATGGCAGGTACATGACCCTGATCCGCCGCGAATTGCAACATCTTCAGAGTCAGGCGGGAGGGAAACGGCCGTCCCCGCTGACACTGCAAATGGATCATTCGGTTTGCTGCCCGATAGGAGGCTTTGGCAATCACACTGCTGCGATGATTCAGACTACCTTCAATCATGTCCCCAACCACTGACCGCTGTCATCACTACGAACTGTCCTGCGCACCCTCGTGCACATTGGCGGCATAGCCTACTCCCATTGTTGGCCCTTGCCAACACAGAATTTGGGTGGCACCGAGTGCCGGCAAAACACTGCGAAAGTTATCAACATTTTCTGTGGACAACTCTGTGGATGCTTTGGTGACAATGTCCTGAAATTGCCATCATGACTGCCACCTCAACAGATTGATTAAATTATAACCTGATTTGATTTTCTTTAAAATCAAACACTTACGGGCGTCTTATTCCATAATCAATAACTTATAACAACATCTTCAAGCAGGATGAAAAGTTCCTTAAGCTGTTGACAACCGCTCGCCGCCGGGTCCCCGCTACAGTCAGTGCGAGGACTTCCGGGTTCGCCGGTCAGCAGTCGCTGACTTGCCAGGTGCCGGACTTTTCCCGGCCCCGTTATCCTCCTGAGCAGGACGCCGGCGAACCGCTCCGGATTGGGCGGCGGCCTCGAGCTGCGCCAGCTTCTGTTCCAGCTCCGCGATACGGCTGTTTAACATCTCCACATCGGCCCGGCTCGGAATATTCAGCCGCCCCAGGGCTTTGGACACCCGAATATCGAAGGCTTTCTCCACCCGTTCCCAGGAACCGGTGGCCCGGGCGCGCACGGTTTCCACTTTTTCCCGCGCCGCAGTCAACGGCTTATCCACGATTTTACGGGTACGTGCCTCCAGACGCTCACCATCCTGCACCAGGGTGTCGAACAGTTTATTGCCCTCTTCCTCGGCTTTGGAATAAGCCCCCAGGCCCGCCAGCCAGATCTGGTTAGCGGACTCTTTTACGCGATCCGCCATATTTTCCGCCAGTTGCCCCACCTGCTTGTCAGAGGCTGGTTTCTTATCCGCCATAATGCTGTTCTCCCGTCTCAGCTGCTGACTTGTCAATCACAAGGTTTACCGCAACGCCATTGACTTTAACTGCCAAAATATATCAGGGAAATTTAGAATATTCATACTAGGGAACCTCTGAACAAGTCTGAGTGGCTTCTTCGGGGCTGGCAGAGGTCCTCGCTGGCTGCGTTGCACTGCATCGATGGCCACCAGCGCGGCGTTTGCTTTCAAAACCGCCCTTCACCCGGCAACAAAAGTCTGTACAATGCGCTTTTCCCATTGCCAGCCGCCCACTGCATAACATCTGATGACACCTGATTTTCTTGACAATTTCCCCATCAGAGCCGGCGATCAGCGGATCTGGAGCAATCTGCAGGGCAGCGGTCAGGCCTGGGCCCTGGCCCAGGCCGCCGGCAAACACCAGGGCCTGATCCTGGTCATCACCCGCGATACCCAGAGTGCCCAGCAGTTGGAGCTGGAGCTGCCCTTCTATGCCGGTGAGGATCTGCAGATCCTGTCCTTCCCGGATTGGGAGACCCTGCCCTATGACAGTTTCTCCCCCCACCAGGACATCATCTCCCAGCGGCTGGCCACCCTGTACCGGCTGCCACAGATGGGCCAGGGCGTGCTGGTGGTGCCGGTATCCACCCTGATGCACCGTCTGGCGCCCCCCGAATTCCTCAGTGGCCAGACCCTGCTGCTGGATGTGGGCCAGACCTTTGACCTGAATCGGGTGCGCCTGCAACTGGATCAGGCCGGCTACCGGGCAGTGGACACAGTACTGGATCACGGTGAGTATGCGATCCGGGGCGCCATTATGGATCTGTTCCCCATGGGCAGTACCGTACCCTACCGCATCGAACTGTTCGATGATGAGATCGACACCCTGCGCTCCTTCGATCCGGAGACCCAGCGCTCCATCCAGCAGGTGCAACAGGTCCGGCTGCTGCCCGGCAAGGAATTCCCGCTGCACGAGGCGGCGCTGCAGGCCTTCAAACAGCGCTTTAAAGCCCGCTTCGATGTGGATCCGCGCAGCTGCACCCTGTACCAGGATATCGCGGCGGGCATCGCCAGCGCCGGGATTGAATACTACCTGCCCCTGTTCTTCGAGCAGACCGCCACCCTGTTTGATTATCTGCCGGATAATGTTCTGATCGTCACGCCGCAGTCACTGACCGACAGCGCCAGCCACTTTCGCACCGACTGTGACAATCGTTACGAAGAGCTGCGCTACGATCTGCAGCGCCCCATTCTGCCCCCGGAACAACTGTTTCTGGGGGTGGAAGAACTGAACCAGGCGCTGAAACAGTGGCCCCGCATCCAATTCCGCGGCACCCCGGGGGCGGATAAACAACATCATACGGACCTGCCCCTGACGCCACCGCCGGAACTGCCGGTGAACGCCAAGGCCGGTAATCCCCTGCAGGCCCTGCAGGACCATTGCCAGCAGGCGGCTGACAATGGTTGCCGGGTGTTACTGGTGGCGGAATCCGCCGGCCGCAAGGACACCCTGCTGGAACTGTTACAGCGCATCGGCATTGTGCCCCGCAGTGCCGCCCACTGGCCGGATTTTCTGCAGCATCCCCAGGTGCCGGTGATGCTGGCCATCGCCCCCCTGAGCGCGGGTCTGGAACTGCAGACACCGGCTCTGAGTGTGGTCACCGAGCCGCAACTGTTCGGCCATCGGGTGATGCAGCAACGGCGCCGCAAGCGCGGCGACCAGCAGGCGGAAAATGTCATCCGCAACCTGACGGAACTGCAGGCAGGCGATCCGGTAGTGCACATCGATCATGGCGTGGGCCGCTATCAGGGTCTGCAGACCCTGGATATTGACGCCCAACCGCAGGAGTTTCTGACCCTGGAATACGCCGGCGGCGCCAAGCTTTATGTGCCGGTGTCCTCCCTGCATCTGATCAGCCGCTACTCCGGTGCCAGTGACAGCCTGGCGCCCCTGCACAAACTGGGCACGGATCAGTGGAACCGGGAGAAGCGCAAGGCCGCCGAACAAATTCACGATACCGCCGCGGAGCTGCTGAATATTTATGCCCGGCGGGCCGCCAAAGCCGGCCATGCCTTCAGCATCAGTCGGGCCGATTATGAAGCGTTTTGTGCCGGCTTTCCGTTTGAGGAAACCCCGGACCAACAGGCCGCCATCGATGCGGTGATCGCCGATCTCACCTCCAACCGCCCCACCGACCGGCTGGTGTGCGGCGACGTGGGTTTCGGCAAAACCGAAGTGGCCATGCGCGCAGCCTTTGTGGCGGTGCAGTCCGGCCGGCAGGTGGCGGTGCTGGTGCCCACCACCCTGCTGGCGCAGCAGCATTTTGATACCTTCAAAGACCGCTTTGCCGACTGGCCGGTACAACTGGAAGTGCTGTCCCGGTTCCGCACTGGCAAGGAACAGACCCAGGCCCTGCAGCGGCTGGCGGAAGGCAAAATCGATATCGTGGTGGGCACCCACAAGCTACTGCAGGAAACGGTACGGTTTAACAACCTGGGCCTGATCATCGTCGATGAAGAGCACCGCTTTGGGGTCCGGCATAAAGAGCGGCTGAAGGCAATGCGGGCGGATGTGGATATGCTCACCCTCACCGCCACCCCCATCCCCCGGACCCTGAATATGGCCATGTCCGGGGTCCGGGATATGTCCATCATAGCCACGCCGCCGGCGAAACGTCTGTCCATCAAAACCTTTGTCCGGGAAGAGAACAAGCCGGTGATCAAAGAGGCCATTCTGCGGGAGTTACTGCGGGGCGGGCAGGTCTATTTCCTCCACAACGAAGTGAAGTCCATTGAGCGCCGGGCGGAAGTGATCCGGGAGCTGGTGCCGGAAGCCCGGGTGGTGGTGGCCCACGGCCAGATGCGGGAGCGGGAACTGGAACAGGTGATGACGGACTTCTATCACAAGCGCTACAACCTCCTGATGTGCACCACCATCATCGAAACCGGTATCGACGTGCCCTCCGCCAACACCATTATTATCGACCGCGCCGACAAGTTCGGCCTGGCCCAGTTGCATCAGCTGCGGGGCCGGGTGGGCCGGTCCCACCACCAGGCCTATGCCTATCTGCTGACGCCGCCCCCCAAAGCCATTACCGGTGACGCCCGCAAGCGGCTGGAGGCCATCGCCGAGGCGCACGATCTGGGCGCCGGCTTCACCCTGGCCAGCCATGATCTGGAAATCCGTGGTGCCGGAGAACTGTTGGGGGAGGAGCAGAGCGGCAATATGAACAGCATCGGGTTTTCCCTGTATATGGAACTGCTGGAAGAGGCGGTGGCGGCCATCAAGGAAGGCAAAACCCCGAACCTGGACAAACCCCTGCGCCACGGCGCGGATATCGACCTGCGCATCCCGGCCCTGATCACCGAGGACTACGTGCGGGATGTGCATCTGCGCCTGATCACCTACAAGCGCATCGCCAATGCCCGCTGCGACGACGAGCTGGACGAACTGCGGGTGGAACTGGTGGATCGTTTCGGCACGCTGCCCGAGCCCACCCGCAACCTGTTTCGCCTCACCAAAATCAAATTGCGGGCTCAGACCCTGGGGCTTGCCAAAGTGGACGCCGGACCCCGGGGCGGTCGGGTGGAGTTTGCCGCCGATACCCAGGTGCACCCCCTGACTATTGTAAAAATGGTCCAAATTCAGCCCCAGTTCTATAAACTGGAGGGCGCAGATAAGTTAAGATTCATGATTGCAACGGAGACCGCCGACGAGCGCCTGCAACTGATGGAAGAATTGCTGCAGCAGCTCAGTGTGGCGCCTCCCTCCTGAATTCCCTGTTGAGCCCCCGGTGCCCATGTTCAAAATGACCGTTTCCAAGCGTCTTATGCCAGCCCTGCTGACGCTGCTGTTATTATCCTCTGTCACTTGGGCGGCCGAAGACGAAGACACCCCCTGGTATCAGATTTCCGTGGTGATCTTCCGCCACCTGAACAGTCCCCTGGGGAATGAGCAATGGCCCAACCCGGACACCCTGGACCTGAGTTTTCCTCAGGGCATCCTGGAGCTGGAGCCGGCGGCGGACGACACCGGGCCCCTGGACGCCTTTCGCCTGGTGGAGCCCCAGGACGACGAGTTTCAGTCGGTACTGCGCAGCCTCAAGCTCAGCTCCAATTATCGCATTATGACCCAGGTAAGCTGGAACCAGCCGGCGTTGGATTCCGAGCAGGCAATCCCGGTGCTGATTCAGGCCGGTGATCAATTTGGGGATTATCACGAGTTGGAAGGCAGTGTCACCCTGGTGGTGGCCCGCTATCTGCACCTGCGCACGGAACTCTGGCTATCGGAGTATATCCAGCAAGTAGAGGTAATTTCCCCCTGGTGGGAGACCGCCAACACCATCGACGATGACCTGCGCCAGGAAGACGGGGGGAATGACCGCCGCCTGTCCCTGGAGCCGATGAATCTGGAGTCAGCGGATTACTCGGAAACCGTGACCCGTTACAAGTCGGTACAGACGGTGCCCCTCAGGGAATCCCGCCGCATGCGCAGCGGCGAGCTGCACTACCTGGACAATCCGTTATTCGGAGTGCTGGTAAAAGTGGTGCCTTATACACCGGATGCCACACCCGATGCCTCACCGGAAGCGGGGCCGGACGCTGACGAAGCCGACGCCAGCGCGGTGAGCCGGAGGGCCCTGGGCCATCTGAGCCTGCGCTGAATCCAGACGGGTCAATCCGGGCGGGCTTTAATCGAGAAATACCGCCAGTAACCGGCGTACGTTCTCCATACCATTCATCAGCGCCTGTTCGATCTGCGCCATGGTGATGATGCCATCACTGCGCCCCGCCGCCATATTCACCACCAGCGCCAGACACACATAATCGATCCCGGCTTCCCGCGCCAGGGCCGCCTCCGGCATGCCGGTCATGCCGACAATGCTGCAGCCGTCCCGTTCCAGCCGGTCCACCTCGGCGGCGGTTTCCAGGCGGGGCCCCTGGGTGGCGGCGTATACCCCGCCGTCGGTCACCGGAATATGACTGGCGGCGGCGGCGCCCAGTAACCGCTGGCGCAGGGTTTCACTGTAGGGGTAAGACAGATCCACATGCAGCACGTTACCGATATCGGCAAAGGTGGCTTCCCGGCCCCAGGTGTAATCAATCAACTGATGGGGCACCACCAGGCTTTCCGCCGCCAGCTGCGGATGAATGCCACCCACCGCATTGACGGCCACAATATCCGTCACCCCTTCCTGCTTTAGCGCCTGAATATTGGCCCGGTAATTGATCTGATGAGGCGGCACCTTATGGCCCTTGCCATGGCGGGCCAGGAACACCACCTCACTGCGGCCGAAACGACCCCACTCCAACGGGGCCGACGGCTCCCCGTATTCGGTGGCCACCACCCGTGAAGTGGTGCGCGCCAGGCCCTCCAGTTCGGTGAGCCCGGTTCCCCCCATAATGGCTGTCAGGCCCATGCAATTGTCCCTCTTTTGTCGCGACCCCGGTTACAGACCCTTGACGGCAAAAATACCGTCGGCGTTACGCAGATAGCCTTTGTAATCCATTCCGTAACCGAACACAAACCGGTCCGGCACCTCCAGGCAGGTGTAATCCGCCTTGAAGTCGGGCTGATATTTACGCTCATGAACTTTATCCACCAGCACCGTGCAGCGCAGGGAAGCCGGCTGCTGCTGACGACAGCTCTGCAGGATTTTGCACAGCGTCTCCCCTTCATCCAGGATATCGTCCACCACCAGCACATGGCGGCCTTCCAACGGGTGTTGCGGCAACACTTTCCAGTGCAGTTCCGCCCCCTGGGTTTCCAGGCCGTAGCGGGTGGCGTGTATGTAATCCAGTTCCAGGGGAAAGCGCAGCCGCATCACCAGACGGGCGCCGAAGATCATGCCGCCTTTCATCACCACCAGCACCAGCGGGTCCTTGTCCGCCAGGTCAGTCTCGATGGTTTGCGCCACCGCTTCGATGGCCCGCTCTATCTGTTGCTCAGTCCACAAACAATCCGCTTCGCGCCAGATGGTTTCCACTTCATTGGCTGTTGTACTCATTTGGGTTCCTCGGGATCTGCAAGGCTGTCCTGCACCTCCCCCTCAATCAAATGCAGGGTCTGGGTGGGGAAGGCAAATTCGGCGCGCTGCTGCGACACTATCTCGGCAATTTTGAACAACACGTCCTGCTTTACCTCATGGTACTTGACCCAGTTGGTGGTGTGAGTCATGCAGTAGATAAAGAAATCCAGGGAGGAAGCGCCGTATTTATTAAAATTCACAATCAGAGTCTGATTGTGATCGATCTCCGGATGCTGTTCCAGCATGGATTTTACCGCCGCCACAATGGCGGGTAGCTGCTCCACATCGTCATACCGCACCCCCATGGTCTCATAGATGCGCCGGTGACTCATGCGCGAGGGGTTTTCCAGCGCGATACTGGTGAAGGTGGCGTTGGGTACATAAAGCGGGCGCTTGTCAAAGGTGCGGATAATGGTAAGGCGCCAGCCGATATGTTCCACCGTGCCCTCGATCTCCCGGTCTGGGGAACGCACCCAGTCCCCCACGGAAAACGGCCGGTCCAGGTACACCATCAGGCCACCAAAAAAGTTGGCCAGCAGATCCTTGGCGGCAAAACCCACGGCAATGCCGCCGATACCGCCAAACGCCAGCACTCCGGAGATAGAAATACCCATGGACTGGGCGATTACCAGGCCGCCGGTGATAATCACCGCCAGCCGCAACAGCTTGGCCATGGCGGTGACCGTGGTTTCATCCAGCGGCTCCTGGGTATAACCCGGGGTTTTCAACAGTTCCTCGGCCTTGGAAATCATCCGGATCAGGAACCAGAGCACCACCACTACCACCAGCACCACAAACAGCGGTGCCACCAGGGCGTTGTAGGATTCGTCCATTAGCGGCGCCATAATCTCCGCCACGACGCGGGCGCCCACCACCAGAATAAAGGCCCGGGAGGGTTTGCGGATGGCCCACAACAGGGCGTCATCCCACAGGTTACGAGTCTGGGCAAATTTTCGCTCCAGCCGGTCGTAGAACTTACGGGCGATGTAGTTGGCCAGCAGGCTGACAAACACCACCACGAATACCTGTATTACCCAATCCCGGCTGCCGTTGAACTCCTGCCACCACTGGGCCAGCATTTCCACTGCGTTACTCCTGTCGATGTTCGCCTGTTTATTGTTGTGCACCCGTTTGTGCTTCGATAGCCTGCCGCACCTGCTGATAACGCTGGCTTTGCCACAGGGCATCCCATTCCAGCCGCTGCCGGGCGGCCATGGGCGCCAGCCGCCGGGGGTCGGGCCATTGGGGTTCCGCCGCCAGCCAGTCCAGCACCTGATCGGCGCCCGCCGCGTTGTTACACAACAACGCCATATCGCAGCCGGCCTCCAGAGCCGCCCGGGCCCGCTGAGCGTAATCACCGGCCACCGCCGCCCCCGCCATATTCAGGTCATCACTGAAAATGACGCCGTTAAAGTTCAGCCCCTGCCGCAATTGCTGTTGCAACCAGAGCCGGGAAAACCCCGCCGGGCGAGAATCCACGGCCTGGTAAATTACATGGGCCGGCATCACCGCGTCCAGCCGCGCGCTGAGTCGGGTAAAAGGCACCAGATCCTGCTGCTGGATTTGAGCCAGGGGTCGCTCGTCCTCCGGCACCGCCACATGAGAGTCGGCCCGGGCCCAGCCGTGGCCGGGAAAATGTTTGCCGGTGGCCGCCATACCCGCTTCATGCATGCCGTCGATATAAGCCGCGGCGAGGGTGGTCACCACCGCCGGATCACCGTGGAAGGCCCGGTCACCGATCACGGCGCTGCGGCCCACTTCCAGATCCAGCACCGGGGCAAAGGAAAAGTCCAGCCCCAGTGCCAGCATCTCCGCCGCCATCAGCCAGCCCCAGTCCTGCGCCGCCACCAGCGCTCCCGCCGGATCTCGGTCATAGTGTTGCCCCAAAGCCCCCAGGGCCGGCAGCCGGGTCACACCCTGCCGCAGCCGCTGCACCCGGCCTCCTTCCTGGTCAATGGCCAGCAACAGCTGCGGGCGCTGCGCCCGCACCGCGGCCACCAGCTGTTGGACCTGGGACACGGATTCCAGATTGCGGGAGAACAGGATGACGCCGCCGGTGGCCGGATGGCGCAAACGTCGAATATCGTCAGCCCCCAGTTCGGGACCTTCAAGGTCCAGCATCACCGGACCCAAGCGCGTGTTGGCACTCATGGCACTCATCGTGCTCCTTGTTTTTCCATGGGCCCGGTCTTATTGCCGGATCAACACGGGCGTGCCCGGCCCCACCCGATCAAACAATTCAATGACATCCCCATTGCGCATGCGAATACAACCGTGGGACAGCGGAATGCCCATGGGTTCCGAATCCGGGGTGCCATGAATATAAATGTATCGCCGTTGGGAATCCACGTCGCCGCCGCGGTTGACGCCGGTTTCCTCTCCGCACAACCAGAGAATGCGGGTCAGTATCCAATCCCGCCCCGGGTGTCGGGTGGCCAGTTCCGCGGAATAGGTTTCACCAGTGGGCCGGCGCCCCACAAATACGGTGCCCACCGGCGCATCAGCGCCGATGCAGGCGCGGATCCGATGCCGTCCCAGAGGCGTTTGATTGGAGCCGGACCGGTTACCGGGGCCATTGCGGGCGGTGGACACCGGCCAGGAGCAGATACAGCGGCCCTGTTGCCAGAGTTCCAGCAGCTGACCACCGATATCAATCCGGATTTCAGCGGTGGGGATGCGAGGCATTGCGCAATCCTGCCGCCATAAAACCCGTCAGATGACTGACAATGAAATCCACTGAACCCCGGTGTCCGGTGTCGTTAACCGCCATGGCCCGCAGCGCATCGAAATTCGACATGGTAAAAATCGCGGTACCCAGCGCAAAATGGGTATGCCAGAACAGCTCCTGGTCAGTGGCGCCGGGCAGCGCCGGTTTCAGCAACCCGGCATAACGCTGAAAGGTTTCCCCATAACGCTGGGCAATATAGTTGCGCAGGTGCGCCTGGGATTGGGTATAGGCCAGCCCCAGCAGGCGCATGAATGCCGTGGCCCGGTTGGTGTTACGACCGTGGACTTCGTAAATGGCACTGGACAGTACCTTAAGCAGGGATTCCACATTGATGGCTTCCGGCTGTTGCTCCAGCTCACTGAGCCGGCGCTCAATGTCCGCCACCAGCGGTTCCAGAAAGCGTTCGAATACCGCCTGTATCAACGCTTTTTTCGAGCCGAAATGATAATTTACCGCGGCCAGGTTGACGCCGGCGGTACTGGTGATGGTGCGTAGGGATGTCTCAGCAAAGCCCCGCTCGGAGAACAGAGCCTCCGCCGCATCCAGGATTCGCTCCACGGTTTCTTTTTGTGCCATAGGTCGCAGGTTCCTGACCGGAGGTCCCACTCCTCCATAAACGATCGTTTGAAACTTACGTTTGCCAGGCGCCTCTGTCAACAATTCCCGTTTAAAAATAGCGGATCAGCTCCAACTGAAGCAAATCATTACGACTGTTCTGAGCCAGCTTATAAACCGGGTTGAAAGTACCGGTGGCCACCTCCACCGCCGTGGGGGGCTGTTCGCTGTGGAAGAACAGTGCCTCCAGGTTGATGGTCCAGACCGCGCCCAACCGACGGCTGGCCTCCAGGGTCAATACCCGCTCTTCGGTGCGGTGATCGTGGATCAGTGCCACCAGCAGATCGCTGCTGGCAGCATCGTTCAGCGCCAGTCGCAAACCCAGGACAATATCATTCTCCAGATAGGCATCCGCCGGGCCATCGCCGCCCCGCTCATCGAAATTGTATTCTGACACCACTCCCAGATCCCATACCTGGCCAAACACGCCGTAGTAGGTGTATTCAAACCCGAACACAGTGGCAAAATAACGGCCATAGCGAGTCCCGCCGCGGCTCAGGGCCTCCAGTTTCCAGAGCCAGGCATCATGGTTGTACTGCAGCTCCAGCCCCACCTGGTCAATCACCCGATAGTAGGGTACCAGTTCACCCTGGGTGTTGAACCGGGTCAGTTCCGGATCCCGTGAGGTGCCGCCAAAGTAAGACAGGGCAATTTCCCAGGTGGCAATGGAGCGGGACCAACGGGCGGCAAAGTCCACCCGCTTATCTTCGGCGCCGGATTCATAGCGGGCCTCATCATTGCTGATCAGAAAAGTGCCCCGGGGCCAGCCTTCCGGCCCCGGAAACGTGCGTTCCCGAAACCCCACCAGCGCATACAGATCCAGAATGCCCCAGTCATTCACCAGCGACAGATTGATCATGGGCTGCCCCAGGCGGGCTTCGCCATCGATGCGCTCCACCTGATCTTCCTGATTGATGATATCCACCAGATGCTGAAACTCCGTCACCCCCCAGAATACCGTGCGCACCCCGGAGCGCAGTTCCCAGCTGTCTGCCACGTGGATCCAGGCCAGATCCTGGATGTCGCCATGGCTACGCTCGTCATCGGTTTCCGACCAACGATAGAAGGCCTCGACCTCCAACAGATCGCGGCCGTCGTTCCAGTCGGTAAAATACTCCGCTCGCAGGCTGGCGGAGGCCGCATCCTCCTCACTGAGATAAGGGTTATCCTGTGGCAGATAACGATATTCAACCCCGGTTTCCAGATGCCACTGCCCGGCCTGACTGATGGTGGCCATCGTGGCCAGCAGGGTTCCTCCCCACAGCTCCCTGATCCTCATGCATTACTCCTGCTCAATTGCGTTTTATTATGCCGCTGTCCGGTACTGACAACGGTTGGCGGACCCGATTATATAGCCTGGTTTGCGCCGGACAATAATGAACAACGCCAACCACGGTTTTCTTTATTTCGCAGCCTGTATATAATAACAGTATCTGTCACAGCAACGGGGCCGGCCTGGCATCATCATGGAGAAGCTCACCAAGCGTCAATCTGAAATTCTGGAACTGATCAAATCCCATATTGCCGACAGCGGCATGCCACCCACCCGCATGGAGATTGCTGAAACCTTCGGCTTCCGCTCCCCCAACGCCGCGGAAGAACATCTGCGGACACTGGCCCGCAAAGGCTATATTGAAATGGTGCCCGGCGCCTCCCGGGGCATTCGCCTGCTGGGGCAGGAGGAGCCGGCAGAGCCGGGTCTGCCCATCATCGGTCAGGTGGCTGCGGGTCAACCGGTGCTGGCCCAGGAGAATATCCTCGGCCGCTGTCAGCTGGATCCGGGATTCTTTCAACCGCGGGCGGATTACTTTTTGCGGGTCAAGGGCCTCAGCATGATCGATGCCGGCATTCTGGAGGGGGACCTGTTAGCGGTTCATAAAACCCACGAAGCCCGCAAAGGTCAGATCGTAGTGGCTCGTATTGGTGATGAAGTCACCGTGAAACGCTTCGATCGCAAACGCAATAAAATCTTACTGCTGCCGGAAAATCCCGACTTTGAACCGATCGAAGTGGATGGCAGTGGCGAAGAATTCGCAATCGAGGGCTTGGGTGTGGGTATCGTGCGGGATGGTATCTGACCGGTGAACCGGGGCGCTCAGTGCAGTACGCCGGGCACTTCTTCCGTGTCCTCGGTGAGGCTGCCATCAGTGGGCTCTTCATGGGCCTCCAGCACATGACCGTATACCTCTCCCACCGCCTGTACACCGGCACTGACCATGGCTTTGCCCACATCCAATGAGTGTTCAGAAAGTAATACCCGCACCTCGTCAGAGAACTTGATTTCCACCAGTGCCGAACCGTCGCCCTCGGCCCGACGCAGTACAATCTCTCCAGACTCCAACTCGACAATTTCCAACAATGCGGACATGCAACCAACCCAAGTGACATGGAAGTGTTTGACGCAATAGAAAAAAACGGAAAGAAGCCTGTAAAGCACGGCAAAAAGCCGTCATATCCATCGCTGAATGGCCGTCGATATTACCACGTCGGGCTTTGGCCCCACAAATAATTCACCGTTACTGGCGATATATAATAGCTACCACTCACCCAGCAGCTGCCTGATTTCTTCTATCAAATTGGAAAGATTGTCATACCAATCATGGAGTTGCGAAAACCCATCCGCCTCGTTCATCGACCGCACGTCAATCGCGGCCGGGGCAGCCCCGGTGACAGTCGGACGGGCACCGGCTTCCAGCTGATTAATCCGCTGCCAGGCAGCCAGCAGTTGCTGCAACCAGCTGCCGGTGCTTTGCTCCAGAGCGCTTATCCGCTCCAGCTCCGGCAGGCTTTTTTCCCGTTCAGCAGCTTGGCGGAGAAAGTCCGTCAATGCCGTCTGGCCTGCATAGGGTTCATCATAGGTGTGAGCCACCTCCCAGATCAGACACCGATAGGCGCCGGTCAGATGGAACACACAGGATTCACGATGGGCCGCCAGCAAAGCGGCACGATTGAGTACGGCTGCATCCGCCTGGGTACTGTTGATGGCGTCCAGATAGAAGCGGGCGAAGTACAGCTTTTGATTGGCGTTACTCAACTTATGCTTGGCCATGGGAGTCACCTGCCGCGTTGGTTTCGCTCTATTGTACGCAGGTGGCCCCCCGGGAGGGAACCTGGTGATTTCTCAACTATAATTGTATGTAGTGGCCGTCCTGGCGCTGAGCGGACTGATTTTCCTCGATTTATCCCTTGAGCGAATGTTACTTGCGCGGATGCTTCAGGCCAGGCTCGTATTATCCGACCCCGCTCTACGCAACGTTGTTCTGGACAACAGAGGAACCCGGCATCCATGGACGTTTTCCGCCCGGCGGTGGGCCTGATGAGTCGCCTGCCCTACAACTTCAAGTTTTTGCTGATCAGCGTGCTGTTCCTGTGCCCGCTGTTGTTGCTGAGTTTCCAGCTCTGGGGACAACTGGAGCGGGATCTGCAAACCACCGCCAATGAGGTGGCTGGCGTCAGCCTGATTCAGGAGTTGAATCAGGTGACGGCCACGGCCGCGGAGTTGCGGGATCTGAGCATGGCGTACAATTACGATCGCACCCCGCAAACCGCTGCGCT
>MDSW01101330.1_pt1 | contig 23714 bp, 22 predicted proteins | sample 811171 | NCBI WGS metagenome assembly MDSW01 (sample SAMN05326641, study PRJNA326480) | marine metagenome | isolation source: seawater | place: Atlantic Ocean: North West | collected 2012 | reverse complement strand
TTAAGTGGATGTTGTTGTGTACCTTCAGCCATAAATTACCTCACCATAAATAAAAGAATGCAAAAATGAAAACCCAAACTAAATCGACAAAGTGCCAATATAAACCCATAATTTCTATGGCTTCATAATTTGACTTTTGTGAAGTAAAGTAACCTCTTTTGCCTGTGTCAAAATCTCCTCGGAAAGTTTTTCTTACCATAATAAAAAGAAAAATAACGCCGAATGTTACGTGAGTTCCATGAAAACCTGTAACCATAAAAAATATTGCCCCAAACTGAGGAGCACCAAAAGGGTTTTCCCAAGGTCTAACACCTTCACTAATTAGTTTAGTCCACTCAAATGCTTGCATTCCTACAAAAGATGCACCTAATATTGCAGTTGCTAACATCAAGTAACCACACATTTTGCGATTTTTTTCATATCCATATTTAACTGCTAGTGCCATAGTGCCGCTACTTGTAATTAAAATAAAAGTCATTATCGCAATCAATAAAAGCGGAACATTATAATGGCCAATATGTAGCCCAAAAACTTCACTTGCATTCGGCCATTCCGCTTTTGTAGAAAATCTTACTGTCATGTATGAAATTAAAAAAATACTGAATACAAATGTATCACTTACAAGAAATATCCACATCATTGCTTTACCCCAAGGAACACCCTTAAAAACTTTTTGATCAGATGCCCATTCCTTAAATACATGAGTTTTAGGAGGTATTGTAACTTCAACAGATGAATTTGAATTTTCCATTTAATATATCCTTTTTAAGTTAATAACATTAAGCAGAACAATACTATCCAAACTATTAACAAAAAATGCCAATATATTGCACAAAGCTCTACTGTATGTTTAACATTTGCAACTACTATATCACTTACTATCCAAACTTTTTTTATAGTCATTAGCCAGTATACTAAACCTCCTAGCAAATGTAATCCATGCAAAGCAGTAAAAACATAAAAATATGCATTAGCAGGATTAGAAGAAATATAATATCCTAGACTTATAAATTGAGACCAAACTAAAAGTTGTCCAAAAATAAATAATAAAGCTAAAAAACCAATGAGCAAAAGTCTCTTTTTAACAATATTAAACTGATTTTTTTTTGATGCTATTTGAACATTAACAAAAACAATACTACTGACTAAAAGTATTAAGGTATTGAACCATAATAAGATAGGTTCGGGCATACTTTTCCAGTCAGCATAAACAAGTCTATCAGAATAAGTAACTATAAATAAGCAAAAGAATATTGTACTTATAACCATTAAGTATCTTAGACCTAATTTACCCTTAGATAGATCCAGCGTAGTTCCGTTATGATTATTGTCAATTTTTATCTGAGAAGCATCCCAAGGTTTTTGAGCTATTAGACTCAGCAATGATTGTTTTTTACTCATGTTTGTTCTGCTTTTGCTTCAGGAACTTGGCTAGGACCAATATCTTGCGGAATATAATCTTCTTTTGCTCCAGGAACACTAAAGTCATAAGCCCATCTGTATACCACTGGTAGTTCCTTTCCGAAGTTACCATGTCCAGGAGGTACTTCAGGAGTACGCCATTCTAAAGAACAGGCTTTCCAAGGATTTTTATCTGCTTTTTTTCCAAATTTAGAACTATAAATTATATTAAATAAAAAAAGTATTTGAGTAAAGCCCACTATTAAGGCCATTACAGTTATAAACTGATTAAGATAATTTGTTGAAACTGCCATAAATTCACTATCATACATTTCATAGTATCGTCTCGGAACACCTACAAAACCTAAATAATGCATAGGGAAATAAATTGCATAAGAGCCTAAGAATGTAACCCAAAAATGAAATTTACCCATACCTTCATGCAAAAAACGTCCAGTTATAAGAGGAAACCAATGGTATATTGCTCCAAATACTACTAGAACAGGAGCTATACCCATTACCATGTGAAAGTGAGCAACTACAAAATATGTATCAGATAAAGGAACATCTACAATAACATTTCCTAAAAACAGTCCTGTTATTCCACCATTTACAAAAGTAACTATAAAACCCAGTGCAAAAAGCATTGGAATATTTAACCGAATATTTCCTTTCCACAGAGTTATGACCCAATTGTATACTTTTAATGCTGTTGGAACAGCTATTATTAAAGTAGTTGTTGCAAAGAAAAATCCAAACCAAGGATTCATACCTGCAACATACATGTGATGAGCCCAAACAACGAAGCTAAGAGCACCTATAATCACAATTGCCCAAACCATCATTCGATACCCAAAAATATTTTTTCTTGCATGAACAGAAATCAAATCTGAAACAATTCCAAAAGCAGGAAGGGCAACAATATAAACTTCAGGATGGCCAAAGAACCAAAAAAGATGCTGAAATAATATTGGACTACCGCCACTGTATTCAGATTGTTCTCCAAACTCTACAATAGCTGGCATAAAGAAACTTGTGCCTAATACATTATCTAATGTCATCATTATGCATGAAACTATTAACGCAGGAAATGCAAATAATGCCAATACTGTAGCAGTAAATATTCCCCAAATAGTTAATGGCATTCTCATTAAAGTCATTCCTCGAGTTCGAGCTTGTAAAATTGTTATTACATAATTAAGTCCACCCATAGTAAAACCAACTACAAAAACCGAAAGAGAAACCAGCATTAAAATAATGCCTAATCCATCTCCCCCAGGAGTACCTGAAGTAATTGCTTGAGGAGGGTATAAAGTCCAACCAGCTCCAGTAGGGCCACCTGGAACAAAAAAACTAGCTGCCAATATTAATACTGCAAGAAAATAAACCCAAAAACTTACCATATTTACATATGGAAAAACCATATCTCTCGCACCAACCATTAATGGTATTAAAAAATTCCCAAAGCCACCCAAGAATAATGCAGTTAATAGATATATAACCATTATCATTCCATGCATGGTTACAAATTGATAATATTCAGCTGCTCCTAAGAACGGAAACAGCTCAGGAAAACCTAGCTGAAGTCTCATTAACCAAGATAAAACTAGAGCTACTAAGCCGATTCCAATTGCTACTATTGAATATTGTATTCCAATTACTTTAGCATCTTGACAAAAAATCCATTTCGTCCAAAAACTCTTTGCATGATATAATTCCTGAGGTTTAACCTCTAATGAAGGAATTTGATCACCTTTACCTATAGCAATATCTTCATAACTATCCGCAGCCATTTAATTATCTCCTTTTTTATTCAATGCCAATTGTATCAAATCAGATTTGTCGATACTAGCCATCATTTCTTCAAATGTATATTGTTCACTTAACCATTCTTGATAATCTTCTATCTCATCAACCTGAACTCTTCCCCTCATAGCATAATGTCCTGTACCACAATATTCCATGCATAATATGTCAAAATTTCCAGTCCTTATTGGAGTGAACCAATAATAGGTTACAGATCCAGGGACCATATCCATCTTTGCTCTAAATTGAGGAATATAAAAGTCATGAAGTACATCTATAGAACGTAAATTCATTTTTATTGGTTGATCTAAAGGAATATGTAAATCATCAGCTTGAATTAATATATCGTCTAAACCATTTGGATCATCAAGATTTATTCCAAAAGGATTATCATCCGTGATATTTCTTAAATCTGTTAATCCTAATATACCATCTTTGCCAGGCAGGCGATAATTCCAATACCATTGTTGTCCCATAACTTCTATGTCAACTGCTTCATCAGGAACAGTAACATACTTATTCCAAACAATTAAGCCAGGTGCTAACAAAGCACAGACACCCAAAGTAGTTAAAATTGTTAGTCCCCATTCCAATCTAGGACTTTCTGGTTCGTAATCAGCTCTACCATTTTCTCTGTATCTGAATCTCCATACACAGTAAGCCATAAACAAACAAACGGCACAAAAAACTGCACCTGTAACCCAAAAAGTTAATATTATTGTCCCATCAATATTACCCCAATTTGAGGCCACCTCTGTCCACCACCAAGGGGTCCAAAAATGGAACGCTATTGAACCTAGAATTACAAGAACTAATATGGATGCTACTATCATAATTAATTATATACACTATTTAAGTGTCCTTTTATAAACTTTCTACCCCTTATCTAATATTATAATGCGACCTATGGTCTTACTTAAATTGAGTATATAATGGACTATTTAGTTATTATTAATAAATTAAATAGAAAAGGTAGTAAAATGAAAGGCTTATTATTAATTATATTAGCTATGTTTGTATCTAATGCAAGTTTTGCAGAAGATCAGACAATAGAAATGTTAAACAAACTTGACAAAAGAAGCATGGTTTATAGTCAAGAAATAGTTAGAATTAATTCTGGCGATACTGTTTCTTGGATCTCAACTGACCCAGGACATAATGTAGAATTCATTTCAAAAAATGGAGTTCCTGAAGGAGTTGAGAAATTTAAATCAAAAGTAGGTAAGGATACTCAATATACTTTTACAATACCAGGGATATATGCTTATTGGTGTGTACCTCACAAAACGATGGGTATGATTGGTTTTGTTATAGTTGATGAAGATTTGTCCAATCTTGATAAAATTAAGAAAATTAAATTTCTTGGAAAATCTAAAAAATTAGCTAAGACTTTAATAGCTGAAATAGAAGGTTGATGAATCTTAAAAAAAATAAATTTATAATATTTTATATCTTTAATATTTTATTACTGATTGTAATATTATTTTTGGCAGTACCTGCTTCAAAATTCTTAAGCAAAATAAATTTACAAGATAATTCTCTTGTTAAGAATCAATCAATTATTAATCCTGAATCAAAATCCCCTGGAATTATAGAGAGAAAAGTTAATATTAAATTTATTGCCAAGAAAGATAAACAACTTGATTGGGAAGTCAAATCACTTCAAGATAATTTAGATATTAAGATAGGAGAAAGTAAAATTATTAAATATGAGGGAAAAAATTTATCAAATAAAATTATTACTTCTACCGCCACCTTTGAAGTTTTTCCAGATGAAATATCTCCTTATTTGATTAAGACCGAATGTTTTTGTTTTACTGAACAAACTCTCGAACCAGGGGAAAATAAAATTTTTACTATGGCTTTCTATATTGATCCTTCCATGGATAGAGAGAAAAATATGAAGAATTTAAGCAATTTAGTCTTTACTTATAATTTTGAAGAAAATATTAACTAAAATAACTAAAATAAATAATAGTTAAATTAACTAAAGTAATAGGTATTTCTATTTTTTTTACTTAAAATAAAGATTTTTCTTTCATACACTGTAATTTACCATTTTGTTTTTATGGTATATAAATAATAATATTTCTAAATTTATTAGAAGTTTAATGAATTAATTTTTCTTTAAAATGAAATATTTAAGTACAAGAAATAATAATTTAAATAAATCTTTCAATGAAATTTTATTTGAAGGCTTATCTGAGGATGGAGGTCTATTTATGCCTCATACTTGGCCACATCTAGATATCAACAACGTTAAGAGCTTAACATATATTGAACTAGCCCATAAAGTAATAAGTCCCTTTGTACATGAAACTATATCTAATGAAGATTTATTGAAAATAATTAAAAAAACATATGACAATAATTTTGATCATAAAGATATCGCCCCTTTAGTTAAAATTGATAAAAATAAATATATATTAGAATTATTTTATGGACCTACGTTAGCATTTAAAGATTATGCTCTTCAATTTTTAGCAAATTTATTTTCATATAATATTGATCTTTCTAAAAAAAAATTGACAATTTTAGGCGCTACCTCTGGAGATACTGGTTCAGCAGCCATAGAAGCATTTAAGGATAAAAGTGATATTGATGTATTTATTTTACACCCTAAAAATATGGTTTCTGACGTTCAACGACTTCAAATGACAACCGTTACAAACAAGAATATAAATAATATTGGAATAGAAGGAACTTTTGATGATTGTCAAAAAATTGTAAAACAAATGTTTCTTGATAAAGAAATTCAATCAAAAACTCGTCTTATAGCTATTAACTCTATTAATTTTATTCGATTATTAGCTCAAACAGTTTATTTTTTTTGGGCTTTTTTAAAAACAGAATCTTCAAAAATTAATTTTATTGTTCCAACTGGTAATTTTGGTAATGTTTTTTCAGCTAGAATTGCAAAATATATGGGATTACCTATTGAGAAACTTTTTGTTGCTACTAATGAAAATGATATTTTATTTAAATCTATAATGTATGGGAAAATGAAAATTAATGCTGTCAAAAAAACTTATAGTCCAAGTATGGATATTCAAATTTCTAGTAATTTTGAAAGACAATTATTTGAAAGTGTTAATAGAGATACTCATAAATTAAATGAAATAATGAAATCATTTTCAAATAATGGAAAATATATTCTTAATAAAGAAATTATCGATGATCTTTTATTAGTTTATTCATCATCATCTGTTTCTAATGATGATACTTTAGAAACTATCAATTACTTTAAATCAAAATATAATTATTTATCTGATCCTCATACTGCAACTGGTTTAAATATTATGAATAAATTTGAAAATTTAAATTTTCCACATGTCAGTCTAGCATGTGCCCACCCTTCTAAATTTGATAAAGCTATTAAAATTGCTACTAAAATAGATTTAGAATATCCTGAAAAGATTAAAGAAATCTTTAATAAAAAAGAAAAAATTAGTTTTTTGCCAAATAATTATAATTTAATTAAATCTTTTATTTTAGATAAAATATTATGATTTAATAAATAATGGGAATTTAGAAATAATGTTTCAAAAAATAAAAATTATCTTAAATAATTTGCTTTTAAAATTTAGAAATTTTTTATTAAATGTAAATAGTTTAGAATTTGATTCAAAATTAACAATAAATAATATTAAAGAAACAATAATTAAAAAGGGACTCCCAAGTTATATTTTAGATGGATATAAAGTTTATTCACAAAATGATGAAGATGGAATAATTAATTCAATTTTTAAGGATATTGGAATTACTAATAAATTATTTGTTGAAATAGGTGTAGGTGATGGCCTAGAAAATAATACACATAATTTAATTTTAAATGACTGGAATGGCATATGGATTGACTCTAATAAGAAACAAATTAATAAATTACAAAATCTTATTAATGAAAATAATAAACTTATAATTTCAAGTTCAAAGATTACTAAAAAAAATATCAATAATGAAATAAAAGAATCTCTTTATAAATTAATTGATAAGACGAATATTCAAAAAGAAAACATTGATTTTTTTAGTATAGACATAGATTCCCTTGACATTTTTTGTGTAAGTAACTTGGAGATCGTGCAACCCAGATTAATATGTATTGAATATAATGCAAAATTTCCTCCACCTGCAAAAATAAGTATTAGAGAAGATAATTCAACTGAATGGGAACATGATGATTATATGGGTGCAAGTATTCAGTTTATATCAGATATTTTAGAAACAAAAGGATATAAATTAATATCTACAAATATTACTGGATCCAATGCTTTTTTTGTCATGGATAAATATTATGATTTATGCAAAACTAGAAATCAAACTATTGAGCAGTTGTATATGCCTCCAAATTATAATCTATATAATTATTATCAAGGACATGCTCCTTCTTATAAATATTTATTAGATAAAACAAACTTTTCTAAATGATTAAGAAAAAAAAATCTAAAAGAATACTCTTTGTAACTAATTTTTATAATCCTTACAATGGTATGGGTAAATTTATAATTGATTTAGCTAAAGTATTAAGAAAAAAAAATTTTACAGTTATTATTTTAACTGGAATAACTGATGACAATAAAAAGAGAATTGAAAGAAAAGATGGCACTATACTTATAAGAAGTCAAATTTCTTTTAGGTTTAGCAGAGGTTATTTTAGTTGGTATTTAATAAGAGATTATATGAATCTTCAAAAAAAAATTGACTATATTTATTTCCATTTTCCTCTTGTTGAAATTTTGCCTTTATCTTTATTATCTAGAAAAAATAAAATTTTACATTATCATTGTTTGCCAGCATTTATTTTAAAAGACTATAAATTCGTAATTGCTAATATTTTTTTTTCTTTTTCAATTTTTTTTTCTATGTTTTTTTGTAATAAAATTATAACTTTTACTAATGATTATTTTTTTGGAAATTTTACAAATTTCTTATTTAGGAAAAAAACAATAGAAATTTTTCCTTTTGTAAAATTTGAAGAAAAAAATATAGAGTCAGATAAATTTATTATAGAAGATAATGAAAAACCTATTATTGGTTTTTTAGGAAGAATGTGTGAAGAAAAAGGACTAGAAGAAATTGTCAAAACATCATCAATATTAGACAAACAAAACGTCGAACATGAAATGATTCTTGCAGGAGATACTGAAGATCCTCGATTTCAACATAATATTAAAAAAATATTATCTTTATCTGAAAATTTAAAATCAATAACATTTACTGGAAAATTAAGTGATAGAGATAAAGAAAATTTTTATAAAAAAATTCATATTTTAATTTTACCTAGCACAAATTCTTTTGAAGCATTTGGTTTAGTTCAATTGGAGGCAATGAGTTATGGCAAATTAGTCGTTGCTTCTAACCTGAAAGGTGTAAGAATGCCTGTGAATTTAACAAACAACGGATATATAACTAAAATTAAAGATCCAATATCTTTATCTGAAAATATAATTAAATGCATAGAATTGGCGAAAAAAAAGAAACAAAAAGATGTATTTCAAGCTGCTAAAAAATATTTTGATTATGAATTTTGTATAGAAAAATATTTAAATATTTTTACTAATAAATAGTTTTTTGTAGAAGGTAGATATTTTATCAAAAAATTTTTTTTCATATAAAATTTTAATAAATATTATGAATGTTAGAAGCCATGCTAAGTAAGCATATCTGCTACTTGCATGTGTTAAAAGTAGAACGATATGCTGGCTGATACAACATAAAATTAAATAAAAAAAGATATCATTTTTTCTAAAAATATTAATATTATAAATTATATAAATCAAAATTAGTAATCTTGGAAAATAAACAAGATCATTCCAATCCCTTAATTGTATTAATAATAATTCTAAAAAATTATTTGCTTGAGTAAAATTAAGAGATGCAAAATCTTTAGTAAAAAGTATATGAACCGAAGAATTGGAAAATAAAGTTAAATTGTTACCAAAATAATAATTATGGATTAATGCAAAAAATATTGTACTGAATAATGATATATAAAATAAATTTTTAGTTATAATTTCTTTATTTTTTATATTTTGTAGAATTATAAATATAGATAAAATAATACATATTGGAAGAAAATTAGGTCTTAAAAAAACCGCTTGACTTAATAATAAACTTATTAATGCTAATGAAAAATATGCAGCTTTTTTTTCACTTTCGAAAAGAATTAGATATATTGAAATACATATAAATAAAATTGATAATGATTCGGCATGTGATCTAATTGCTTGTCTAATATAGTTAAATTGACCAAAGCCCATTGATTCAAAAATTGGAAAAAAAACAAACAAAAAAAACATTAAGTAAGCAATGTTTGTATTAGTAATTTTTTTAAAAATTAAAAAAATTATATATGGAAGAAAAGAAATTAATAATACGTGTCCAAAATTTGTTTCACCAAAAACAACCATAAATATAGACAAAAAATATCTCATACCAGGCTGAAAATAATAGATATCTTCACCACCTCGTAGTGCAAGTAAAAATTTATTATTCTTTAAATTTTCAATAATATCTATTGCAAAGGAATTAAAAATAAGTCCATCACTTCCCCCATAAACATGTCGTAAACCAAAAATTACATTTGGATCATTAAAGTATGCAAGTAAAAAAGATGAAAGTATTGAAATTGAAATTAAAACAATTTTTTTATTAATTTTTATTTCTATAAATTCAAACACTATTAAAATAAAAATTATTATTAAAATAAGTAATTTTAGATATTGTGCTAGTTTTAACTCATTATTATCATTTAAACTAATAGTTAAATTATCAAAATCTCCAATTGAATATCCAAAAATATAAAAAAAATTTTTATTTTCAGGTAAAACTATGCATTCATCAAATTTTCCGAAAGATTTAAAATTTAATTCTTTGATTATGCTTGAATCAGAAAATGCATAAAATAAATTACCTTGTCCACAAATTTTTGACTTATTATACTTTGAAGGTATTTCATAAAAAACATAAAAAGGAAAATTTTCTTTAAGTTTTTGGTCATAAGGCATTGCAAATGGTATTGTATTGAACTGACCAATTCGGTGATCAGATCTTTTATCAAATCTGATCTTATCTATTTGTCTTGTGTATTTATTTTTTTGAAATAAGCTATCAGATGAAAAAGCATATGGCTTTTCTATAAAGATTTTTCCTATAGCACTTGACTCCCTTCCTTTTTCATATCTTTTGTAATCAAATTTATTTAAATCAGCAGTAATTTTATTAATCAATGTTTTAGGCAAAAATTCAGAAATAATTTTTATGTCATCTTTTGTAATAAATACAGAATGTGCTTCTTCAATTTTTTCAATTTTTAAGAAAAAAATATTTATCAATGTTAATGTCAAAATAAAAAAAGTATATTTTGATTTAAAAAAATTAAATTTTTTTATTTTATTAAAAAAAATTATAATTGTAAAAAGTACAAAAAAAATAAAATTAACAAGATTATTAATTGGAAAAGAAATATTTAATAAAATAGTAATAAATAATAAGAACTTAATATTTAAGTTTTTGGAAATCATAATTAGTATTATATTGAAATTAGCACAAAAATTATTGATAGTATTAAAATAAATATACTTACCTTGTCTTTAAGGGCAAATAATATAGGTTCGCCCTGAATTTTGAAAGTATTTGCTTTATTGTACATTCTATAAAACCAAATCATTAAAAGAAAGCAAACTACATACAAAGTATAAATATTGCTATAGATTAAACTAGCACTTTCGCTTGATATATACATAATTAGTGTAAATATAGAAAACACAAAGCTACTTATAATTGTAAATTCTAAGAACCTTTTATTTTTATAAGCATAAGATCTCCCAGGTAGTTCTAAAATTTTATTTTTATATGAAATTTGAATTTCTGCTAATCTTTTGATACCTGCTAAAGACAAAAAAAATAATAATGAAAAAAATAATAAATATTTAGATGTAACAACATCTATTATCTCCGATCCTCCTATTATCCTTATTAAAAAAAGAATAGAAATTATTGCTAAATCTAAAATAATAATTTTTTTTAAAAAAAAAGAATATGAAAATGAAATCGTTAAATACAAAACTATTATCAAAATAAAATTAAAACCCTCATTAATTCCAATAATTATTGATAGAGATAACAAAATGATACTATAACAAATAGATTTTTTATTATTTAATTCTCCACTAGCTATTGGCCTTAATTTTTTAATTGGATGTAATTTGTCATTATTTGAATCAAAAATATCATTGATAATATAACCCGATGAACTAATCAGAGAAAAAATCACAAAAGCTTTCAAACCAAGAAGTATATTCTCTATTTCATATCTTTGGGAGCTGATAAGAGGTATAAATATAATTATATTCTTAACCCATTGTACAGGCCTTGCTACAACTAATAAATTTTTTAATAAAATTTGCATTTTTAAAGAAAAAAAACTTTATTTCTTATAATTATATATATATTCAAAGAAAAAAAAACATTTAGCTATTGAATATATTCAATAGATCAATAATTTTATATTATGTTAAAAACCACAACTTTAGAAAATGGATTAAGAATAGTTACGGAGTCAATGCCTGGTTTAGAGACAGTTTCATTAGGTATTTGGAATTTTGTAGGTGGAAGAGATGAATCTATAGAAGTTAATGGTGTAGCTCATTTTTTAGAACATATGGCTTTCAAGGGCACAACTTCAAGATCAGCAAAACAAATTGCTGAATCTATTGAAAATGTAGGTGGTGATATTAATGCGTATACTTCAAATGAAGTAACAGCCTACCATGCGAAATTAATAGCAGAGGATTTGCAGGTCGGGGTAGATATATTGACTGATATCCTTCAAAATTCAACTTTTGCTAAAGAAGAGTTGGAGGTAGAGCGTGGAGTAATTTTGCAAGAAATTGGAAGAACTTTGGATTCACCAGATTCTTTTATTTTTGATAAATATCAAGAAACAGCCTTTCCAAATCAACCTATTGGTAGATCTCTTTTAGGCCCAAAAAATATAATAGAGAGAATTTCAAGAGATGAAATAAAAAATTTTATGTCATCTCATTACAATCCTAAAAAAATGATTGTAAGTGCCTGTGGTAAATTAGATCATGATGATTTTGTTGAAAAAATAATTAATTCTTGCACTAATCTACCTCAAGGAACTTCTGATAATAGAGCGCCAGCAAAATATCAAGGTGGTGAGTTTTTAGAAAAAAAAGAGCTCGAGCAAATTCATTTAATTCTTGGTTTTGATGGAATAAACTTTCATGACAAAGACTATTATTCTTTATTAGTTTATAACTCTCTATTGGGTGAAGGGATGTCATCGAAATTATTTCAGGAAATTCGAGAAAAAAGAGGTTTAGTTTATAGTATTTTTTCTTTTCCAATGAGCTTTTCTGACTCAGGAGTTTTCGGAATTTATGCTGGAACTGGAGAAAATCAGATTGCTGAACTAATACCAGCATTATGTGAAGAATTAAAAAATAGTCCTATTACTATTGATGAAGATGAAATTAAAAAAGGAAAAGCACAATTGAAGGCAGGTCTTTTGATGGCAAGAGAAAGAGCAAGTAATAGGTGTAGGACAAATGCAACACAATTACTTATTCACAATAAAGTTATTGACCCTAAAGAAATTACAGCTAAGATTGATGACGTTTCCATTGATTCAGTAAAGAGTATTTCTTCAAAAATACTTAAAACACCAATTACTTTGGCTGGAATTGGGCCAATAAGTAAGCTGGAGAATATAGATAAAATTAAAAATCGCCTTAATTAATAAAAATATAAATTTTTAATAATGCATAAAATGCATACCAGGTATTTGTTTTTTGCATTTTTCATTAAATGAAACAATGCATATGTTAAATCTAGATTAGAATTATTCTAATTAAAATACTTTTTTTTATGAGTTTAAATAAATTATTAATTAATGACTTATCTAGTTATTCTAAAAGAACGAAAGTGCTTTCAAAGGAAGAAGAGTTCTTTCATATAAAAAATTGGCAAGATAATGCTGACAACAAATCCGTAAAAAAACTTTTTGATGCTTATTTAAGATTAGTTATATCTATAGCTAAGAAATATAGTTTTTACGGACTTCCTCTTGAAGATCTTATCCATGAAGGTGTTATCGGATTAATACATGCTCTTAAGAAATTTGATATTTCAAAAGATTTTAGACTTTCTACTTATGGAAGTTGGTGGATAAAAGCTATGATTCAAGATTATGTTTTAAAGAATTGGTCAATTGTAAAAAATGGTTCATCAGCCTCTCAAAAATCTTTATTTTTTAATCTTAAAAAGATTAAATCTCAAATTAATAATCCATCTCTTGAATATCTTGGTGATGAAGAACTGAATATGATTTCAAAAATAATGAAGGTAAAGAAAAATGAAATTCAAAACATGGAATCTAGATTAACTGGCGGTGATCAATCATTAAATCAAAAATTATCTGGTGATGAAAGTGGTACCGAAATTATATCTTTATTAAAAGATGAAGCTCCAACACCAGAAATGATTATTGAAAATAATGTAGATATGAAGATAAAAAAAAATTGGTTAGAAAAATCATTACAAAAATTAAAAGATAGGGAAAGAAAAATTGTTATATCAAGAAACTTTGCTGATAAAACTAAAACTTTAGATGAGCTTGGTCAAAATTTAGGAATTAGTAAAGAAAGAGTTAGACAAATTGAAACCTCAGCTTTAGCTAAGCTAAAAAAAATAATTTTACAAATTTCTAACGAACCTAAAGATTTTTTTATAAATTAATCAATACCTTATTTGATAATAATTTTATTTGCTTATATTTCAATAAAAATTGAAATTTTACCCAATAAATTTAGAAATCATAATTCTTTACAAATAATACTTCTGCAGAAAGTATCTGCATGTTATAAATTTCTATGGAAATTGATTTGGAAAATAAAAATTATATTGATGGCAAATTTATTGATAGTATTTCCAAAAAAAATCTAAAAGTTTTAGATCCATCTAATCAAAAAATTGTAGGCTATATAGATGAAGCACAAGATCAAGAAATTGAAATGGCTTTTAAGGCAGCAAAAAAGGCATTTGATAGTAGGATTCTTTTGGACATGGATTCTAAATACAAGATGAAAATGATGAGATCAATAGCGTCAAAACTCAGAGAGTATAAAGATGAAGGTGCTAAACTTTTAAGTAAAGAAAATGGCAAAACAATTGAACAGTGTTCTGGAGAGTTTGATGGTGCTGCAGACATTTTTGATTATTATTCTGGACTATCAGATAAGATAGAAAATAAACTAATACCTTCTGGCAAAGATACTTTTAATTATATTTTACTTGAACCTTTTGGTGTTAGTTTACAGATAGTTCCTTGGAATTATCCGATTGTTTTATTTGCTCGATCAGTTGCTGTTAGCCTTATAGTTGGAAATACAACAGTTATTAAGCCACCAGAATTATGTCCTATTTCATCAAATATATTTGGTAGAATTTTTAATGAACTCAACTTACCAAAAGGAATAATAAATATTGTTCATGGTCGTGGAGAAACTACTGGAAGAAAGCTAGTTAAAAATATAAATGTTAATCATATTGTTTTTACAGGCTCTCCTGAAGTTGCTTCAGAAATTTTAAAAGAAACAGCTGATCGTATAATTCCATGTCATTTAGAATTAGGAGGAAAATCTGCAGCTATTATCTATGATGATGCTGATATTGACCAAGCAGTTGAGAGTACTCTTAAGGGAATATTTAAGCCAAATGCAGGTCAAATATGCGTAGCTATGTCTAGAGTAATAATTCATCCAAAGGTAAAAGATGAATATATGAGCAAACTTTATTCAAAAACTAAGGAGTTAAAAATTGGTGCTGGCGATATAAAAGATACAGAAGTTACTCCTCTAATTTCAAAAGATCAATTATTAAGAGTTTCAAATTATTGCCAATCCGGAATTCAATCAGGGGCAGATTTGGTTTTAGGAGGTTCAAAACACGAACAAAATAATGGAAACTTCTTTAATCCAACTATTTTTGACAATGTTAATGTAAAATCAACTATTGCTCAAGAAGAAATATTTGGTCCTGTGACTAGCATATTTAATTTTAAAGATGAAGAAGAAGCTATTGAAATAGCTAACTCTACTGATTATGGTCTTGCATCAGGTGTTTTTACATCAGACGATCAAAAAGCCAAATGGACTGCGGAAAGAATAGAGGCTGGAGTAATTTGGCATAATGATTGGTTTGTAGATGGAGTAAATTTACCAGGAGGAGGTTATAAGAAATCAGGTTATGGTCGTGATGGCGGATTAGATAGTTTATATAGTTATGGTCAAACTAAACGCGTAAGCAAACGCTTATTTTAAACTAATGAAAAAAAAATTAACTGTTAAAGAAATTCTTCAATCTAAAGGTAAAAAAAAATTAACTGAAGTTTACACTCATAATTCTTTAGAAGCAGAGGCTTGCGAATTAGCTGGTATAGATATGATTATTTCTTCGGAAAATAATAATATAAAGCAAATTAGAGATTCAGCTAAAAATACTTTTTTAACTGTTGGATTGCCATACGGTAAATATTTAAATGAATTTGACATTTTAAAAAGATCATTTGAACTTTATCAAGAAGGTGCAGATGCTATTTATTGTCCTCAAAGCATTAGATTTATTAAAGCTATCGCTGATGAAGGTATTCCAGTTGTTGGACACACAGGATTTGTTCCATACAAGTCAACTTTTTTTGGCGGATTTAAAGCTTATGGTAAAACATCTTTAGAGGCAAAAAAAATCTATGATCATATTTTAAAGTTACAGGATGCAGGTGCTTTTGCTATCGAAATTGAAATAGTGCCTTTTAAAATAGCTGAATATATATCTAAAAGCGTTAATGTTTTTATGATAGGTATGGGAAGTGGATTGGGATGTGATGCTCAATATTTATTTGCCGAAGATATACTTGGCTATAATAAAGATCATATACCAAGACATGCAAAAGTATATTCTAATTTAAAAAAAGATTATGAAAAAATTAAATTGAAATCATTAGAAGCTTTTAAAAATTTTAAAGAAGATGTAAAAAATGAAAAGTACCCTGATTTAAATTATGAAATTAATATTTCTGAAGAAGAATATAAAACATTTGTTAAAAATATTTTATCTGAATAAAATCTTAATAAAGTCTTAGTAAATTGTAACTAATTGAAATTAATACATATTTTGGATATCCATTATACTTGACTTCAATATAGTTTAGCTTAAGGTCAGCGAAAATTGGGAGGATTTATGAAATATATTAAATTATTTATTTCAGTTATATTTGTTTTTTCAATCTCATCTTCATTGTTCGCCATAGAAAGAGATCTAGGCGATAATTGGTGTTCAGATGTAAAAATACACTTTTTTGCTGGTGGAGCTGAAGGAGATGGATTTGCAGGAATTGTTCAAACTGGAGCAGAGAATGCAATAAGGGATACTGGTGCTGATGCGGAAATATTATATTCTGAATGGCAATCAGATAGAATGATACAACAACTTCGTGAAGCTGTAGGTGCAGGTGTTGATGGAATTGCTATGATGGGCCATCCTGGTGATGAAGCTATAATGCCTCTAGCCCAAGCAGCTAGTGAAGCTGGTATATTAATGATGTATCAAAACGTTGATGTTCCATCAGTTAGAGCGAAATATGGTGGTGGTTATGTTGGTGCAAACCTTGCTACTCAAGGTTATGCTTTGGGATTAGAAGCAATTAGACTTTTTGATCTTAAAGCCGGTGATGACGCAATTGTTATGGTGCCGATAGGAGACTACTCTCGCGCACAACGTGAAGATAATGTGCGAATTGCATTTGAAGAGCATGGAATGAATGTTGTGGTTTTAGATGGTACACCAGAACAAGCAACTGATCCTAATTCAGCAATCCCAGTTATTTCTGCGGCACTTGCTGCTAATCCAAACACTAAAATATTAGTACACACTGGTGGACAGATGTTAGGAAATGCTGAAGCTTTTGCAACAGCTGCAGGATATGGACCTAATGAACTTCTTCAGATAGGTTTTGATACTAGCCCTCAAGTTATGTCAGGGTTTGTAAATGGTTTTGCTCACTTAACTTCTGATCAACAACCTTTTCTTCAAGGATACTTGCCAATTCTTTCACTATGTCAAATGAAAGTGCTTGGAACAGGTGCGATTAATCAAGATACTGGAGCTGGATTTGTTAATACTGAGAATTATGAATCAGTAATGGAACTAGCTAATGCAGGATTAAGATAAATTTTTATATCATTATAACTGGCCTTCTTGGGCCAGTTATTCAATTTGAAAATTAATAAAATATGCAACCAATAATTGAATTAAAAAATGTTACTAAAAGATTTGGTGGAATTACAGCTTTAGACTCAGCTTCGCTACATGTTGATAAAGGTGAAGTTGTTGGCTTAATTGGTGACAATGGGGCTGGAAAATCAACATTAATAAAAACTTTAGTTGGAGTTTACAAGCCTGATGATGGGGAAATAATAATTAAGGGTGACAAGGTCAGAAATTGGAATACAAAAAAGGCAAGAGAAGCAAAAATAGAAACAGTTTTTCAAGATAGGGCTCTTACCCCACAACAATCTATAGTGTGGAACATCTTTATGGGAAAAGAACTTAGACATCCATTTGGCTTTATTAAGGTAAAAGAGCAGATAGAAGAGGCTAATAAAATAATTAGAGAAATTGGATTTACTTCAAATCTAATTGATGCAAATTCACCTGTGGGCAACCTATCCGGAGGTGAAAGACAGGGCGTTGCTATAGCAAGAGCAATATATAATGATGCTGATTTAATAATTTTAGATGAACCCACAACTGCATTATCTCTTATAGAAACTCAGAAAGTATTTGATTTTGTAAATAATGTTAAATCAAAAGGAAGATCTGTTCTTTTTATCGGCCATAATATTTTTCATGTTTTCGATATATCAGATAGATTTATAATATTAGATCGAGGTAAGGTAATTCATAAATTAGATAAGGAAGATGTAAAAACGCCAGAAGAGTTAATAAAGATAATGAAAGACACTGTAATTGGAGGAAAAGTTAAATGAAAAAACAAACTGGTTTCACCTCTTATCTTGCTGAGAATAGCAGACCATTAAGTAGTTTTTTCTACTTTGCTTTGATAATGGTCATCTTTTTTTCGGCTGCTCCCCAAGTATTTTTTGCTCCCAAATTCCATCAAGCAGTTATGACAACTCTTCCAATAATAATTTTTCTAGTTATCCCTCTTGTTTTTATTGTTACAATGGGCGAAATAGATCTCTCATTTGCGTCTATTTTTGGTTTTGCTGCTTGGGTTTTTGCAGGATCAATTAAATATTTTAGTTTTGATCCTTTTTTAGGCCTTTTAGTTGGAATTGCTGGTGGGGCAGCTGTTGGAATATTTATGGGTTGCTTGGTTGTATACGGAAGAATTTCATCACTAGTTGCGTCTTTAGGAGCTTTATTCTTAATTAGAGGATTTTTGTTTGTGGCGAGTGATAGTAAATCAATTACTATAATTGAAATAAGAGATCATTGGATGTATCCTATATTGGTTGGAAAATTTTATGGTTTTCCAATGCAATTGTTTTGGGCTGCGTTATTTGTTGTAATATCATATTTTCTATACCATCGTCATGTTTTTGGAGCACATGTTCATCATGTTGGTGATAATCCTGATAGTGCTGCACAAATGGGAGTAAATGTGGATTTAACAAGGATATATTGTTTTATGTTTTGTGGAATAGGCGCAGGTATAGCAGGAATATTTTCAACTTTAATTAATTTTACATGGTGGCCGACACAAGGATTTGGCTTCTTATTACTTGCAATAGCAGGGGTATTTGTTGGCGGCACTCCTACCTGGGGAGGAGTCGGAACAATTTTCGGTGCTGTTTTTGGCTCGGGTGTAATAGCTTATATGGAAACCGGTATAGTAGCTATGGGCTGGAGCGGACTATGGAGACAATTTTTTAATGGATTAATAATAATATTAGCACTATTAGGACATAGATTTCACGGAGTTAGAATAAGATAAATTTTAAAAATTATTATCAGACTTAATTGGAGCAACAATGGTTAATGTTATTATATGGAATGAATATGTTCACGAAGTTGAGGATGAACATGTTGCAAAAATTTACCCAGAAGGTATTCATGGTTGTATAAAAAATTTTTTAAAAGAAGATTCAAAACTAAGTTTGTCAACTGCTACTTTAAATGAACCAAATCATGGATTAAGTTATGAGAGGTTAAAAGAAACCGATGTTCTTGTATGGTGGGGACATAAGGCGCATAACTTAGTAAAAGACGAAATTGTTGATATTATTCAGCAAAGAGTTTTAGAAGGAATGGGTTTGCTTGTGCTTCATTCTGGTCATCATTCTAAAATATTTAAGAAATTAATGGGAACTACATGCAATATAAGATGGGCTGAAAGAGGTGAAAAAGAGAGGGTTTGGGTTTGCAATCCTGGCCATCCTATTGCTCATGGTTTGGGTGAATATTTTGAGATTGAAATGACTGAAATGTACGGAGAGCCCTTCCAAGTCCCAGCTCCTGACGAAACAGTATTCAATAGTTGGTTCGAAGGAGGTGAGGTTTTTAGGTCAGGCCTATGCTATAAAAGAGGTAATGGCAAAATTTTTTATTTTAGACCAGGTCATGAATCCTATCCTGTTTATTATAATAAATATGTACAAATAGTAATTAAAAATTCTATTTATTGGGTATGTCCGGAAAAAACTGCTGGCTCATGGGATGATAGAATTGCTCTTGGTATTGATAATATGATGAGAGCAGATCCAGTAGAGCCTATTGAAGTTAAAGGATATACAGTCGATCACAATTATAAAAAATGATTAAAGTAGCGATTGTTGGCACAGGTGCAATGGCACATTACCATGCAAGTACATTCCAAAATATAGAAGGAGTATCTATAATTGCAGCGTGTGATGTTGATATAAATAAAGTAAATAAATTTGCAGATCAATTTGATATTAAAGAAAGATATACCTCTATTGATGAATTATTGGATAAAAGTAATGTTGATGCAATATCAAATGTTACCCCAGATTCTTTTCATAAAGAAATTGCCTTAAAGTGTTTTGAAAAAAATAAACATGTTTTTTCAGAAAAACCCCTTGCTGAAAACTATCCAGATGCTCAAGAAATGTATCAAGCTGCAAAAAAAACTGGTTGCATAAATATGGTTAATTTTTCTTATAGAAATTCTTCAGGTCTTCAAAATATAGCTAATTTAGTTAAATCTGGCAAGTTAGGGACTGTAAGACATGTTGAAGCCAGTTATTATCAATCATGGTTAACTTCTAAATATTGGGGAGATTATAGAGAAAATGATTCCTGGTTATGGAGATTATCTACTAAACATGGCAGCAAAGGTACCTTAGGAGATATAGGAGTACATATTTTTGATTTTGTTACTTATCCTGTAGGTGAAATAAAAAAAATCAATACTAAATTAAAAACCTTTAAAGATAAAGGTGACCAAATAGGTGAGTATATTTTAGATGCAAATGATTCTTTCGTTACTATGCTTGAATTTGAAAATGGTGCACTTGGAATAGTTGCATCAACTCGTTTTGCAACAGGAGAAGTAAATAAATTGAATTTACAAATATATTGTGAAAAAGGTGCTGTAAGAATAGCTTTTGATGATCCAATTACAGAAGGTAACTATTACGAGATTACAACAGATACTAACACTATTTTTTCTAATGAAGATAGAAAATTAAATAAGAAATTAAAATGGGAAAAAGTATTAACTGATCCAACACCCAATAATATAGAACGATTTATCGAATCAATTAAATCTGGAAAGAATGATCAACCTGATTTTGAAAGAGGAGTTAAAATTCAAAAAATTTTAGATGCTTGTATTCAGAGTTCAGATGAAAATTTGTGGGTCGATCTTTAAAAATTAAATTTTCCATCTTAGAGCAGCTGTATGAACTCCAGAATCCCAAATTTTTAAAAAAAAAACCACTAAAAAATAATATTTAGTAGTGACTTAAAATACAAATAGTGCTTAAATTTACCTTTATTTTTTTGATAAATAGGGAACAGAATGAAGGAGATCAAAGGACCTGGTATTTTTTTAGCTCAATTTGCTGGAGATAGTGAACCTTTTAATTCATTAAAAAATATATGTAAATGGGCATCTAATTTAGGATATAAAGGTGTTCAGATACCATCTTGGGATACAAGACTATTTGATTTATCAAAAGCAGCAGAAAGCAAAAATTATTGTGATGAAATCAAAGGAATTTTAAAACAAAATAATTTAACATTAACTGAACTATCGACACATTTACAAGGTCAATTAATTGCTGTTCATCCAGCTTATGATATTCCATTTGATGGATTTGCAGCTGAAAATGTTCGAGGTAATCCCCAAGCTCGTCAAGAATGGGCAGTTGATCAAATGATGAAAGCTGCAAATGCTTCTAAAAATTTAGAACTAACTGCTCACGCAACTTTTTCAGGGGCATTAGCTTGGCCTTATCTTTATCCTTGGCCACAAAGACCATCTGGATTAGTTGAGGAAGCTTTTGATGAGTTAGCTAAAAGATGGCTTCCTATTTTAAACTCCTTTGATAAAGCAGGAGTTGATCTTTGTTATGAAATTCATCCTGGCGAAGATCTGCACGACGGAATAACATTTGAAATGTTTTTAGAAAGAGTAAATAATCATCAAAGGTGCAATATGCTTTATGATCCTAGTCATTTTGTTCTTCAACATCTTAATTATTTAGACCACATAGACATTTATCATGAAAAATTAAAGATGTTTCATGTTAAAGATGCAGAATTTAACCCGACAGGAAAGCAAGGAGTTTATAGTGGTTTTCAACCCTGGATTAACAGAGCTGGAAGATTTAGATCTCTTGGTGATGGTCAAGTTGATTTTAAATCTATTTTTTCTAAACTTTCTGGCTATGGTTTTGATGGTTGGGCAGTATTAGAGTGGGAGTGTTGTATTAAAAGTCCTGAACAAGGAGCAAAAGAAGGTGCAAAAATTATTAAAAACCATATCATTGAGGTCACTGAAAAAGCTTTTGATGATTTTGCTGATGCAGGAATGGATAAAAAAACAAATAAAAAAATATTAGGCTTAAATTAAATGTTTAAAAAATTACGTTTAGGAATGATTGGAGGTGGTCAAGGAGCATTCATAGGTGCAGTTCATAGAATAGCTTCTCGTATCGATGATAGGTTTGAACTTATAGCAGGCTGTTTATCTTCCACCGTTGATAAATCATTAATTTCTGCAAAAGAAATTGGAATTGATCCAAGTAGGAGTTATCCGAACTTTGAAACTATGGCAGAAGCGGAATCATCTAGAGATGATGGTATAGATGTAGTATCAATTGTTACTCCTAATCATATGCATGCAGAACCTTCAATTGCTTTTTTAAAAAAAGGAATTCATGTAATTTGTGATAAACCCTTAACCTCAACAATGGATGATGCAAAAAAACTTCATGAAGTTGTTAAAAATTCTCAAGCACATTTTTTTTTAACTCATAATTATAGTGGTTATCCAGTTGTGAGAGAAATGAGACGCTTAGTTAAAGAGGGGGTAATTGGTAAAGTTAGAGTAGTTAAGGGGATGTACCTACAAGGTTGGTTAACAAATAAAGAAGAAGATAAAGGCCTAAAACAAGCAGAATGGCGAACCGATCCAACAAGAAGTGGATTAGCAGGGAGTGTGGGAGACATTGGAAGTCATACCATGCATTTGTTGGAATTTGTTTCTGGTCATAAATTAGAGTCAGTTTCTGCAGATTTAACAACTTTTGTTGAGGGAAGAAAATTAGACGATGATGCAAGTATTAATATTAGAATGAACCAAGATGTTAAGGGAAGTTTATGGATTTCTCAAGTAGCTGTTGGTGAAGAAAATAATTTTAAAATATCAATTTATGGTGAAAAAGGAGCTTTACATTGGGCTCAAGAAAATCCTAATTATGCCAGACTAAGTTCACATGGAGATCTTGAACAAATAATTACAAGAGCAGGTCCTATTCACAAAGACTCTTCTATGGCCAATGTTAGAATACCGCCAGGACATCCTGAGGGATATCTTGAGGGTTTTGCACAAATATATACTGATGCTGCTGATGTAATTCAAGGGTCTGACAAAGCCAAGCAACTTATTGAAATTATCCCTAATGTAGAAGATGGTTTGCATATAATGAAATTTATTAATGCTGCTGTTGAATCAAGTAATAATAATTCAAAGTGGATAAATATAAATTAATAAAAAATAATATTAATAATTAATAATTTATGGTGCGACTTTTTTGTATAAATTTTTTTTTATACTTTATTTAATATTTTTTATGATGTAAAAAAAAAATACGTTCATCTTTACATTTATTGTTTAGACGGAAGTAAGCTTAAGCTGAAGGAACGCATGCAAAGTTATAAAATCGTTCAATTCTCATTATTTTTTGAGAATCGGAAGTAGGTTTTTACCGAAG
>MDSW01077895.1_pt1 | contig 23718 bp, 9 predicted proteins | sample 811171 | NCBI WGS metagenome assembly MDSW01 (sample SAMN05326641, study PRJNA326480) | marine metagenome | isolation source: seawater | place: Atlantic Ocean: North West | collected 2012 | reverse complement strand
CCCCCCCCCCCCTCGTCCGTCGCGCCTCGTTCCTCCCTCGTCCGTCGTCTTGGTGTCCCCCTCGACGCCGCCCGATCCGTCCGCGCTTCCTCTCACGCGGGCGCCGAGCCAATCCGCGTGCGTGACGTTCGGACTCCGGACGACCTCCCGCCGCGCGCCGTCGCCCACGCCCGCGCCCTCGGCGTCGGACGTCGTCGCCGGCGCGGCGCTCGCGCCCCACGCCAGCGGAAGGTCCGCGCCCGCGGGCGACGCGGTTCGAACGCGCTCCTCCGCCGGCGGCATCGGCGGTTTCCTTCGGCTCAGCGCCGCGACGCACGCGCTCTTGACGTCCCCCGGCGCGAGCCTCGCGTGGACCTCCGCCGCGAGCGCCTCGAACCCTCCGCCGCCGTCCGCCGCCCGCACCCCGCGCTCGCACAGGCGCGTGAGCGGCCGGAGGTCCTTCCCGCCGCTCGCGCCCACCGCCTCCGCGGCGGCCCGGAACGCCCCCCGCGCGTCCCCGAGCTGCGTCGCGCGCTTGGCGATCATCGCCAGGCGGTCGCGCTTCGTCGGGTCGTTCGCGCGCCTCTCCGTCGTTTCGTTCGAAACATTTCCCGGGGAAGCTCCGCCGCTCGCGGAAGACGCGACGAGGTCCGTCGACGCGGCGACGCGGTTCGCGCTCGCCGCCGCGTTCGCGCGCGCGTCCGCGCTCGCGTGCGTCGCGCGCGCCGCGCAGTTCGCCGCGAGGCCCGGGAGGCCCAGCGCGTTCGCGTCGCCGAGGTACTCCAGCGCCCTCGCGCCCAGCTTCGAGGCGTCGTGCCTGTTCGCCGCGTTGGCGACGGCGACGCGAATCTTCGCGAGAAGGCGCGAAGGGTCGTCCGCGTCGTCGGAAAAACCGTCGCCTTCTCTCCGACCGCTCCGCGCGCGTCGCGAAAAGGCTCGCGCCATCGACCCCCACCCCAGAACCAGCGCGTCGAAAAACCCCACGGGCCTCGCGAAAATCGCCGGCCCCCCGACCAAACCCGCGCCCGGGTCCCCGTCCAGCTCGCGCGCGCTTCTGTGCGTCTGCACGAGCGCGTCCTCGGTCGCCGCGAGCAGCGCGTCGGGGCCCTCCCCCCCGACCCCGGCCGCGCACAGAGGCACCGCCTCGTCCTCCCAGGTGAGCGCGTAGGTCCCCGAAGAAGGCCGCGAGAACAAAAGCGCGGGACCGTACCAGAGAAACGAAGACACCGAACCGCTCGGCTCGAACCGCACCGAGGCTCGAAGCGTCGTCGCGAATCCCGACTCGGGGCGCGGGTCCGCCTCGAACAAAAGCAACCTTCGGTCGGTCAGCGCGCAAAACCCCGCGAGGCGCTCGTCGAAGCCGAGCTGCCACGCGACGCGAACGACGCGCTCGTCGCGCGCCAGCGCGATCGCGGACGCGGCGGCGACGCGAGCCGAGCGCCCCCGTAAAGAGGCGACGCCGAGAACGCGGCGAGAAGAGGAGGAGGCTTCTTCTTTCGTATCGTCGGGGCCGAAACGCGAAACGTTCCCCCCCCCCGCGCGCGACGCGCGCGCGCGCTCGGCGATCACGACGGTCACGCTGTCGTTGGTCGGGCCCTCGAACAGGCGCTCGGCGACGGCGGGATTCCCCTCGCGGTCCTCGACGGCGTACGCCGCGCGCTCGGCGTCCGGGGAACGCACGGCGCGCGCGCGGACCGTCCGCCCGTCGGCGTCGAGCGAACACACCGTCGCGTCGTTCTCGCCGGCGAACGCCGCGTCGCGCGCGTCCATCGTCTTGAGGCGAACCTTCCCGCCGGCCTTCGCGGGGTCCTCCGCGAGCACGAGCATCACGCGCGAGGCGGGGGCGTCCCCGCGAAGAGGAGGACCCGCCGGATGCCGGACGCGCATCGAGACCAGGAACGCGGCGGAGGCGTCGTCCGGGCGAAGCCGCGTGCGCTCGACGCGGACGGGCTCGTAGGACGAAACGGCGGTCGCCGCCGCCGCCGCCGCCTCCCGGGGGTTCGGGTTCGGGAGCGCGAGGCGACCGCTCGCGAGGGCTCCCCCGGACGCGTCCGCGAGGTCGACGCGCCAGATGTTCGCCAGGTCCGACGAGGAGGCGCCGTCGCCGAGCGCGTAGGCGTCCGCGCGCCTCGGCGGCGGCGCGGGCGCGGCCGCCGACGCGACGGCGACGTGCTCGGGGCACACCATCTCGAACGCGACGCGGCCCCCGCCGCCGCCGGGATCGCGACGCGCGAGGACGACGGTGAACGGCGGCGACGGGGTTCCCCGCGCCGCCTCGGGGTGATGATCGTGCGCGTCGTCCTTCCCGACGGCGACGAAGGCGACCCTCGGCTGCGCCGGGTGCGCGGTCACGGCGACGCGGCGCGGCGACGGGGGAAGCGGCGGAATCCCCCACGCGCTCGGGTCGTCCGTCCGCTCGAAGCCCGTCTTCGCGTCCACGCGGAACGCCGCCGGCGCGGAGGCCGCGGCGAGGGGACCCCCCCGGGACCCCCCCAGCGCCGGCGACGTCACGCCCGCGAGCGTCGCGACGCCGACGCCGTTCGGCAGAGCCGCGAGCGCGAGGACGGGCGCGCCGGGCCCTCGCGCGACGGCGGGCCGCGTCTTCGCAGCGGCGAGCGGCATCGGCTTCAAGAACCCGCCGCCGTTCGCCGGCGCCTTGGCTGCTCTCACGCCCGGGTCTTGGCTCTCACCGCCGATCGCGAGCGCGTCCGCCGCGCTCCCGCCCGCCTCGACGTGCGCCAGCGCGAGGAGCATGTCGCCCATGGGCCAGATCGCGAGCGCGCCCGCGCGATCGCCGACGACGAGCGCGTCGTCGCCGCCGTCGCCGCCTCGGTCGAGCGCGGCGGCGCACGCGGGCGCGTTCGAGTCGTTCGCGCCCTTTCCCTTCGGCGGCTTCTCCGCCTTGCCCGCGCCGACGCAGGTCTTACTCCTGAGGTCGTACGCGCGGATCGCGCCGTCCTCGTACCCGACGAAGACGATCGCGCGCGACGGGTGCCCCTCGACGAACGCGATGGGGCCCTTCTTGTGTTCGCCCTTGACGCGCAACAGCTGTTTCTCCCGCGCCGCCGTCTTCGAGGAGCCGCTCGAGCCGAAACCCATGCGCTCGGAGAGGCTCGTCCCCGCGCCGGAGGAGGACCCTCGCGGGGAGGTGCTGGACGTTTGGCCGTCCGAGAACGACCCCAAGCCGTCGCCGTCGAGCGAGCCGAGGTCGCCGCCGGAGAATCCGTGATCCTCGGAGAATCCTCCGGAGAATCCGTCACCGCCGCCGCCGCCCCGCAGACTCGCCGCCCTCAGCGTCGCGTCGCCCGGGAGGGCGAAGACCACGAGCGGGATCCGCTCGTCGCCGCTGAACGCGACGTGGGCGCGGCGGTCGTTCGTGGGCGCGGAGGCGGGGTCGTTCGTGCCCGCGGCGACGCGCCTGGCGCGCGGGCGCGAGACGCCCTCGAGGTGGAGGATGTGCGCGGACGCGTCCGCGAGGATCGCGACGAGGCGCGCGCCGAGCGCCGCGGGGGCGTGCGCGAGGGCGAGGACGGGGTGGGGGAGGCGGTGGGCGGCGAGTATCGCGCCCGTGACGCCATCGAGGAGGTACGCGCGCCGGCCGACGGAGACCGCGCACAGGGCGCGGACGGGGTGCCACGAGGCGCACACCGCGCCCGCGACGTCGTCGCGACGAACGCTCGCGTCCGACGGGCGAGGACGCTGCGAGGACGGGAGGGTCCGACGAGGGGAGGGCGAGGCGGGGGGTGGGGGAGGCGGTGAGGAGAGGAAGGCGACGCGCGCGCGGGAGGGAGAGGAGGGGGCGGGAGAGGAGGGGGCGGGCGGGACGAACGCCGCGCGCGCGCGCGGGGACCGTCCGCGAGGCGAGTCGCCGAGGACGTCGTCGAACGCGACGAGCCCATCCGACCGGCCGCCTCGTGGAAAACGACGCGAGGTCGCGCGAGAGGGGATCTCGGGCGAGGGCGCGCACCACGACGTGCGTCGCGCGCCACGTCGCGCGCATGGCGTCGCCGAGCGCAGGACTCGCGCGACGCCCGCGCGGACGCCCGCGCGTCTCGACCACTGCGACCGCGGCGAGGCGACGAGGGGGGGGGGAAGGCCCGAACCCGCGACGAGGCGTTTTCAAACGCCCACAGTCAGTCTGGACAACTCGGGCATACCAGTACGTATTCTGCTGACTGCTGTAGGTCATCATCGACGGTTTCTAAACCAGGAGTGCACGACGAGTCAGCATTTCAGGACGAGTGCGATATACGACGACGACCGCCGCGGCGGGCGCGCGCGCGCCTCGATCGTCGTCGCGTCGTCCGAGGCTCGCAGCGATCGTCGCCCCGCGCGCGCCATTCGCTCGGTCGCGCGCCCCCCCGCGCTTCGCCGCTCGCGCCTCATGCCGCCCTCCCGCTCCGCGACGACGGTCCGCCCCGCGCACGTGCACACGAACGCGCCGCGGCTGGTGCGCCCGTACGACGCCGGCGCGGCGGCGGTCGTCGGCGGCGCCGATCCGGGCGGTCCCTCCGCCGTCCGGCGCGGGCGCCCCGTGCGTCCCCCCGGGGACGACGCGCCGTGGGACGTGACGCGCGCCGCCCCGAAGTGGGCGCCCCCCCCCGCGTTGGCCACCGCCTGGGGCCGCCGCCTCGTCGCGCGCGACGCGGGAGCCGCGGTCGCGCTCGAGTGCGCGCGCGCCGCAGCCCTGGACAAGCTGCGCAAGAAGCTCAACGCCGCGGGCGTCGCCGCCGGCGCGGGCGCGCCGCCGCCGCAGGCGTTCGAGCGATGGCGCTTCGCCGCGAAGCTCGCGGAGGAGACCGCAGACGACGCAGACGACCTCTCGGAGAAACACCCGACCTCGAGGAAACACCCGAGAGGCGCGCGCCTCGACCCGGCGATCCCCGGCGGAGGCGACGTCGACGTTTCGGAACGCCGATTCGCCGCCGCCGCGGCCCTCGCCTCCGACCTCCGCCGCGCGGGCGTTCCCGACGCGGACGCGTCCCGCGTCGCCGGCGAACTCGTCGAGGCGAGCGCGGACGCCGCCCGCGCGCTCGCGAAGCTCGCCGACCGCCTGCGCTCCCCCGGCGCGAACGCGGAGAGCCTACGCGTCGGCGTGCGTTGCGCGACGCGCAAGCGCTCCGTCGAGCTCTCGGCGTCCCGGGGGGGGCACTTCGTCGTCCTCTCGCGCCCCGCGTACGCCAAGCTCGCGGCCATGTTCCGAGCGACCCAAAAGCACAACCCCCACGACCCGCCGCTCGAGGAGGGGCACGAGCGAGCGTTCGCCGACTCCGAGGAGGAGTCGGCGAACGCTCGATCGAACGCGTCGTCGTCGAAGGCTCGTAGTAATATTTCCGCCGCGCAACCGGGCGTCGCGGCGTTTCGCGCGCGTCTCTTCGCTCTCCTGTTGCGGTACAAATCCATCGGCGGGTACGGGTTCCAGGCGAGCGTCGGCCCGCGAGCGCATGCGTTCATGCGCGACCACCTCGGGGTCCAGTGCGAGTGCTTCGCGTCTCCCCTGAACGCGTACCACTTCGCGCATCACAGCGCGTTCCCCGACGTGGACGCGCCCTTCGGTTCTCGCGGGTCTTTTTTCCACCCGCGCGTACCTTTACCCTCGCGGGGATTTTACCAGGCGAACCCCCCGTTCGTGGGCGCGACGATGCTCGCGATGGTGGACCGGATGGAGCTCGCGCTTCGGGAGGCGGACGCGCGGGACCAGCCCCTGGCGTTCGTCGCGTTCGTCCCCGGGTGGAGGGACGAGCCGATGTGGGACCGGTTGCGGCGGAGTCCCTTCGTCGTTCGCCGGTTCGTCGTCGCCGCCGCCGACCACGCGTACGCCGACGGCGCCGCGCACCAGCGCAAACGGAGCGAGGCGTTCCGCGCGTCCACGTACGACACGGGCGTGTTCGCGCTGATGAGCCGAAGGGCGAGGGCGACGCGCGTCGGGGCGAAGATCGCGAGCGAAGAAAACAACCGGCGGACGAATACCGACGAGTCCCTCATAAAGGCGACGCCTTCGGAGACCGCCGCGACTTCTTCGGAGACCGCCGCTGCTCTGGACGCGTTGCCTTGGTTCGAGGCTGGGCTCAGGGAGGCGATGAGCGTTACCGGCGGTTCCGCGGCGGGCGGCGGCGGTTCCGCGACGGGCGGCGGCGGCGCAGAACCGGGGGAGGCGACGATTCCCGCGGGGGACGTCGTCGAGGGGGAGCCGACGGGGGAGCCGGCGGGCGGGAAGAAGAGGAGACGGGCGTCGAGGTCTGGAGAAGACGGCGTCGAGGGAGGGAAGAAGAAGGAGAGTAAGGCGGCGAAGCGGCGACGGAAGCGCCGCGAGGAAAAGGCGAAGGAAGAGACGCGCGGGTGAGAGAGCCGACGCGGCAGCGGAGCGGCGCGAGCGAAGGCGGGAACGGAACGCCCGCGTGAATCATCCGTCGCGCCTCGAGAGGTCGCTTCGTTCGCGTCAGTACCAGAAGGTTCGAATCGTCTTCGCGTCGCGCGTCGGCGGGGGAAGGATGACGTTCATCGCCGGCGCCGCCGGCGCCTCCGCCTCGCCCTCGACCGGCGGTTTCGGGGTTTCGGCCGGGAACGGCGCGAGGTCGACGCGGCTCGAGGGGAACCACCGTCTCCCAAAGCGTTCGAACGACGCCTCGAGGCGTTCGAAGGACGCCCCGAAGGACGCCCCGAAGGACGCCCCGAAGGTCGCGAGCGCGCTCGGGTCGTTCGCCGCCCCCCCAACGACCGCGACGCCGATCGCCGCCGCCGCCGCCGCGAGAAGAACCGACGACGCCGTCGACCGCCCCCTCCCGCTCCGAGCCCTCGAAGCGACCCGAGGAGGCTCCGCGGCGTCATACGCCGTCGCGACCGTCGCCTCCGACGGTCGTTCCTCTCGGCCCTTCTTCTCCGCCGCGAGTCTCGTCTCGGTCGCGCCGCTCGCCTCCCGCCCCCGCCCGCGCTCGCGCCCCGCCTCCCCGGCCGCCGCCTTATTCCTCGGCGGCGGTTTGAACACCGGCGACCACGCGGTGTCGGCGAACATCTCCTCCAGCTCCTCCTCCGTCGCCGCCGCGACGCGCGTCGGCGACGGCGACGAACACGCCGCCGAGGCGCACGCGCGCTCCGCGAGCTCGAACGACCGATCGCTCGACGGTTCGGGCCAAGGAGGATCGGAGGATCGCGCCGCCGTTCGCTCGCCCTCGCCACCTCCGCCGCCCTCCGCTCGGCGCCGCGCCGTCTCCGCCTCCGCCTCCAGAGCGCGCAGACGCTCGCGGAGGATTCGGTTCTCCTCCGCGAGTCGACGAGGCGACCAATCGCCGGGAGGCGCCGTCGCACTTCCCGCGTGGGGGGTTCGATTCGCGCGCGGCGCCGGGGAAGCGGCGACTCCCGCGTGTACGTTCGGGGCGAACGATTGCGCCGGAGGATGAAGACGCGAGAGGCTTTCCTCCTCGAGGGGAGGGTCCGCGGCTTCCGAAGACGCGTCGCGAAGGGGCGTGCGCGGCGTGCTCGCGGGCGCGCGGCGGTCGGCGCGGACGAGGTTCCCCGCGGCGTCGCGACGCGCCGACCCGGGCGCGGCCGGCGTCGCGGGGCTCGGGGAGCGAGCGTCGTTCGGGGAGCGAGCGTGGTGCGCGTCGCCGTCCGACGAACCCGTCGCGCCCCTCCGTCCGCTCGTGTCCGGGTCCGGGGGGACATGCGGTGCTCGAGGTGCCCGAGGCTCCGCGCCGGTCTTCGGCCCCGGGGCGGACCTCTCGGCCTTCCCGCGGAAGGGCGGCGGGGTCGGGATCTTCGACGCGAACCCGTGGCGCGTCAACGCGCCGCGGCCGCGGGTCTCGGGCGCCTCGTCCGCCGCGACGCGCGCGTCGAGCGCGCGGTCCGTCATGAACGAAATGACCTTCCCGCGGGCGAGATCCGGGCCACGGGCCTTCATCTCCGCGGCGCGCGCGAACGGTCGCGTCGCCGCCCTGGCGGTGACGACGCCCGCCCTCTTCCCCCCGGGCCTCGGCGCGGCCACGCTGCGCAGGTACACGGCGAACTCCTCGTACGCCACCGCGCCGTCGCCGTCCCTGTCCGCGGCCGCGAACTGCCTCCGGAGGAACGCCTCGTCCTCGTCCGTGTCGAACGGCGTCACGAGACCAACGTCTCGGAGGAGCGCCTTGAGCTCCGTCGCGCGCAGGCGCCCGTCGCCGTCGCCGTCGTACCGAGCGAACACGCCGCGCACGTCGCGCTCGGTGCACCCGTCGTAGTTCAGGAACACGTCCGCCGCTTGGACCTCCTGAACCGACGTCATCGCGCGCGAGGAGGAGGTGCGGCGCGCACGCGATGTGACGCGAGACGAGGCGCCAGGCGTCCCGAAGATGCGTTCCCCTCTCCGAAACAAGACGCGCGCGATCGTAACGCCCGCGCGGATCGTCTTTTTTATGACTAAATACCTGGTACTCATGCGACCCATATCCAAATGATGTTGTTCACTCGCGCGAAAAAAATGATGATCGTCCCTGCTCAGGGACCCTCCGGCCTCCACGCCCTGACGGTCTTGTCGACGCCGCACGACGCGAACGCGCCGTCCGCGCCCCACCGCGCGGCGACGATCTTATCCCCGTGCGCCCTGTCGTCGCTCCAGACGAGGCTCCGCTCCTCCGCGGCGTCGGCCCATACCCTCACCGCGCCGTCGAACCCCGCGGTGAGCAGCGCGCAGCGACTCGACCCGTTCGTACCGTTGTTCCCCGAGCCGAATCCGAATCCGAATCCGCCGCCGAGGTCCACCGACCGACACTCCCCGTCGTGCGCCTTCGCGCCCCAGAGCGTCGCTCTGTCCGCCGCGCCCGTTCGCGCGCCCGCGGCGAGGCTCGCGTTCGTCTCCGCGCGGCGCGCGTCGAGGACGGCGACGCGCCCGTCGTCGAACCCGACGGCGACCAGGTCGCCGCGAAGCGAGAGCGACGCGAGGGACGACGAGCGCACGGCGGGGCCCCCCGCCCCCCCCCCCACCCCGCCGCCCGCGCGAACGACGTACCCCGACGAAGAACCTCCGCCGGCGCCCGCGCGAAGGTCCCACACGCGAACCTCCCCGTCCGCGGACGCCGTCGCGGCGAGGTTCAGAGTGCTACGCGCCGCGCCTATTCCGCCGCCGTTTGAGCCGTATGCTTTGTCCCAATCGGCGACGGCGGCGACGACGCGCGTCGAGTGCGCGGGAAGAATCGAACACCCTCCTCGGGTCTGCGACCCCTCGCCGAGCTCCCACACCCTCGGCGCGTTATCCCCCGCGCCGCCCGTCACGAGCCTTCGCCGCGACGCGAACGCCGCCGCCCGCACCGCCCCGTCGTGCCCGCCGCGACCCTCGAGAGGGACTCGAAAGGGACTCTCGAGAGGAGGCGCGTGAAAAAACGCGAGCCCGTCGGACGCGTCGTCGTACCTGAGCCGCGCGAGGCGAACGCTCCCGTCGTTCGCGCCGGTGGCGATGAGCGTGTCGCGCCCGCCGCGGTCGTCGTCCGGGTCGAGCCCCCACGCGAGCGCGTACACCGAGCACGGCGGGAGGTGCGCGTCGCGCGTCGAGGCGACGACGAGACGTCTTCCGAAGCGCTCGCAATTTCGATTTTTTTTTTCCCGTCGACGAATCCGTCGCCGATTCGCGAATCCCGTCGTCGCCGCTCGCGCCCCCGCTCGGGCTCAGGCTCACCACCCGGACGACGCGCGTGGACGTCGCGCACGCGACGGCGCCGCCGATCGCGCGCACGAACGATGCGTCGGATTCGGATTCGGATTCGGATTCGGATTCGGAGTCGTCGGCGTCCGGAGACGTCGTCGTCGTCGTTCCCGGAAGGCGGGCGCCGGCGGGGGCGAGCGCGACGCATCGCACCCCCGCGTCCGCCTCCACGACGACGCGCCCGGCGAAGGACCACCGACGAGCGCCGGAATCGGAGCGTCCCGTTTCCTCGAGCGCTTTTTTTTCGTTCGCGCGCGCGAGAGAGCGTCGATGACCGTCTCGTCGCGAGTCGTCTTCTGGTCGTTTCGCCGCCTCCTCCGAACGTCCGGGAAATCTCGCGGGCGGCGGCGGTTGCGCGACGCGAGAACGACCCGCCGAACCTGCGGGGGGCCGCTCGTACTCGTACGTCTCGGCCAGCGCCGCGCCGAGCGCCCGCGCTCGGCCGTCTCGCGCTCGTTCGCGCTCGCGCTCGCGCTCGTTCCGGGGGTACATGGGCTCGAGCTCGCGCCTCACGGCGTCGAACGCGGCGAGGCGTCCGCGCGATCGGGACCAGTCGGCGAACTCGGGGTGGTCGGCGACGCGCGGGAGGGCGACCAAGGCGCAGAGCGCGTCGAAGTCGCGAGGGTCGCGGGGTTCGAGGACGGGGCGGAGCTCGCGGAGCGCAGCGACGATGGCGTCCGCGTCCGGGGGATCGTCGCGCGCGGCGGCCTTCTCGGCGGGGTCGGGGGCGCGCGTCTCCGGGCCCGCGAGGAGCTCGAGGAACGCCGCGCGGCGGAGGTGCGCGGTGACGGCGCGGTGATCCACCGCGCGCGTCGCCGAGAGGGGCGCGACGAAGGCGGCCGCGCCGTCCCAGTCGCCGTCGAGGACGAGGCGGCGCAGGAACGCGAGCTCGGAGCCGAGCCGATCGGCCGCCGCGGAGCGCCTTCGAGGGGGAAAGAGCGCGACGGACGCGGGGGAGAGGCGCGGGGTCAGGAGACGGCGAGGGCGGAGGGGACGCGGCGGGGCATGTCCGCGCGCGGAGGGGGCGGACGCGCCCGCGGGGCGCGTTCGCGCGCGCGCACCCGGTCTCCGTCTCGAGCGCCCTGAGCGCGTGCGCCAACCCCGCGTCCTCGAGAAAATCAAACAGCATCGTCACGACGTCCTCGCGCCATCCCGCCGGGGGACCCGTGGCGGACATCGTCCCGCGGACGCCCGCGGGGGTGCGCGCGCCGCGGCGGGGAATGCATGGACCGGAGGGCGTTGACTCCACACACGGACGAGTCGTGGGCGGAGAAGAAAAACAAATAAAATGTCCAGTGTGGTGCCGACTCCGACGACGACCCCAAGAATCGGAGACTGAAACACGTATACCCGTACACGCGGGTGTTCTGCTCTGCCTGCGTGTGTATCGGCAGGATCGCGAACGCCCCGATAACCTCGGACGACGTGGGCGCGCATCCGCCGTTTGACGTCGGCGGCGCTCGGGTTGCCCCCGCGCCGCGCGCGCCACTCGCCACACAGCGCCTCGCCGGTCCGCGCATCACCGCCGCGCGACGGAGCAGACGCGCGACTCGGACGCGCGACTCGAGCGCGCCCTCGCCTTCGGAGTCGGGGTCGGCGACCCGCGCGGCTTCCTCGGACGGACTCGCGCGGTCGCGCCGTCCGCGCGAGAGGTGCAGGGGCGACGCGTCCGTCGCCCCGCGCGCCGTCCGCCCCCGGTCGTCCCCCCGGCGGATGCGCGCGCGCCGTCTGGTGCTCGCCCTCGAACACGCCGCGCTCCGCGCCGGGTCCGCCCCCGGACCGGTCTCCCACCGGACGCCGCCCGCGATGTACTCGACGCACGCGCTCGCGTCGACGTCCGTCCCGGCGCCCCGCGCGCCGCGATCGTTCGCCCGCCGCGGTCTTGCGCCCGCGTCCGGCGCGTTCGCGACGCGCCACGGCGCGCTGCCCCTCGCCGCGGGACGAGCATCGCGCCCGGGCGCGAGTCTCCCCGCCTCGCCCCCCGCGCTCCTCGGCGCGCGCTCGGCGCCCGCGTTCCGAGGCGAACGCTCGGTCGCGTCGACGTTCCGAGACGGACACGCATCGCTCGGAATCATTGTCGGCGCGCGCTCGCGCGGCGCCCCCGCGTGCTTCGCCGCGGCCTCCCCCGGCCGCGGCTCCGGCGGCCGCGGCGCGGCCTCGGCGACGAAGAGAGAGCGCGGCGGCCGCGGCGTCGTGAACGGCCGCGGCGCGGGTAAGCCCCGCGAAAAGTCCGGCGGTGGGGAATCGTCCGCGACGCGCGAGAAGAGAGCCTCCTCCTCCAGAGGATCCTCCAGAGGCGGCCGCGGGGGCGGTCGCGGCGGTAAAGGCGGCCGCGGCGGCCGCGGCGGTTCCGGGTTCCGCGAGCGCCAGCGCCGCCGCGAGGCCGCCGAAGCGTCCGGCGGCCGTTCGAACCCCAAGAGCAACAAGCCTTCGTTCGACCCCGTGCCCACGGTTTCCCCGCTCGGTCGTCCGCTCCTGACGCGCCGCGACGCGGATCGCGAGGCGCTGAAGCTGATGAAGCAGACATTCCAGACGGCGTCCACGGCGCTCGAGATGCGGAAACACCACGCCACGTTCAAGGGCCACGGCCCGCCGCACAAGCGCGTCTTCTCGTGCGAGATGCGCGTGCAGGTCCCCCGGGCGTGGATGGACCTCGGGTTCCTGGGCCCCAAGATCCAGCGCGCGTCGAGCGAGCGCGACGGCGACGCGTTGCGCAACCTACTCGCGGAGCGCGCGGCCTCAGCGTCGTTAAAATCGCGAGGCGCGTGCGCTCTGGCGGAGGGGTCCGGGAAGGAGAAGGGCGAGGTCGTCCTGGAGTGCTACGGCGGCGGCGTCGATTACAACAAGAACGACGCGCAGCGTTTGGCCATCGCGGACGCGTTCGCGTCGATTCGATTCGCGACGGAGGGCGCGGTGGACCCAGCTTCGGACCCCCCGAACGTCGGGCGGATGCTCAAGGAGCAGCACAAGGCGGCGCTTCGCGCCGAGGCGGATTTCGGGCGGCAGCTCCTCGAGCTCGTGGACTCGTCCCGCCCGACCGTGACGCACCAGTCGAGCAAGGGCGCCTGGGACGCGGTCGTGACCGCGTTCGTCGACGGCGGGAAGCGCCTCGAGGCGCGCGGGCGCGGCGCGGCGAAGGGCGACGCCGAGGACGCGGCGTACGGCGAAATCGCGGGGACGCTTCCAGGGGTCGTCGGCCGCGAGCGATTCGCGACGCTCGCCGCGGTGGCGCGAAACTCCCCGGGAAACTCCGCCGCAATGCTCAGGGTGCCGCCGCTCCCGGACGACGCCATGGACGCGCTCATCACCGCCATGGGCACGCCGGAGGACCACGACCGGAGGATGCGGGCGGTGCGCGCGGCGGAGCGGCGGGCGATGCGCGCGGCGCTCGGGCGAGACGCATTCGCGCGCGGCGGCGACGACGACGCGAAGGACGGGGGGTACCGGAGGCGCAAGGATAAAGCGGCGGCGCATACGGCGGGTGAGGTCTCACCGGCGGGGGAGGCGTCGCTTGCGACCGAAGAGGGCGTCGATGGCGTCGAGGCTTTGGCCGAGCGGTTTCGCGCGGAGGAGGCGGCGCGGCGGGCGCGCGCGGACCCGGCTTCGGCGGCGATGCGGGAGACGCGGGCGAACCTTCCCATTTCGGCGATTCGCGACTCGCTCAACGAGGCGCTTCGAAGCTCCCCCGTGGTGGTCGTCTCCGGGGGCACGGGGAGCGGCAAGTCCACGCAGTGCCCGCAGTACGTCCTGGAGGACGCGATCGAGCGCGGGCTCGGGCCCGAGACCCGGATCGTGGTCACGCAGCCCCGCAGGATCGCCGCGGTGTCCGTCGCCGAGCGCGTGGCGGCGGAGCGGGGGGAACGATGCGGCACATCCGTGGGCTTCAGCGTCCGGCTTCACGGCGTCGCGCCCCGGGAGGAGGGCGCGAGCGTGGAGTTCGTGACCACGGGCGTTCTGCTCAGGAGGCTCACGCGCGACCCGACGCTCCGGGGCGTCTCCCACGTCGTCATCGACGAGGTGCACGAGCGCGACATCAACACCGATTTCTTACTCGTCCTCCTCCGAAGCCTCCTCGAGGAGCGGCCCGAGCTGAGGGTCGTGCTCATGTCCGCCACCCTCGACGCCGAGAGCTTCTCGGACTACTTCAGCAGGAACGGGGGCGCGCCCGCGCCGCTGCTGAGCGTCCCGACGAAACCCAGGTACCCGGTGGAGATGTTTTACCTCGAGGACCTCGCGGGAGAGACGAACGACGAGGATGACGAGGACGAGCGCGAGGAAGACGCGGAGGAGGAGGACGAACCGTCCGAGGAGGACGAGGACGCGTTCGAGACCGGGGCGGCGGCGTCGGTGTGCCCCGAGGGGGGCATGGGCGCGAAGCTCTCGCTCGCGCTCCTCGAGGCGCAGGACGAGATGCTGGAGCGCGAGCTCGAGGAGGCCGTGGCGGAGGAGCGCGCCGCCGACGCCCTGGAGGCGTGCGACGAGTCGGAGGACGGCGAGTGCGACCTCGCGGGTCCCGCGGCGGGGCTGGACGAGTCCGAAGACCCTGGGGAGTCCGACCCCGAGTCCGACCCCGAGTCCGACTGGGAAGCGCTGGAGGTGGAGGTGGAGGGCGGCGGCCCGAGCCCCCGCGGGCGCTCGTCGAAGGGCCGCACCGGGCGCCTGGCGCACCGCGTGCGAACGCTCCGGCGCGCGGTGGAGATGCGCCGCGACGAGCGCGCGTCGGACGCCGAGGACGTTGACGCGTTCTCGGCGTCGGCTTCGCGCGTGCCGGTGTCTCGTGCCGCTCGCCAGGCGGTGCGGCGGGCGCGGAACGGCGGCAAAACCGGCGGCGGCGGAGGCGGCGGCGGTAAGCTCGGGGATAAGCGCGAGCGCGAGGAGCTGGTCGTCGCCCTCGCGGCGGAGGTGGCGCGCGACGTGGCTCGCGCGGAGCTCGCGCGGGGGAATCGCGGGTCGGTTTTGGTGTTTTTGCCCGGTTGGGACGAGATCAAGGAGATCATGAAACGGCTCGAGTCGGACGCGCCGGCGGCGGAGTACGCTCGCCTCCGCGTCATCCCTCTGCACAGCCAGGTGCCCCAGGAGGAGCAGCAGACGGTGTTCGATCCCGCGCCGGAGGGGTGCGTGAAGATCATCCTCGCGACGAACATCGCCGAGAGCTCGGTGACCATCGACGACGTCTTGGCGGTGGTGGACAGCGGCCTCGTGCGCGAGATGTCGTACAACCCGGAGAGCGCCATGAGCATGATGGGCACCGTCGCGACGAGCCGCGCGAGCGCGACGCAACGCGCGGGGCGCGCCGGACGCGTCGCGCCGGGCGCGTGCTACCGCCTCTACAGCCGCGCGACGTTCGAGGCGATGAGCGAGAGGCCGACGCCGGAGATTCAGAGGACCGCGCTCGAGGCGACGTGTCTGCAGACGTGCGGGATGATCCAGCGGGAAGGGCTCTCCGCGCAGCGGTTCCTCGCGCAGGCCATGGACCCGCCCGCGACGGAGACGGTCGCGTTGGCCATGGACAGGCTCAAAACCCTAGGCGCGATCGCGGACGTCCGAGACTTCGAGGAGGAGGAGGGCGGCGAGGACCCACGCATCACAGGCGGGGATGGCGGCGACGCTCGAGCGGTCGCGAAGGACGCCTCCGCCCCGGCGGAGGCGCTGACTCCTCTGGGCCGCCTTCTGTCTCAGCTCCCCCTGGACCCCGCGACGGGGCGCATGCTCGTCGTCGGCGTCGCCGCTCGGTGCCTGGACCCCGTGCTGACGGCTGCGGCGTGCATGAGCTCGCGCGACCCGTTCGTCGTCCCCACGGGCATGCGCGACGAGGCGCAGGCGGCGCGGCGGCGGTTCTGCGCCACCTCAGACCACCTCGCCGTGCTCCGCGCGTACCGCGAGTGGCGATGGATCGTCGCCGAGGACGGCTTCGACGCGGCGTGTCGCTGGGCGCGGGAAAACTTTCTCTCCGTCCAGGGCCTCCAGAACCTGACGAGCCTCAGGGGTCAGCTCCTGAACGAGCTCGCGCGCATCGGCTTGGTTCGCAGGGACGATCTGCAGTACGGCGGCGGGCGGAACAAGGAGCTGCGGGCGGACGCGGAGGCGAATCGGCACGCGGCGAACGAGGCGCTGTGCGTCGCGGTGTTGCTCACCGGCTTGCCCGGGAACGTCGCGTCGCGGAGGCAGCAGGCGCACTTCGGGGTGATGCGGACCAGGCTCGAGGAGGGCGCGGGGCTGCACCCGGCGTGCGTCGCGTTCCAGAGGAGCCCGCCCAGGCGGAGGAGCGAACAGGCGGCGCTGCCGAAGTGGTTCCTGTACAAGGAGATGGTGCAGAGCTCGCAGGTGTTCCTGCGCGACTGCTCCGCGGTGACTCCGGAGCAGGTGATGCTCTTCGGGGGCTCCAAGATCACCAAGCCCCCCGCGATCGAGGAAGGAGAGGGGCAGCTCTTCGAGACGGCGGAGGGTGCCGCCGAGGTCGACGAGCGAGGCGAGACGAACGATTCGGGATTCGACGCCGGCGGAGGCGAGGCGATTCGGGATTCGACGCCGGCGGAGGCGGATCCGTTTTTCGCGGCGACGGCGCCGCCGCCGCCGTCGGCGCTCATCGACGATTGGATCGTCGTCTCCTCGTCCTGCGCGGACACGTCCGAGCTCCTCGTGGACGTGCGGCGCGAGATCGACGCCGCGGTGTCCCTGGTCGTGATGCAGCCCAGGCGGCCGCTTCCGAAGGCGTCCGAGGAGATCTTGGACGCCGTCGCCGCGACGATGCACGTCGTGGAGGCGAGGAACGAGGCGAGGTTGCGGCAGATTCGCCGGAGCGAGGGCGGCGGACGGGAGGGCGGGTACGACCGGTTCGCGAACAGGGACGGGTTCGGGGACGGGGGGAGGAGGGAGGGGAGGGCGGGGATGGGACCGAGGGCGGGGTTCGGGAGGGACCAGCCGAGGGGGAGGCTAAGGAGAGACGCCGACGGGAACTTCGTGCGCTCGTCCAAGAGGTGAACAAAATTTTTTCCTCAATGACGAGCAGGGTCGGGCGGAGGCGCAGGGAGGGCCCCATCAGAACGGCTGCCTGCAACCTAAAAACGAGCGCAAATTTGTCATGGTCGACGGGATTTTTTCCCACGCGCCGAATCGGATCCGACGTGCCAACTCACCGATCGCTTCGATTCCAGATCCCTTGACCGATATTCCCCGATCAAACGCGCGCGATGAACGCGTTTCGCTCGATCGACGCGCGCGGTCACGCCTCGCGGTCCGCGGAACCGGGCCAGATGCTCGAATAACAGACCAGCGTTCTCACCCTTGGTCGTCCTCACTCAAGTTCGTCCGCCGGTCCCTCGTGAAACCGACCGGCGTCGTTTCACGACCGGCTCGCGTGCGCGCAGAGCGCGGCCGACTCGCGCCCCCGCCCCCGCCGCACTCGCGTCCGCGCCGAGGCGCTCGCGGAGCTCGAACGCGCACGCGCACCGTCGGCGCGCTCGCGGCGGGAGGGCGGCGCGCGCGGAGACCCGCGCGCGGTGGGTCGAGCGGCGGCGAGGGCGTCGGCCGGGCCGTCGGTGGTGTCGCTCCGGGGGCGTGCGGGTGCGTGTTCGGGCGCGACCTCGAATTCCGCGCGCGTTCGACACGCGCGCGCGCGCGAACGCGCGGCGCGTGCCGAGGCGCCGACGCGCGGATCCGCGGCGGGTCTCCTCGCGGATCGCGTCGGGGCGTTCGCGAGGCTTTCGCGGGCGCGAACCGCGGGATCGGTCCCGGCGATCGCGGGCGTTCAACACCTCGCCGATCATCGACGCCTTCGCTGTCTGTAGACCAACACGCTTTCATAAACGACGCCCGCTGCGATGAATTATTCCCTCAACTTCGACTTCGGGACGTGCACGGTGGGCCCGCTGGGGCGAGGCAAGAAGAAGCAGACGAAGCTTCAGATGATGCTCGGGGACGACCCGTTCGAGAACAGCATGATGGAGCAGCTCAGCCTCATCAACAAGGCCATCTTCCAGGCCCCCGCGCCGAGCTACTCCAAGAGGTACGCGCGCCCCTTTTTTTTTCGTCGTCCCCGCCGAAATCGGGGCGCTTTTTTTTTTCTTTCCAACCCCGGGGGCGTCGTTTCCTCCTCCGGTTTCGTCTCCGCGCGTCCCTCCGATCCTCCCCTAGTGTCGGCCTCCTCTTTCGCTCGTCTCCCCGCTCGACCGCTGACCCATCTCTAAACCCTCCCTCTCGCTCCTCTCAGCGTCCACCCCTGGTCCCCCGCGGATTGCGTGTACTTGGACAGCATGGCCGGGTACCACTTCCCCGCGGTGATGGTGCGGTGTAAGCGCGCGCCCGCGGTTCGCACCGTCATGCACTGCCACGCGAACGCGTGCGACATCGGGCACATCTACGAGCTGTGCCAGCGCGACGCCGAGTGTTGGCAGGCGAACGTCTTGCTCGTGGAGTACCCGGGTTACGGGACGAGCCCCGGGACGCCGTACGAGCGCAGCGTGGATCGGCACGTGATGGTGGCGTACCAGTACCTGACCGAGGAGCTTCGGTGTAAGCCCGAGTCGATCGTGCTGTTCGGGCGGAGTCTGGGCTCCGGGCCTGTGTGCCGGCTCGCGCAGCGTCTGCAGGAGCAGGGCGAGAAGGTGGGGGGTTTGATTTTGCACTCGCCGTTCATCTCCGTGAAGGAGGTTGGCGTGAGTCTGCTCGGGGGGGTGGCCAACGTCATCTCGGACCGGTGGGATAACCGCGTGCCGTGCGCCGTCGTGCGGTGCCGGTTGCTGATCATCCACGGCGCGAGCGACGAGGTCGTGCCGTTCGCGCACGCCGAGGCGCTCCGCGACGCCAGGAAGGCCAACGGGCTGCACTGCACGTTCTTCCCGACCCAGGGCACGCACAACTACTTCAGCTATTACCGCGATTACCTCCACCCCGTCGAAAATTTCCTCGCGCAGCACGCGGCGCGCAAGATGCCGCCGCTGCCGGACCCGCTGCCGATGGCGAGGTACTCCAGGGCGCAGGTGAAGGAGATCGTCGAGCTCAGGAAGAAGCGCGCGTCCCAGGCGGCCGCGCGCGAGCACCAGAGCGCCGGCGGCGCGACCCCCGCGCGCGCCCGCGGCGGTCCGGGGCACCACCGCCGCGGCGGAAGCGGCGGCGGCGGCGCCTTTGCCGACCGGCGCGTCGGCAGGGACGGGTCCCCGAACAGCACGCTCGCGGAGGGCGGCGACCCGGGCGGCGAGGGGTCCGGGCCGACGAGCTCGGACGACGAGGGCGACGGCGCGCGGTTCAACGCGCGCGACGCCGGGCGAACCCCGGGGCCGACGAAGCCGAAGTGGAGCAAGGAGCGAGGGCGCGAGGTGGTGGCGACGAGGGGAGGCGAGGAACAGGACCCGAGGTGGGCGGACGACGGGCTCATCTCGGGCATCCCGGGCGGGGCGAGCCCGTTCGGGGGGAAGAGCAAACCGCCCGCGGGCGTCACCTCGAGGAAGTGACCTCACACGAAGTCACCTCGAGGACCGGTTTTCTTTCGGCGCGCGAGGTTCGGGACGAGGACGCCGAGCGACTGACGTCTTCTCGCGATGAAAAAATCAAACCGACTCGTCGAGACGAACCTCAAAACCCTCTGCGCGACTTTTTCTCTCGGCGAAGCGAACCCGTCGGAACACTCGTCTCGCTCGCCTCGCTTCTCGGTCCCGCGTCGTCACGTCTTCGTCTCGGACTCTTCCGAGGGGCGCTCTCACGCGATGAGCCTGAGGAGTTTCCCGCTGAGCTGGAACGACTTGCTCGTCTCCTCGAGGCACGCGTCCTTCTCCTCCCTGCTCCATCCCTCGGCGGCTTGGTTGAGCTTCTCCTTGACGTCCGCGAGACTCGTCTCCAGGCCTCGCCCGCCCCACTTGTAGAACGCGAGCTCCTTCCCGTCGAGGATCATCTCGCTCACCTTCCTCCCGATCATGCGCCCGCCCGCGCTGTGAGCGAAGTAGACGTTGTAGAAGTGGCAGATGAACTCCGGGGGGGAGGACTCCGCGAGGTCGCGCAAAAACGCCGCGTACTCGGCGCCGGGGCCGTCGGCGGGGGGCGCGGGCATCCCGTGCGCGCGCTCGAACCACGCGATGTCGGCGCTCAGCGCCTCGGTTCGCTCGAGGCCGGTGTCGACGAAGGCGGCGTAGATCGGGCTCGCGCCGCTCGCGACGATCGCCTCCATCGCCTCGTACACCGCCCTGGACTCGACGAGGTACTTGAGGTAGCCCTCCTTCGTCGGCGCCCACTGCGCCATCGGCCTCGACTCGGGCTCGGGTTTCCGCTCCCCCTCCTTCGGCGCCTGCTCGCGCGTGTGCAGCTTCATCGCCACGAACCGCATCTCCTCGACGAAGCCCTTCTTCTCGCCGGGGCGGCGGGGGGAGCCGCCGTGGCCGTGGCCGTGGCCGTGCGCGGGAGCCGCGGCGGCGCCGCCGCCGCCCGAAGAAGGCGCGGCGTCGCCGTGCGCGAGCGCGCGAATCGTATCTCGCGAGCACGCGCGACGCGCGCGCGCGGGGGCGACGGCGCGGGGACGCGCGGAGGCGGGGACGCGCGCGGCGGGGAGCGCCGCGGCGCGCGCGAGAGGGGCGACCGAGGACGCCATGACGCGAGCGGCGTCGGTGGAGTGACGAGGCGGGTGGCGCGGGGGAAGTGTGCGCGCCCGATGGGGACGGAACGATCTCCGCCGGCGAGCGGAAGCGCGAGCGAGAAAATATTGCAAGCGCGAGGCGAGCGACGACGTGGCCCACGCCTGACGACATCTCCGACCGCTTCCTCGCCCAGTGTGCAAGCGAAAAAAAAAACTCGAACCTACGCGTGCCAGTCATGAGTAAATTTCAAACAGTGCATCCAGTGTAGTAAATACTCAAAAGCTGTTCGATTCGCCGTTCATTTGGAAATACTTTCACGACTGATCATTCATAGGGGAAACGTTTTGTCGTGAGAAAAAGTTCTGCCGGTCGAGACAATTTAAACCATCGATTTTTGAGTTACAAAAAGTTCCGCTCGGTTTAGTCCGACGCTCATCGCCGGTCGACTTGAGCGTACTGTCGAAACCTCTGGCGCAGAAAGCAGTCGGAAAAACAGTCGGAAACGGAATTTTCAGAGAGGCGACGTAACGCTTTTTTTTTTTTTCGCGACCCCCTCTCGTGCTGCCCTGTTCTGGAAGCGCGGAGCCGCGGGATCGACGCGCTGCTGCGTGTCGTTGTTGTTTCTCGTCGGGTCGTGGGAAAAAATCACGCTCGCGCGATCTCACGTGTGCACGCGCGCGCGCGGGCGCGTGGGCGCGCGCGCGGTCGCGATGGACACCGAGGACGCGATTCTGCGATGGCTCGCGCCGGATGAGACGGGTGCGTGATTCGGTTCGCGGGTCCCGACGCGGCGCGGGGCGCGCCGGCGCGGCCACCGCCCCCCTCCCCGGGGAGGGTGCCCACGCGCGTCCTTCGATTTGAACGACGCGCGCGCGTTTCCACGCCCCGTCCGCGACCTTCATCCCCCCCCCTCCCCGCCCCGTCCCCGCTCGCGGCTGACGCCCTCCCCCCTTTCCCACTCGCGCGCGCTCCCGGTCCAGCCGCCGCTCTTCTCTCGCGCACGCTGACGGACCCTATGCTGACCGGGATCCCGTTCGTGGATGCGCACGGCGCGCTTCGCCCCGGGCAGCTCGTGGAGGTGTGCGGCGTCGGCGGCAGCGGCAAGACGGAGATTCTGATGCAGGCCGCGGTGTGCGGGGTGATGCCGCGCGAGCGCCGCGGCGTGCGCTTCGGCGGGTGCGAGAGCGGCGTCCTGCTGCTCGACCTCGACGGCAAGTTCGACACGCTGAGGCTCCTGACGATCCTCAACGCGCGCGTGAACGAGGCGCTGCGAAGCGCCGCGCTCGCCCCCGAGGACGCCCGGAGGCTCCGCGACGAGGTCTACGTCGAGTGCGTCGCGAGGTTCCAGACCCTTCGGTGCCACAGCAGCTTCGATTTCCTCAAGGCGCTCGCCGTCGTCGAACGAGCGTTCGAGGCGAAGGAGAGACAGCAGGCGGGAAACCAACCCGACCCGGGGAAGGACGCGCGAGGTGAAAAAAAAACTCCGCGGCGGCTTCTGCTCGTGGATAACGTCGCGGCGTTCTACTGGACGGACCGCGCGAGCCGGCGCGAGTCCGGCGCGCCGCTGTCGCTGCACGCGGTGCACCACGCGTCGGCGGCGAAGCTCCGCGACATCAGCCGCGCCTGCCGCGCGCCGGTCATCGTCACCAAGGGCATGGTCTCCGCGCAGCCGCACGGTTTCCGAAATCGCCGCGACGGCGACGACGGCGGCGGCGGAGGCGGCTGCGGCGGCGCGTCGCTCCGGGAGCCCGAGGGCGCCGTCGCGCCGCACCGCGATTTCTTACCCCCGACGTGGTCGGACGTCGTCACGCAGCGCCTGGTCCTGGACGTGGAGCGCGTGCCGCCGCGGGGCGGCGGCGGCGGCGGCGGCGGCGGCGGCGGCGAAAACCGGAGACTGGAGACGAGAGGGTTCGAGGGCGCGGGGGGGTACGGCGTCTCGTTCGTCGCGCGGTGGGACTTCCCGAGCGGGAGGCCCGGCGCGAGGTACGACATCGACGGCGACGAGGGGATCAAGTGCAGGTGATCGAACGCATCCGCGCGGGGGATGGGTTGTTTTTTGGGCGAACGGTCGAACGGGAAAACGACGAGAGGCGGGCCCGACGACGCGCGAGAGACGACGCGTCCGCGAAAAAAAACACTCTTCGTTTTGTTTTACATCCGTCGCGGAATACTTCCCTTCGCGTTCCGACGTTCCGTCCTCGTCCGAGGGCGCCTCGAACGCCCGCTCGCGGAGTCGCCTTCTTCGACGGGGCTCGACGAGCCCGCCGGCGCGTGTGATCGAACGCACTCGGCGGGTTCGCGACTCGAAGCCGTCGCCCGCGCGCCGTCTCTGCCGAAGCCCCGAACGCGGGGCTCGGCGGACCGTCGCGCGCGGAGCGGAAGCCGAGTCCTCGACCGCCGCGCTCTCGTCGCGTCGTTCGTTCGCCCCTCGCGTCCCACCCCCCGCGCGCGGTGTCCTCCTCGCCGCCGAACGCGTCCACCCCCCACCCTCACAAAAAGTCCCTCACCCTCTTTCCGTAAACGCGCCCTGTCGACGACGTCTTTTTCATCCGTCCTCCTCTTCATGATAATATAGCCCTTCAGCACGCCGCCGCGCACATCGGCTCCGACTCCGTCACCATCGCCGCGCCCTCCGACGTCTCCATGTCGTCGAAGAAGTCTCCGGCGTCGAGCGGCCCCGTGGGCGACGGCGTGAGGAACTCGCGCGACCCCTTCGAGGCGCCGTTTCCGACGGTCGCGTCGCGGGGCGCGCCCTCCTCCTCCTCCCCGTACGCGCCGTCGTCGTCGTCCCATCTCGCCTCCTCCTCGTCGACGACGAACGGGTCCGTCTCCAGCGCCTCGTCGGTCCCCGCGGTGGGCCCCGGCGGCGGCAGCGCGTCCTTGTACAGGCGCAGGATGTCGCTCATCGCCGGGCCGAGGGCGTCGCACGCGTACCCCGTGGCGACCCTGAGCTCCGCGGGCCACACCGGGTAGATGTTGAGCTGCACCCTCGCGGTGGCGACGATCGCCGCCGCCAGCTGGCTCGCGGGCACCTTGGCGGAGATCTGCGCGTCCTGGAGGCAGATGCTGTGGAGGTACCCCGCGAGCTTGCGGAGCTGCGCCGCGCACGCGGTGGTCCACTGGCGGTCGCCGACGTCGTCGTGCGGGAACGTGCCGCCGCCCGTCAGCGCCAGGACGGCTTCGAGGAAATGCGCCGTCGCCACGCTCGCCAGATCCCAGTCGAGCTCGATGAGCACCGCGAGCTCCATCTTCTTGATGATCTCGACGCTGTACACGTTGCTCGCGCACCGGCGGAGCTTCGGTAACGAGGGCACGTCCGCCTCGATCTCCTCGTATTTCACTGCGAGAGGAGGTCGGAGGAGAGGAGGGCGGGATCGGATCGGATCGGAAACGGGGCTCGCGGTCAGTCTCGCGTTGATTTTTTCAGCCGCCGCGCGATCGCCGACGAAAATCCGTCCGCAAGGTGACGCAGAGAAGATACTTCGGCGATCGATCGTGGGGGGGGGG
>MDSW01038357.1_pt1 | contig 23729 bp, 20 predicted proteins | sample 811171 | NCBI WGS metagenome assembly MDSW01 (sample SAMN05326641, study PRJNA326480) | marine metagenome | isolation source: seawater | place: Atlantic Ocean: North West | collected 2012 | reverse complement strand
TTGGTTCTTGGTTCTTGGTTCTTGGTTCTTGGTTCTTGGTTCTTGGTTCTTGGTTCTTGGTTCTTGGTTCTTGGTTCTTGGGGTTTCGTGGAAATTATATTCTGCCTGCGCGCTTAATCCCGTTTTAGGAATTGAATTGCGGCTCGTCACTTCCTGCCAAACTTTCGTGTTGGTTAAATCCTGGATGATTTTAAATTATAAGAATCGGGTTCGAATGTGATTCTCTCTAACTCTCTCGGTTTTTTGTGAAATCAACACAAGAGAGCAATTTCGACGTTTCCTCCAGCACTCTTGCTTCTGAAGATTTTTCTGCGGTTCTGAATGTGTCCCATTAGAAGTCGCGCCTGTGTCTTTGGTAGACCGAGTCCCTCGATGCGATTGATGGTGATGTAATCTTCCACGTCTAAAAAGGCCTGGCGTCCACGGACCACTCGAGAAAATGGGCGGTAATCCCAAAATTTCCCGATGATTTTGCTGTCCGTCCACCTGGGATTTCCGGCGACTGCCATGCGAATGGCGGATGTGATCGCGCGAATAAAGGACATGTAGGCTCTTCTTTTTGAAATTTTAATGTGAAAGTGCAAGTGGTTGCCAACATTTGCGAGCGACAGCACTTGAATCCCAAATTTTTTTGAAAATTTCTGTGTGATTCTTGAAATGGATTGTTGGTTTTTCTTGGTGCGAAAGGAAAGCGGGCCCTTTGCTTGGCTGGATCTAAGGACCAAGTGCATGGAGGATTTGGTGTCGATGGGGCGGCCATGTTGCCGGCCTTTTCTGGTTTTTAAAAGTGTGCCCCCATAGGAAAGGTTGGATGGTTTAAGAAGAGGGATTTGTTTCGAGCGCTTCATGTGAACGAAGGTATAAAAATTCGAATGGAAGATCAATCTCTTGATCCATACGACGTGGATTTTGAAAAAAATTCTAAGGATGAAAAATGGGATTCAGTTCGACTTCCAAGAAGATGTTGCGCCGCTTTCAAATTTTAAAATCGTGAATCGATGAGAGAGCATGTGAACCTTTTTAGAGAATAGAGAATAGAGAATAGAGAATAGAGGGAAAAAGATCTTAGAAAGATCTTCTGCGAAAGAAAATGGAGTTTTGTTTTATTCTCATGCGAATACGGATGTGGTGAATACAGTCCCGTTCAAAGATCAAAGGCGCGAACTAAGACCTCGCGCCTCTATTTTTCAAAGACATCACGAAAAGCGGCGTTTCTTCCAAGCGTAAATGTCTTCCAAGGTCACCAAGGCGCAAGGGAAAACGATGGTGGTCATAGCCGCTCCAAACAAGACGCCCCAACCCAAAGACATGGCAATGGGAACCACAAACTGATCCAATCCACCGATTCCGTATGCGGTGGGGAGAATTCCCATCACAGTGGTCAATGAAGTCATCACAATGGGCCGAATCCGCTGCTTAGAAGCCTCAAGAATTCCCTCCACAGGACCCAAGCCGTCATCACGGTGTTGGTTGTAGAAATCCATCAAAATGATGGCGTTGTTCACGATCACACCGGCCAAGGCGATGATTCCCAAAAGACCTAAAAAGCTGATGGGCATGCCGTGTAGAAAGAACGTCCAAATCACGGCGATGATTCCGAGCGGAATGGTCAGCAAGACCAAGAACGGCTGTACCAAAGATTTGAAAATCAACACCAGCATCAAGAAGATCAGCAGGACCGCCACTCCAAAAGAGCGTCCCAGTGAGGCCAAACTCTCCTGGGTGTCCTCATCCTCTCCACCAAACTCGATGCGCACTTTCGGGTGCTTCTTTCGAAGTTCTGTCAGTTGCTCTCGCACTTTGTTGTTGGCTTCTGTGGACGTGATCACACGTTCATCCACATCGGCAAGAACCCGAATCTGTCTGGAGTTTCCTTCGTGGTTGTGAGCCGCAATGTTTCGCGTGGTTTTAAAATCTGCTACACGACTGAGAGGAATCAGATTTCCCTGTTTGTTCGGAACCAACACCTGATCAATAGCCGAAGCGCTTTCTCGAACCTCCAAAGGCCAAGACACACGAATGTCCACTTCTTCATCCAACTTTCGAAGTTTGGTGGCAATCAGTCCGCCGTAAGCGGCGCGCACCGAAGAGCCAATGGTCTCTGTGGACACCCCGGCCGCTTGGGCTTCGCCGGCCTTGGGAATGACCTGAACTTCTTCTTTTCCCATGCGGTAGGAATCTTGTATGTCGGTGACGCCATTGATTCCTGCCAAAATCTCTTTCAAGTCTTCCACGGCAGGTAAAATGTCCTCATACTCATCCGCGCGCACACCAAGACTGACGGCCTTTCCCGTGGGAGGTCCTCCTTGTGCGCGCTCAAAGGTCACCCGTTCAAAACCTTCAGGATGACCAGTCTTGGCCCGAAGATCATCAATGATTTCCAAAGCTCGGCGGTCCCTGGAAGACTCTGGAGTCAAATACACCGAGATCTGCGCATAGTGACCGCCGCGTTTGGTCTCGGGATCGTTGGGATCTTGCTGAACCAAGCCCACCGTGGTGGTAAAATCTTTCAGTTCTTCCTTCGGGAGAGACTGAACGATCTTTTCAATGGGCCTTAACTTTTGAACATGGGACTCAATGCTTTCACCCACTTTGGTTTCTGTGCGGATAAAAAAGATTTCGATCCCTTCGGGAGGGAAAAGAACCAACTTCATTCCGCCGAAAGCCAAGGCCAAAGTGGCCAAGAAAAATCCAAAAGCGCCTGCCAAAATCCAGTAGCGATGTTCCACGGCTTTTCTAATGAGCTTCATGTACCGAGGGATCAGAAAATCATCCCAGTTCTTTCGAATGGGTCCGTAAAAGCGGTCCATAAACCCAGGCTTGTGAGATCCGTCTTTAGAAAAACGAATCCAGTTGGCTACGTGAGAGGGCAAAATAAAGAAGGCTTCGAAAAGCGAAATCATCAAAGCAATCAAAATGGCCAGGGGAATGAACTTTATAAATTTCCCCATAATTCCACTCATAAACATCATGGGCAAAAAGGCAAAAGCGGTCGTCATTACCGAGGCCACAAGTGCCGGCGCAATTTGCGCCGTACCTTCAATGGCCGCATCCCGTGGACTTTTCCCCTCGTCCACAAGCCGGGCGGCGTTTTCGGTAACCACAATGGAGTCGTCCACCAAAATTCCCGAAACAATGATCAACCCCATCATGGTCAGCAAATTGATACTGACTCCGGTGTTGTACAAAATAAAAACCGTTCCTAAAAACGCCATGGGTAGACCCAATGAGATCACCAGTGCAAATCGAAAAGGAACAAGGATGGGCAGAAACAAAAGAATCAAACTCAAACCGATGGCCATGTTTCCGGTCAATACACCCAAACGCCTTCGCACGTACTCTGACATGTCGTTGATGGAGGCCACATCCAATCCACTTAAGAGCCCGCCATGAAGGGTTTCCATTTTATCTTTCACCGCATCCACCACATTGATGGCATCGGCAAACTCTTGCTTCAAAATCGTTAAAGACAAAGACTTTTTGCCGTTGGTCCGGTGAACCACCTCGGCCTTTTCCAAATCGTAATAAACCTTTGCCACATCTTTCACTTCAATGGGGCGACCTAAATCATTGGCCCGAATTACAGTGTTTCGGATGTCATCCAAGTTGTTAAATTCACCCACGGTTCGCACCAAGCGTTCGGGGGAATTCAAATCTTTGGGTTCAATGATTCCGCCGGGAATGGACACGTTTTGTTGGCTCAATGCGCTGACGACTTCCTGCAAAGACAACCTGTAATGGGAAAGCCGTTGTGGCGAGATCTCCACCCGCACTTCCAAATCGCGAAGCCCCTTATGAACCACCTTGGCCACTCCGGGAATGCGCTCGATCTCTTTTTCCAAGTCGCGGGCTTTCTCTCGAAGCTCTAAATCTGTAAGGTCATCACTGGCAATGGTCACTTCAATGATCGGTGCTCGGGAGCTGTCCAACAGAAACACATTGGGTTTTTCCGCTTCTGTGGGGTAGTCCTCCAGTTTGTCGATCACATCTTGAACGTCGTCTTTGCCCTCTTTGTCTGTGGTCTCGTCTGGATCTAAGAAAATTGCAACAACGGACATGTTTTCAATGGAGGTGCTTTGAAGTTTATCGATCCCATCCACCTCTTGGAGATCTTGTTCGATGGGGTTTGTAATCAGTTTTTCGATATCGGCGGAAGAGGAGCCAGGCCAAAGAGCGGTCACTTGCACGATGTCAAAAGTGATGACGGGAAAAGCCTCTCTGCGAATCAAAAAAGCACTGACAATTCCCACGCCGATCACAAAAACAGTAAGCAAATCGGAAAACAACGGATTTCGAACAAAGAATTCGATGATCTTTCTCACAGGTGAAACCTCAATTCTGTTTGTAAGCTTCGATGCGTTTAAAGAGGGACTGATCCAAAGTTAAAATTTGAAGAGCGATCAATTGAAGCTGGGCGCGTGCTTGCACCAAACTCAAGTGAGCGCGGGTTTGATCGTCTCCGCTTTGGATCACGTTGATCAACGGAACTCGACCAATGTTGAAGCGTCGAGACTCCAAACGCTCTCTGCGAGACTGTTGATCCAAAGTCAGTTCGTTCTCTTTCACTTTGTTGGACAAAGTTTCCAAGCGCTCACACAAAGACATCCACGTCAGTTGAAGTTGATCTTTGGACTGTTGAAGGCCGCGAGAGGTTTGCACCTGCTGCACAAGAGCTTCGCGGTAATCTCCTTCGGCAACCGGACTTCCAAGAGGGTAGCTCACTTTCAGGCCCACGCTCCATGCAGGGAAACGTCGGTCTTGAACATCTTTGAAGGTTTCTCCGTTTTCAGAGGCGTCCACGCCATTGACCGCATAACTTCCCACCACAGACACATCGGGAAGTTTTGCATTCTTCGAAGCTTTGAGCTGCAACTCACTGGCCTGGTTGCGAATTTCCATGGCCTTCACATTGTAGCTGGCCGGAACATCGCCAGAAGTTTTAAAGTTTGCACAGGCCCTTTTTGCAGGAGCTGTATCTTCTTTAAGTTCTAAAGGGATAAGTGCCGGATCAATTTTTAGCCAAGCCTCTGGAAGCTTGAGCGAAATCACCAGAGATCGCCATTTGTCTTTAAGATCCAAATGAGCGTCTTTCAAAGCCAACTCTGAATCTCGAAATGCGGATTGGGCTTGTAACAAATCCGGCTCTTCACTGGTTCCGCGGCGGCTGCGAATGCGGGTCACCCAAAGAGTTTGCCCGCGACGATCCAGACTTCCCTGGCTGGCGCGGAAGTTTTCTTTGGAGATCCACGCTTGAAAAAAGACCTGAGCCAGTTCCAAACTCCAGTTTTGAACTTTGTTTTCGTAGTCAAATCGGTTGGCTTGGCTGGCAAGATTTGCGGCTTGAAGTTTTTTGCGAGTTTCATAACCAAAACTGTCCTTCACAAGACTTTGCGAAAGGCTGACCTTTGCAGAGGTTTGGTAAACTTGAGAAACGGTGGTTGGGGAAATGGGGGGAAGTTCAAAATAATATTTCCCATTTGAAATTTCCGCACTCAAGCTGGTTCCCGTTTGAAAGCGCGTCTCTGCTCCCAGGGAGTAATTGGTCACCTTTTGGCGCACAAAAGAAAAGGCGCTGACCGGTTCGCTTTTGTCATCACTGTACATGGTGGATCCCGTGACTCGAGTGGCCGTCAGGGCTTTAGAGCGAATTTCAGGAACCTCAACCAATTGGGCTTCGGCTTCCAAAGCTTTAAAGCTGTCTGAAGCCAAAACGGCACGCTCCCAAACCACTTCTAAAGTGACGGCTTTGCCGGGCAAACTTTCCAACATGGCTTTGGCATCGGGAGGCAGTGTGGCTTCCTCTGCAAAAGCCCCTGGGAAAGAGGTGAAATTCAAGATGAAAAGTCCAGCCAGGGAGCGTTTTAAAATATTCATCATGCATTCTCTCTTGGTTTGTTTCTAAATCCCTCTTTTTGAGGTCGAACCGAACGGCTATCAATGCGCACATGGTGGGCGCAATTTTTAGAACAGGTTTCTTTTTCGGGTCCCAGATCCAAACATTTTTGGCAAACATGACCTTCGGTCCCGCACTTGGTGCAAGAGATCACGTGATCAGTGGGTTCACCGCAATGTGGGCACAGGCGATAGGCCTGAGAAGGGGAGAGGTTTTGATCCACGGAAACGCGGTAATCAAAAACAAAACATTCCCCTTCAAATTTGTCGTTGGGATATTCTTTCAAATAATTCAGGATTCCACCTTCTAACTGATAGACCTGATCGTAACCTTGTTCTTGCATTTCTAAAATGGCTTTTTCACAACGGATCCCTCCGGTGCAATACATCAAAAGTTTTTTGTCTTTGGGAATGTTCAACTCGCGCATTTTTTTGGGGAAGTCATGGAAATCGGTGATGTCTAATTCCACAGCATCTTTAAATTTTCCAATGCGGGTCTCATAATCATTGCGGGTGTCCACAACAACCACATCCTCTTGCTCCATCATTTCGTTCCAAGATTTAGGTGGCAGGTGGGCGTTGGGTCCATGGGGAATCAAATCGGGGCGTCTGAGTGTTACGATCTCGGGTTTTAACTTCACTTTCATCTCGTGAAAGGGATGATATTCACAGTAAGAATCTTTAAATGGAAGCTCACTGTTTTCTGTCCACAGACGAATTTGATCTTTTAAAGTTTCAATGCCTTCTTTCGGTCCCGAAACCGTTCCGTTTAAACCTTCCGGTCCCGTGATCACAAGGCCCATCACATTTTGGGTTTCTGCGTGGTTCTCCAACCATTCTTTGATTTCAGAAAGTTTCTCATCTGAGAAATTGTTAAAGCTGTAGAACGTCGTCACGACGATTTGATCCGGTTTCATTTTCTCCTCACTGATGGGGTTGAGTGTTTGGGGTTTGGTTCCGCCAGTAATGACAGGTGTACCCTTCTGGGTGCTTTTGCAGATAATCTTGATGTTCTTCACTGGCGGAATAAAAAATTTCGAAAGCTTGCAATTGAGTGGTGATGGGTTTGCCCCATTTCTCAAAGGCTCGAGCGATGGCTTGTTCTGCCTCCGCCCTTTGAGACTCTGAGCTGTAAAAAATCACAGAGCGATACTGAGTTCCTCGGTCTCCACCCTGTTGATTCAATGTGGTGGGGTCATGCAGGTCAAAAAACAAATCTAAAAGATGAGCCAAAGAGACTTTTGAGGGATCAAAAACCACACGCACGGCTTCGGCATGTCCGGTGTCTCCGCCACACACCTCTTTATAAGTGGGGTCCTTGAGTGTTCCTCCGGAAAAGCCCACTTCCGTTTCAAGGACACCCCCCACTTGACGGATCAACTCTTGAGCGCCCCAAAAACATCCCGCGCCAAAGACCAGTGTCTCTTTAGGAATTGAGGTGAGAGCGGTTGAGTTCAACGGTCCGTCCTTCGTTTGGGATTAAAAATCAGCTCTAGAATCAATAACATGACTCCCCCCCAGATGAGAAGAAAACCAATGAATTTTTTGAACGGAAAGGCCTCTCCGTAAAGGAAAACCCCAAACAAAAATTGCAATGTGGGAGCAATAAATTGCAAGAACCCCATCACATTCAGAGGCGTCTTTCCAAGACCCTTGTTGAACCAAAAAAGAGGCAGTCCTGTGGCCAACCCAGAGCCGGCCAGCAGGAGGGCATCCCTCCCATTGAGCGGAAGAGGAGAAGCGCCTAAGCCTTGAAAAAAGTAAAAACCACCGAGCATAATAAAGAAAACCAAAAACATCTCGATCTGAAGTGCCGAAGAGGCTGGCAGGGGGTTGACCTTGCGAATCATTCCGTAAAATCCAAAGCTTAAGCCCAAGCTGACTCCGATCCAAGGAAACTCGCCCGCCTGGAAGGTGAGCCACAACACACCCAGAGTGGCCAATCCCACAGCATACTGCCTTAGCCGGGGCAGTCGCTCTCCAAGAAAAACAAAGCCCAACAAAAAATTCACCAAGGGGTTGATAAAATAACCCAAAGATCCTTCCACCACTTGGTTGGTATTGACCGCATAGAGGTAAATGGTCCAGTTGGCGGTCAAAAGAAAGGCACTGGTCACCGCGCTGAGGCGCTGGCGTTTTGTGATTTCTGAGAAGTGTGTCATTCTGCGAGAAGTGATCCAAATGACCAAGCTGAAGAACAAAAACGCCCACAGGCTTCGGTGAACCAAAACTTGAGTGATAGGAAGATGGCCCAGCAGTTTCAAGTAAACAGGAATAAATCCCCAGGCGGTGTAAGCAAGAATCGCATAGAACATGAAAAGGGTCTTTCTTGGGTGAAGGCCTATCTTCCACCCTTCTTTATTGCAGGGCAAGGCTTGGCCTTGTGTAGTGTTCTGATTTTACAGAAGTCTGACATTCAAATGCCCATGGTATGGTCTGCCTTCAGTTTGGCGTCTTTTTTGTTTTCTGTATATCTGTTCGAAGGAATGGGGCTTCTGAGCCCTGAAGATCGGGTGAATCAACCCTTGCGCTGGAATTTTTTTCGGGTGCACAAACATTCGGCATTCTTTTGGATCCTGCTCTCTGGTCTGATCGGTGTCCTTTGTTTTGAACGTTCGGATTTGCCTGTCGTCAGACCCTTTGGCTCTCTGCTGGCTTCGGGCTTTGGCTTTGGACTGTACGTGTTCTTTCGTTGGAAAATTTTTGGTTTGATGAAACCTTTTTTGGTGAGTCTTTCGTGGATTTTGGCTTTGTGGGGGTTTTCCCATGTGGAGTTGAACTCTCATTTTCCTTTGTATTTGACGGTGTTTTTTCTTTTGTTTTTAGACAGTCTTTGGTTGGACTTGAAGGATGTGAAAGGGGATGCGGCATACGGTTTTAATGTCAGACATTTTGCAAATCACCCCCGCCGCACATTGAGTTTGGGTCATTTGGCGCTGTTTTTTTTTATCGCAGGGACTTTTTCGTGGAGTCATCCCTTGCAGTTTGCAAATGGGCTCCTTTGGGCTTGCGGTTACTTTTCGGTTTCTCGGGCAACACGTTTTCAGTATGCGCTGTTGATTCCTTTGTGGTCCTATTTGCTTGGACTTATAAATCTGTGGGCCAGTGGGCTTGTTTGAGGGTTTTAAAGAAGAGAGCTCTTTCCTCGGAATTCAGTTCCATCAACGTGGTGTGAATGAATTTTTCAGAGAAGGACTTGAAATTGTCTCCGGGAGTGGTGTCCCGCAAGGTTCGCACCAAACTTTGCAAAACTTTTTCCTCTCCAAGAGTTTCTCTTAAGCTCCAAAGAAAAGAAGAGATCACAAGGGAATCATTGTAAAGCCCGCCATTGAGATCGGACCATTTACGAAGAGGAGTGAGAGAGCGCCGGTTTTCCTCATGGGGAATGGCCACCTCACCCATCAGGGGAGTGTTGAGCTGGCAGGCGGTGATAAAGTCTGCCAAGGCTTCGTTGATGCTCCCGCCCTCGCCTTGAAAGGGAAGGCCTGTTAGGCGATCGACCACGGCGTGAACACTTTCGTGAATCACAATGCTTGGATCTAAAGGAATGTTTTTAAAGCGAACCCCATCTCCTTGTCCCAAACGAATGCGGTTTCGATAGTAAAATGCCGAGTTGATGTTCTCCGGATATCCCATCTGGGTTTGCACTTCTAAAATTCCAGCCCAGGTCCACCCTAAGTTTTGTTCGAACCAGCTGTTGGCCTTTTGAAGCGTGTAATACACCTGCACTTGGGGAAATTTTTCGTCTTCCGGATCAAAATTTAAAGGTTCATTTTGAATGGGCACGTCTTTTCCAGATGCAGAGTGGATTCGAAGTTTTCGACTAGAAATAAACGGTCCAGATTGCAAGTTTGAAAGTTGCACTTGCTCCAGGCCACTTCGCTTTGGGCCTTCGGGGTAAACCGTGGCTTGAAGTCTCATCAGACTTTTTTGAAAGGATGAACCCATGGGTTCATCACTTAAGACATGAAAGCCTTTCGCGTGAACAATCTTTTGTCGAAGGTGAATGCCGTCCTTCAGATAGTTGATCACCCACACAGGGGCCAGCGAGCCTTTGTAGGCCATAAATGCGGGGGCGTGATCGAGCAATTTGTCGCCCTGAGGGGTGAGCTTGCGTATGCTCTCCAGACTCATGGCATAGCTTTCAGTGTTTTTAAAAAAGCTGGAGGGAAGCTCTGGAAGATCTTCGTAGGCATAAATTTGGTAGGAGAGAAAGTGAAGACCTTGATTCGACTTGTTCTCTTTGATCCAGGTGTTGAGGACGGGAATATTGTAAATGGTTTGGTTTTTTAAAGTAGAGGTTTCTGTCCCCAAGTAAACCCGTTGCGAGGTTGAAAACTGATAGGGCTTGAGGTTTTGGGAGACTTTCTCTAAGTCCGCTGTGGCGGAGGAGTAGGGCGACCACTCGCCACGGGTCAGATTCTCCTGACCCGTGCATGCTGTGAGAAATCCAAGAAGCAGAGGTGCTGCAATCAAGAATTTCATTTTTACTCAATAACAAGCTTCTTCTCGAGATAGGTTCCATCTCCGTTCATAAAGCGAAGAGTGTGCTCTCCGGGAACGAATTGACCCATTCGAATCTCTTTGTTGAAAGGAACCAAAACCATGATGCAAAGTCCTTGAGTTACCTCTGCTTTTGCCCGGATTTCGTGAAGAGTTTCAGTAACATTCGTAATTTCTGGAGTGGTCCACGCATAACAACCGTTGGGAAAAAATCCACTGGCCACGGTGTAAACATCTGAGTCAGAGCTGAATCCTCCAGGGACGAACACTTCAGAAACGGTGACGGTCACCTTTTTGGTGGGCAGGTCAGGCTCTTGATTTGCGGCCAAAGCTTGATCGGCTCCCAGAATCAGGCAAACGGCGGCGACGATACCCGTGATTTGAGAAAGAGTTGTTTTTTTGAAATTGAACTTCATGTCATCTCCTTTAGTTCTTCCGTTGATTAAAGCTACATTCACAACGATAGGGGGAGATTGTAAAAAATCCAATGAACTCTGAGATTGTGTAAAAATCTAAATATCAGCTCTGTGAAACCACAAAATCCGGACGTTGCACTTCTTCCGTATAAAAGCGTTCGCTCACTCGCGTCACCACATCAGATTGAAAGGCTTTTTCAAAGCGAACATCTAAGACGTAAGCTTTGGCTTTCAGTTGGATGGCCATGCGATTTGAAAAATTGGATTCCGAGATCACGATATTCACAGGTTTTTTCAAATAAACAAAGCGGCTGGTCACAATGGTTTCAAAAATAATTTTTCGTGCCTGTTCAATGTTTGCATGAAGGGCCACGTGAAAGTCGATGACCACCATCATATCCAATGCGCCCGCATTTCCGGAGGCCACGGCTTCGGTTACAAATTTCGAATTGGGAATGGTCACCAAATTGTCATCCAAAGTGACCAATCGAACGGCGCGCAGTCCGATGGATTGAATCTCTCCGTAGATGTCACCAAAGGTCACGCGGTCCCCCACTTGAAAGGGGCGGTCAAACAACAGGGTCAATCCGGCAATCACCGAGGCCACCAAATCTTTCAATGAGAGACCCACAGCAACGGCCAAACTTCCTCCCGCGGCAATCAATAATTCTTTTGGAGGGTTCAGGATTCCAAAGACCAGGGCGAAACTTCCAAAGATGTAAACGCTAAAGTTTAAAATCGTAAGGATCTGCGAAATCAAAATGCGGCGGGATGGAAAACGTTGATTCAAAGAGCCGGCAAAATGGCTCAGTCCACGCAAGATCAAAATCAATGCGCCAAAGCCGATGATCAAAAATAGAATTTTTTGAAAACCAAAAAGCTCGCTCAGTCCGGAAAGATGAGAAAAATCTGGAGTGTCACTCATAGATAAAGTTCTTTCCTAAAAGATAGTTGTTTAAGCTGTGTTGGGCCAATGGACGCACTTGGACCCGACGGTCCTTTACTTGAAGGATTCCATAATCTTCTCCGTAACGAAGGGCGCGTTTTACAATGGCTTCAGACAGATGAGTCACATTGTGCAGTTCCAAAATCGAAATGTTCTCATGACGGACAATGGCTGCGTAAACGAACAGACTGTCATCACTGGCGTCCGAAAGCCCTTTGACGCGATTAAACTCTGGAACGCCCACGAAAATGCGTTTGCGTCCCAGGTCGGTGAGAGCCGACAGCCATAGAGCTAAGGCAATGCGGGGATTTCCCCGGGACTGTCCCCACAGCAGGCGAAAGAACTGGGTTTCAACCTGCCCCCCTTGATCTTGTGATGACTGGAAGGCCGAGATCAACCGATCAAACCGAAGTTCAAAGCCGGTGAGGTTGTGCCTTTGAATGATGAGGTTTTGAATTTCCACATCATTCCAAGATTTGATTTCCAAAGTTTTTCCAAAAATATGATCTTTCCCAAAAATTCCCTGAAGGTGGTCCCAGCTGCGGCGGTCAAAGGAAAACAGCCAAAATAATTTTGTCGTGGGAAGATTCACACATTCCAAAAGCGTTTTGTAAGCTTCAAAACCTTCTGGGGTCCCTAAGAAAAAGTTTTGGGCATTGTCAAAAAACAGGACGTGGTGGGACTCCATGGTGTCATGGAGTTGAACCAAATCCTCAATGGAGGTTAAAGGAGCATTGAGTTGCTTCGAAAGAAAACTGAAAAAATCTTTTGTCGAAGTGATCTTTGGCGGAACTCGAATTAAAAACTTTTTCTCAACATCCAGTTGTTCAAAAGCCTCACGAAGTGTTGTGGACTTTCCAATTCCTTTGGCGCCAGTGACCACGTACCCATCTTCTTCAATCCTCTCATCCCGCCATCCATAAATATGTTCCACGATCTTTTTAGCGTCTTCTTGCTTGCGTTTGACCAAGGCCTCAGTAGGGAAGGTGTCATCCAAAGAGAAATAGCTTTTGTACTCTTCGGGAATTTCTTTTGTAAATTCCTTTTCGCTTTTCTTAGAAACGTCTTCCAGACGTTTCTTAAATATTTCAGAGTGAATGCGCTTGAAGAAATCAAACTGAGAAAGCCAAGTCAGCGAAATTTCAAAAACGATCACGGCGGAAGATAAAATTCCCAATAAGGGGGTCAAGAGCAAAGAAAAGATGCCGTTTTCGTACCGATGGGAAAAGTTCATGATGCTTTCCGGAAGAGCCCCGTCGGAAAGACTCCAGATTTCTTCCTTCCAGCGGCGGGCTTCAAACAGGAAAAACAGAATGTTGAAGTACAAAATTCCCGAGGAAATCAATGTGTACATCAAAGCTTTGCGTAAAACTTCCGAGACCACGTAAAGGGAAAGGATTTCTCCAAAAAGAATCAAACTGATTCGGCGAGCCGAAGAATTGATCTTCTCTTTCTTGAGAGAGTAGGACTCAAGGCCTTCTCGCTGAAAAAGATAAGTCAAAATAGAATTCAAAAGAATCAAAGAAATGCGGTAGAGGAAATAGATTTTCAAAAGACCCACAAAGAAGATCAGTTCGGCAATTTCTGAGCGGTCCATGATGCTTTCGGCCACTTCAATAAAGGCGTACATTAACCCCCATTTTAAATAGGGATTCAGCCGCAAAATGAGCAAAGAAATGGAAGTTCTTTGAGAATAGCTCCACTGAGACCGGTGAAGGATTTGTGAACGGAAATTTTCTAAGCGGCGGGACAAACTTTGTGCGAAAAAGAAAAAGATAAAAGGAAGGGCAATCAGTGTCAGAATTCCGAAGAGCTGTCGAGTGAGCTCCACCCAACCTTTCAGTCCGGAGTTGATTTGATCCCGGGCATCCTTGATTTTGGTCGAAATCAAGGCATAGGCCCGGTAAGGAAGGATCTGAACTTCTCGAATCAAGTCCGCAACCAACTCATCTGAAATTTGCAACAGAGGTTTGCAGTTGCTTTTTAAGCACTCCTGAAAAAGCTGGGCTCGAAGGCCTCCCACCTGAAGAAGCAAACGGTAACGAAGTTGTCTTTCGGTCTCGGCCATTTTAAAAATATTTTCGCCCAAACCATGGCTCTTCAGATTGTCGTCCACAACTTCCCGCCACAAATGTTCGACCTGGTCATAGCGGGTCGATAAAGAGGCTGAACTTTTTTTGAGAGCTTCCAAGCGGTCTTTCAGCAGGACGGAAGTCGGGGTGGACTCTTCCGCAGGAAGGCTTTGGGACGTATTTGTAGATCCCAAGGCTTCTTCCGAATGGGCTGAGGGAAGGGTCAAAAATGTAAGAAGTGTCGCAAGCGCAAGAGCTGATTTACAGAGAGTTTTAAAGTTGTGTTGGATCATTCGCTTTATTCTATGGACCAAGAGCCAGAGAAGTCAAAAAAATGCTTCAAATGAAGACTTTGGAATTCCGATAACCCAAGTGATGTCTTGGAAAAATGTGGTTGTCATTCCCTGTCACAATGAAGAGGTCTCCATTCGAGAGGTGATTGCGGACGTGCGTCGCCATTCTCCCACTTCTGACATTTTGGTGGTGGACAATGCTTCCACAGATCAGACCGCAGAACGGGCCCGTTCGGTGGGAGCGCGAGTGGTTCATTGCCCCTTTAAAGGCAAAGGCCGCGCGCTTAAATTTGGATTTTCAAAAGTTCAGGCCGATTCCTACACGATTGTGGATGGAGACTCCACCTATGATCTTTCTCGCTTGGAAGAAATGATTCAAGCGGTGAAAAATGGAACTTCCATGTGTGTGGGAGAGCGAAAGTCTCAAGAGGACAAGGCCTATCCCCCCTTTCATCGATTTGGGAATTGGCTTTTTACTTTGCTATTGAGTGTACTGTTTGGCCGCGAAATGAAAGACGTGCTCTCTGGACTGCGTGTGTTTAGCCGCGAATTTGTCGAAGGTTCTCCCATTCAAGTGAAGGGCTTTGAGGTAGAGGCTTTCTACTCTTTGGAAGCGGCCATTCGTGATTTGGACGTGAAGGAGTTTTCGATCAAGTACTTTGCCCGGCCGGAAGGTGGCCAAAGCAAACTGCGATCTTTTCGGGATGGATTTAAAATTTTATTTTGCGTCTTAGGCATGTTTCGTCTCTATCGACCCCTTCATTTTTATGGAATGTTTTCAGGGATTTGTTTTTTTCTAGGCACTCTCTCGGGCTTTCAGCCCATTCTTGAGTTTGTTCAGGATGGTTATGTTTACGCAGTCCCTCGTGCTATCTTGGCAGCTTCGCTGATGAATCTGTGTCTGATGTTCTTTGGGATTGGAGCCATGTTGGATGCCCAAATGAAACTCCATTTGCGGCAGCTGGAGTCACGCCTTTTTCAAAATCGAAAATCCATGGAAGCCCCTTCCTTTGAGGCTTCTAATTCTAATTCGTCAGCGGCTTAGAAAACTGTGGCTGCGCCTTGCGGGCTTTTTCCTCATAGAATTTTTTAAGCTTTTCATTTCCCTGAAATTCATAGGCCTTCGAAAGGTAAATAAAAGAAGGGTAGAAGTCGGGCTGAATGTGCAAAGCTTCTTTCAGTTGATAAATTCCTAGGTCGATCTTTCCTTGGCGCAAATACAAAAGTCCCAAGTTGTGCCTGACCTGGGGATAGATGTCATTGATCTCTATGGCTTTTAAGTAGTGTTCTTCCGCCTTTTGACTGTCACCTCGATCCGAATAGGCCATTCCTAAATTGTTGTGCACGCGAGCCACTTCTTTGGAAGTGGTGAGAATATGCTTGTAAAGAGAAATGGGAGTGCTCCATACCTCATTTTGAAAATGGGTGCGGATTCCCAGAAGCAAAGTCCAAAGAAGGACAACGCCGTACAAGATCTTTGTGTTGAATTTCGAGGAAAGGCGTTTTGCCATTTGGTCTGCACCATAGACACTTACTAAAGCAAAAGAGAACGAGGGGATGTACATCCAATGTTCTAAAAAGAAGGAATTCAGAGGCAGCAAGAGTCCCGTGTGCAAAGAATGGTAGGCCCAAAACCAAAGGCTTGCAAAAGCCAACAGGGGATTTTGCTTCCCGCGGAGAACCCCGAGAAGACTCAGTAAAAAGAGCCCAAATCCCATCAACACGGGAGCGGTGAAAAAATCCACATAAACGGGAAAGGCGCGATCGATTTGAAGCCAGTCCGGCCACGCCCAAAGTTGCACATATTTAGGAAGGCCGGCCAAAGCCGTGTAAAGACGAACCCAAACGGACTCGGTATAGACGTTTTGGGTGTCGTAAAATTGAAAACTGTTTTGGAAGTCCAGCGGCCCGGCCCGTAAGCCAGCATAAATTCCCGCACACAGTAGAGAGGGCGAGACTTGAAGAAAGATCTTTTTCCATTTTTCTTTCCAAGTTTCGAGGCGAGGTTGGGTGAAAAGAATTGCAAAAAGAAGTCCTGGAAAAGTGACAGAGGCTTCTTTTGAAAGAAAGGCTGTCGTTAAAAACATAAGGCCGAGTGCTTTCCAAGGCCAACTTTTATTTAATGAAGCATGAAGAAAGAGAAGTCCAAACAAAGTGTGTAGGGGATCCGCTGTTGCAGAAATGTAAGTGACCGCCTCCGTGTGAAGCGGATGGACCGCCCACACCAAAGTCGCAAGCAGGGAATAGCTTCGAGCTTTTTGTTCTTCAAAAGAGAAGCTTCGCAAAATCTTTAAAGCCAAGGTGAGAAACAAAAGGGCATTGAGAAAATGAAGAAGAACATTGAATGCGTGAAAGGCGACCGTATTCAGTCCAAAAAATTGGTAGATCAGGCTGTAACTGAGGATTTGTAAAGGCCGGTAGAAGGAGTCTTTAAATCCAGAACCATAGGTGGAGGACGAAGTGAAGGCGTTGGTCCAGAGGCTTAAATTTTGAACAATTTCATTTTTCTGAATCAAAAATTCGTCGTCATAAAGAAACTCTCCCTGGAGCGCATTTCCGTAGGAAAAAAGAACCGTGAGTGCCAGGAGAGTGATTGAAAGAGAGATCCAAACTTTTTGAAGCATACCCAGGATTATCAAATCCTTCGATTTGATTTGTCCAGGCCTTCGGTGAGATTTTGGGTTTACCCCTATGGCTGTGACCGATATGATTGTTCGTAATGCGCATATTTCGTCTGTCGTTTGGTTTGCGAGCCCTTTATTTGTCGGTTTTTTTGGTTCTGGCCGGAAATGCTCTGCAAAACATCTACATTCCCATCTACGGAATCGAGTTGGGATTCACTCCCTTTCAAGTGAGTTTGCTGGGGTCCCTTTACTTTTTTGGATTTTTCGCAGGCTGTTTGTTGGTGCCCCCCTATTTGTACAGTGTGGGCCACATTCGTACTTTTGCGGCCTTTGCGGCGATGGCTGCGGTGTCGGCCATTGTGATTTCCATTTCCAATTCCATTGGGCTGTGGCTGCCGCTGCGAATTCTTTCGGGTTTCAGTTTGGCCGCTCTCTATATTTCTATCGAAAGTTGGATCAGTGCCTTTTCCACAGACGACAACCGTGGGCGCGTGCTTTCGGTCTACCGCATTGTGGATTTGAGTGGAGCGATTCTTGGACAGGCGGTTTTGTTTTTTATGACGGGAGAGTCAACAACACTTTCTTTGGTGGCCTGTTTGATTATGATTTCTTTGATTCCAATCAGTTTGACTCAAATTCAAATGCCCGCCTTGGTTCAGGCTGTTCCCGAGCAATTGGTTTTGGTGATGAGGAAGACTCGACAAATGGCTCCCATAAGCCTTTGGGGAGGTTTGCTTTCCGGTGTGATTGCCGGCGTGTTTTGGTCTTTGATTCCCGTCTTTGTGGAAGGAGTGGGGCACAAGCCTTCCTCCGTACCACTTGTGGTCTCGGCTTATTTGATTGGAGGCTCACTCCTTCAGTGGCCGGCTGGAATTTTGTCAGATCGCATTGATCGTCGGAAGGTGATTGTGATCTTGTGTTTGATTGCCGCTTCGGCCTCTGTATTGATGACGGTGGGTGCGGTTCTTGGAAAGCTCAATTTGCCCACACTTCTTTTGTTGGTGGCTTTCTTTGGTGCAGGTGGAATTCCTGTTTACCCCATCGCCGTGGCCCATGCCAATGATTGGGTGAAGTCGGCTTCGGTTGTGGACTTGAGTGTTCTGCTGTTGGTTTCGAGCAGCATTGGATCTGTTCTTGGTCCGTTAATGGTGGGTTTATTTTTGAACCACATAAGTCCCCAGTATTTCTTTTTAACCTTGCTCGGCACCCATGTGTTGTTGATGGTTCTGACGTCCTATCGTATTGTGCGCTATCCGCCGATCACCGAGTCTCGAAAAAGTGAATTTCACGATTTTCCAGAGACCACACCGATGATTGCCACAGTGGTGGACGAAAGTGATGGTTCAACGTGAACTCTTCTTGGGGCCAGAAAATAAAGATGTTGGTCTTAAGTGCTCTCAGTGGAGTGCTTGCTGGAATTTCGGCAACCCTTTTTTTGTTCGCATTGAAATGGGCCACAGACTATCGCGAAGATCATATGATCCTTATTTGGTTTTTGCCTGTGGCTGGATTCTTTATTGGGTGGGTTTATTATGCTTTTGGAAAAGATGTGGCCGCGGGAAACAATCTGATCATTGATGAGATTCATGATCCCAAAAAAGTCATTCCCTTTCGGATGGCTCCCTTTATTTTAATGGGCACCGTATTGACTCATTTGTTTGGCGGCTCCGCCGGTCGTGAGGGAACAGCTGTTCAAATGGGGGGATCGCTTGCGGATCAACTCACACACTTTTTTAAAGTTTCAAAAGAACAGAGAAAAATTCTTTTGGCGGCAGGATCTGGAGCAGGGTTTGGCGCAGCCATTGGAGCCCCATTGGCCGGGGCCATTTTTGGAATGGAAATGAACTTTGTGGGCCGGTTCAAGTGGTTTGCGGTTCTTGAAAGTTTGGTGGCGTCCTATGTGGGATATGCAACCACCCATGTGCTTCATGCGCCCCACACGAGGTACCTCAGAGATTTGGAACTGCCTTTTGACCTTCATGGTTTTTTTGCGGTTTTTCTAGGAGGTCTTGCCTTTGGATTGATGAGTTTGATCTTTGTCAGGTTTTCGCATCGAATTGAAAATGTCTTTCGTCAAATTTCATTTCCTCCTCTTAAGCCTTTGGTTGGAGGGATGATTGTGGTGGGGCTTTTTTATGTGGAAGGCAGTTATCGTTATGATGGCTTGGGGTTGGATATCATTCAAGGGGCACTGACAAATCCCTCGAGCATTTGGGACCCTTTCTATAAGATGTTCTTTAGCGCACTGACCGTGAGCACCGGCTTTAAAGGCGGGGAATTTATCCCGATGGTCTTTATGGGGGCCACTTTGGGAAGCGCGCTCTCTGTGTGGCTTCAGGTTCCGGTTTCACTGATGGCTTCAGTGGGATTTGCTTCGGTCTTTGGAGCCGCTTCCAAGACTCCGTTGGCCTGTTCCATCATGGCCATGGAAGTTTTTGGTTGGGACCTTGCGCCCTTTGCCTTGCTTTCATGTTTTACGGCTTATGTGGTCTCTGGGCCGTCTGGAATTTATTCTTCTCAAATCAAATTCAAGAAATTGAATTGAAGCCTTTCAGCGTTATGACCTTCCGAGGGATTTTCTCTTCTTAAGAAAAAGCTCCAAGACGAAAAACAATTAAAGTGTTTTAATTTACATAAGCCTTTTTGAAACTTGCTGATCCGCAGGAGAACATGCAGATGAGTTTTGCCTTAGAAAATTTAGATCTGATCAATGAGGCCTTGAATGCTTCGGCCATTGTGGCAATCACGGACTCTTACGGGAAAATCAAATTTGCCAACGAGACCTTTTGTAAGCTTTCGGGCTATTCACAGAAAGAGTTGATCGGCCAAAACCATCGCATTTTGAAATCAGACTACCATCCTCCAGAGTTCTACCGGGACCTGTGGCGAACCATTGCCTCGGGTCGGATGTGGGAAGGGGAGATTTGCAATCGAAATAAAAGCGGAAGACTTTATTGGGTTAAAACTTATATTTTTCCATTTACCGATCCCGCCACCAAAGAAAAAGAATTTGTTTCCATCCGCTGGGAAATGACCGAAGAGAAAGAAAAAGAAACCAATATGAAGTCCTTAATGGACGCTGCCATGGACGGGCTATTGATCTATGATCGATTTGGTCGTGTGATCTGGGAAAACTCAAAGGCTCCGGGAATTTTGTCTCAAAAAAGTTTGAAGGGTTTGACCGTGGCACGCATTTTTGGAACCCACTACCGGGTTTATTTTTTGGGGACACAGGAGTTGGTGGTTGGAGAGCCCGGATCTCGGGTGTTTGAAGTTTCCACGGAACCTTTCCAGTGGGAAGGGCAAATCGCCTATTTGGTCAACTTCAGGGACATTACGGAGAAGGTGAGGATTCAATCACAAATGATTCAACAGGACCGCTTGGCATCGCTGGGTTTGATTGCCGCGGGATTGGTTCATGAAGTGAAGACGCCCATGGGTGTGATTCGTGGAAGGACCGAACTGATCGAAATGAATTTGGACAATCCCGTTAAAGTTTATGAAAATATCAAAATCATTCAAAATCAAATGGATCGAATGTCGGATCTTTTGCAAGAGCTTCTCGAACTGGGAAAGCCCGCTCCCGGGGTGAAGCCCCATTTGATTTTTCCGGAAAATGTTCTTTCAAAGGTCTTGTCTTTTTTGGATCACGAGATGTCTCTGCGAAACATTGAATTCAAGAAGTCCATTTCAAATCCCCTTCAAGTTTTGGGGGAAGATAAGTTTTTATTTCAAATATTTTTGAACCTGTTGCTCAATGCCATTCATTCTTTCGCCGATCTTCCTCAGGATCATGATAGGCAAATTGAAGTTTACGACCGCATGGAAGACGGAAGATACCAAATTGTGATTAAGGACAATGGCTGTGGCATTTCTGAAGAAGCGAAAGAACACATTTTTGTTCCCCTGTTCACGACGAAAAAAACAGAAGGCACCGGTCTCGGTTTGATCGTTAGCCGAAAGATGATTCGAGGCTGGGGAGGAGATTTGGTTTTGGAGTCGAAAGAAGCTGTGGGCACCGAGGCGATCTTGAGCTTCTCTCAGGCAGAGGCGTTGTCGCCGCAAATCGCTCAATGATTTCCCGTTTCATATTTCTAGCAATGTGATGAATTCCATTAAAATCTTGAGCCAGTCCTCGCCTTCGGCTGCGGAGCTCGCTTTTAATGAAATTCATCACATTGCTAGAAATATGAAACGGAAACTACAAACCACCATGCATATCGGCTGCGGGGTGGGATGGAATCCCTTTGGAAAATCGATAGGTTAAAGTTTCCTCTCCAAGTGGAGCTTCAAGTCGAAGCTCTCCTCTGGAAACGTAAACCACCACCCAGCTTTCCCGTCCCATTTGCATGTCAGGATCTTTCGCACACTGGGAATCATTTTCTTCCCAAAGCCAGGTGACCTTTTGATAGAGAGTGCATTTTTGAAAGTTCGCATCGTAGGAGCTGCAATTTTGAAGTTCGTAATCTGCCTTGCGATTGCAAACTCCCTGTTCGTCTTCACGGTAGTAGATCAATTGACTTTGATTGTCTTCATTGAAAAACATTTCGATGTGAAGCTTGGGGTTGATCGGCTTCATTTCGGAACCTTTGTAGATAAAGCCAAAAAAGTTCCAGCAACCTACAATCAATGAAGCGATCAATACATTCATTCCACCCATCCCCTTTGTTTGAGCAAACCTTCAAACTTGCGCAAGTCTTCTCCTGTCAGAAGCTCTTTTGCAGAGGCTTTCAATTTGCTCTGAAAGCGCTGAAAAGTTTCGTCCGGATAGAGTTTTCTTAATGTATGAATGGCCAAATTCATAGCCTTCTTTTTTTCAATTTGGGTAGAAAGCTCCCATAAAAAGCTCGAAATCACCATAGAATCGCCGTAGAGCGACCCGCGAATGGAGTTCCACATGCGAGGTTGTGAAATATCTCGCTTGTATTGGCCTTTCATATAAGCTGCATCTCCAAAAATCGAGCGGTCCAAATGCATGGCTGTAAAGAAATCGCAATAGGCCTCATTTAAGCTTCCGCCTTCTCCTTGAAAGGGAAGTCCAGCCAGTCGGGCCACAATGGCATGAACGCTTTCGTGAACCACAATGGACGGATCTTGAGGAATGTCTTTGTAAGTGATGCCGTCGCCGCGACCCAAGCGAACTTTATTTTGATAAGAGAACATAGCGTTGGTTTTGTCCGGATACCCAATGTCAGTCTCCACTTGAAGCTTTCCGGCCCAGCTCCAGCCGAGATTTTCTTCAAACCATAGGTTTGCCTTTTGAAGGATAAAGAAGGCTTGAACCTGGTTGAACTTGGAATCCTCCACATCAAAATGAAGAGGGTCATCGGAGATGGTGATGTTTTCACCGCTGGCCGAAGTCACATGGAGTTTTTGACTGCTCAAGGGACTTCCTTTGTGAACTTCCGAGAGTTCCACCTCTGTCAGTGGGCTTCTGCGGGGACCATCGGGAAACACGAAAGCTTTTAAATCGATAAAGTCAGATCCTGTGGGAGGAGTGAAATGGCTTCCCACGGGAGTTTTTTCGAGAACTTTGAAACTGCGGGCGTCCAAATCAATGGCAAAAAGATGGTTCTTTTTATCCAAGGCGACCACTTCGTAAACGGGGATCATTTGTTTTTTACCGTTTTTCCAATAAGGCTTGATGGAATCCAATTTATATTTGGGCAGCTGCTTTTGAGCTTGAGCCAAGAGAGACTTTTCGTCCCAGATCTTTGGAAAGGTGAAATCTATTTTTGAGGAGGGCCCTAAAATGACCTGCGCTCCAAATTCCTCTAGAGATTTCGATTTGGAATTGGACTCGAGCATTTTGATCCACGCATCTTTGACGGGAGTGCCGCGGAAGAGTTGCTCTTTCCAAACCACTTTGGATTTTGCAAATGCGATGTTGTCTGTTTGCGAGCTCTCCACCGAATACACCTTTTGCAGGTTTTGGAGTCTTTCCGTTTCGGTTGAGTTTGCATCCACATGCAAAGTTTCAAACGGAACCACCTGAGAGCAAGAAACGGCGGCAAAAGTTAAGAAAAGCAGTATGAGTCTTCCCATGACACTCCTTTCAATCGATCCATAAAAGAAAAGGGCCAACAAGTGGCCCTTTTCGAGTTTGGGATGGATGGGGCCTAACCGATCTTGGTTATTCGACCACCAAAGTTTTTTCCAAGTATGTTCCATCTCCATTCATAAAACGAAGTGTGTGCTCGCCAGCGCTGAATTGGCCAAGTCGCACTTCTTTTGTGAAGGGCACAAGTACCATTATACACATTCCTTGAGTCACATTGGCTACAGAGCGAATTTCATGCATTGTGTCAGAAATGTGATTTACTCTTGCTTCTTTCCAAGAGTAGCAACCGTTAGGAAACACGCCGCTTTCAACCACGAAAACGTCGGATCCAGTGTCGAATCCACCGGGAACGAAGACATCACTGACGCTCACGTCGACTTCCTTGACGTCCATTGCTTGAGCGGAAGCGCCAATCACCATTGCTGCAGCAACCAATAATACGGATGTTAGATTTCTCATTTGCATCTCCTTTGCGAATTGTTTTTAAAGCCAAAGTTATTTGTAAATAAGTTAAAGCAAGGGAGATGCCAACTTGAAACGCGTTGCAAAGCCACTTTAGAGGGTTTGCGTTACAAAATGTCCCATCGGGCCAAAAGTTGAGGAGGATTTTTTGTCGGAAGCGGTTTTGGTCCAGTTGGCTTGCTTTTAGGTGGGAGTGAGGCGGGAGTGCCCGGTGAAGAATTCTTGATCTTTTGTGGGGGGGGGTGACCTTGCTGATTTGGTGTTCGTGTTTTCTAAGCGCTTGGAAAATTGAGCCCGATTTTGGTGTTTGAAGGGTTTTGGTGTTTGAAGGGTTTTGGTGTTTGAAGGGTTTTGGTGTTTGAAGGGTTTTGGTGTTTGAAGGGTTTTGGTGTTTGTAGGGTTTTGGTGTTTGTAGGGTTTTGGTGTTTGTAGGGTTTTGGTGTTTGTAGGGTTTTGGTGT
>MDSW01166121.1_pt1 | contig 23737 bp, 21 predicted proteins | sample 811171 | NCBI WGS metagenome assembly MDSW01 (sample SAMN05326641, study PRJNA326480) | marine metagenome | isolation source: seawater | place: Atlantic Ocean: North West | collected 2012 | reverse complement strand
TTGGAAGCCAGTAATTTTTTTGTTTGCTAGTGCCGCCACAAAGAATTAATTCTGCAGCTATATCACTTCTTGTAGCAAGGCTCCCTACGCCAATATAGCCACGAGACAGCTCCTCAGAAACGACACACATGGCAGTTTTCTTCATCCCTAGGCCCCCAAATTTATCTGGAATAGTGAGGCTAAAGACACCTAGGTCTGATAGATCACTTATTATCGAAAATGGAATCAATTCATCTTTCAAATGCCAATTATGAGCGAACGGAGAAATATTTTTTTCAGAGTATTTAAAAAATTGCTCCCTAATCAGTGACTCTTCCTGCTCTAAACCATCGTTTGCAAACGAACATATTCCAATGGTTTCTAACAAAAGCATAGACAGCCTTCGTTTAGCTTTATCTGAATTTCCAAAACGGATCAAAATATTCCAGGATTGGTTGCCAATAGATACTAGTTCTCTTTTGGGAATTTCAAAATCGGTGATCCTTATGATTTCCGATTGAGACATATTAATTCCACCGCGGATTTGGGCTAGGTATTCCCCAAATGCTATTTGAAGTACCAATTTTTCCGTGAGTGCAAACTTACCCTTTGCGTCTAGTTTTTCTGCCCAAAATAACATTTGCTTTAGACCCTCCACGTAAGTGGCAAACCAGGCTAGGCCGTGAGCTAAAAATTGGTTTTGCTCTAATTCGGTGTTTGAGAGCTTTTGGCAGTTCTGAAACCGGCTAGCAAATTGTTGCCTTACTGACAAAAAAAGAGCGTTCAAAACTGATAAACTGTCGCGGCAGAGATCCAAGCAATCCGATAGGACAATATCATCTTCGGATTTAGAAGCTTTTTCTTTCAATGGCTATGCCTCCGTAAACTGTAGTTCGAGGAAATTTTGCACATTATGTTTAGTTAGTAGAATTTATTTTTTCAATCAACAGAGAAGTTTACACTAGTTAATATCTTTCTGAGTTGTTCAAACTTCCAAAAGTCCTACAAGATGTCTTCCTACTTAAAAAATTAGTTTTTTTTGGAGAGTGTAAAATTACTGGAAAAAGTGGGGAAGAAATTTTATTTATTAATTATGTAGTAAGCATTTTTTTAAAATAAGTTTGTTCAAAAGTTTAACTCAAGACCTGCCCAAAAAATAGTTGAGTGCTCCCTGATAAAAGCCTGGATCAAAAAAGTTTCAAAATTTTGGTGATACTAATATTGTAGTACTTAAAGATTTTTTAGTTATGACCACAAATTTATCTTATGAAAATTAGAAAAGACTTTGGCTAAATTTGAAAAGGAGACCCAATTGCTTACGATTCACGGCACCGCGTTAGAGATTGACGGTAAAGGTGTTTTAATTATAGGAAAATCAAAAAGTGGCAAATCGACTACTGCGATTCAATTAATTGCATTGGGATCAAAATTAATTGCTGATGATAGGACAGAATTAACTTTAGATGAAAAAAAAGTTGTTTTATCGGCTCCGAAGTCTCTACCGCTATGTGTTGAAGCTCGAGGAATTGGTTTGCTTAATGCACCGTTGGCCCAGCAAGCACCTTTGTCACTTGTTGTAGACCTGTCTCAGGTGGAGAAGGAAAGATTGCCTTGCCCTAATACAAAAACAATCGATTTTTTTGGATATACTTTCCCTTTTTATTTTTTAAAGGGTATAAAGGATCCAGCATCTGTTGTTTATGTGTTCCTAAAATTTGGAATGAAAAACCTAAAGAATGATATTGGCTAAGAAATTTGTGATGACTAGCGGTGAGTCAAGTAATGTGATTATAATAACTGGTCCGTCGGGAGCCGGCAAGACCACCGCTATAAATGCTCTAGAGGATATTGGGTTTGAAACTATCGACAATATTCCAATCGAACTAATTGACAGAGTAATGGCTGGACCAGATTTAGTTAAGCCGTTGGCCTTAGGAATCGATGTTCGAACCCGTGGGTTCTCAGCCCCAAATTTGTTTAATGCCATAGTTGCATGGCGGAAAACTAATATAAGTGCTGACATTAAACTTCTTTATTTAGATTGCCAGAATGACGTTTTGGAGCAAAGGTTCAATGAAACCCGGCGACGCCACCCATTATCCGAAAACGATAATCTTAAACGAGCAATAATCAAAGAGACAAAAATTATAGGTAATTTAAGTCTGCAAGCTGACTTTTTAGTTGATACTTCGAAACTGAGTCCAAACGAATTAAAACATCAACTGACTAAATTTTTCGATTTAAAAATGACAAAAAGAATCAGTATCACCATTCAGTCTTTTTCATATAAACGTTCGTTGCCACCAGGAGTTGATATGGTGTTTGATTGTAGGTTCTTGAGAAACCCCCACTGGGAAAAAAAAATTCGCAGCAAGACTGGACTGGATAAAGTGGTGGCAGATTACATCCAGATGGATATAAACTGGCCCCCATTCTACAAAAAGACGGTTGATTTAATAATGTTTTTGCTACCAAAATACCGACAAGAAGGTAAATCCTATTTTTCTATTGGCTTTGGTTGTTCGGGTGGGCAACATAGATCCGTATTTGTGAGTGAATCTATTGCTAAAGTACTCGACGAAAAAGGTTGGTTAGTTGATGTTGATCACAGAGAGCTTAAAAAAATGGGAAAAGGTCCAAGGGTTAGTAAGAGGGCGTAAATAAGTGATTGGAATTGTAATTGTTGGTCACGGAGAATTGGCCTTCGAATATTTGTCGGCATTGAAGCACATCGTGGGTCAAGACTTAGAAATAGAGCCAATTTCCGTCAATCCGCTAGATGGTTTGAGTGGCAAGGAAGAAGAAATTATAAATGCGATCCAAAAGACAGATAAGGGATCTGGTGTGGTATTGGTTGCCGATATGCACGGAAGCACACCCGCAAACCTGGCATTGAGAGCATCTTTAGATAAAAATTGTGTGGTATTATTTGGAGTAAATTTGCCAATGTTGATAAAGCTGCTAAAAGTTCGGAAGACAGTTTCACTCAAAGAAGCGACAAATTTGGCTTTGGAAGCGGGACGAAAATACATCACTGTATTTAAGTCTTAGGTGTGATCTTTAACTAATGGCACAAAGTTTCATTCAGTTTGAAAAAGTGATTCTAAACGACAAGGGACTTCACGCTCGTGCTTCTGCCAAATTAGTATCCTTGGTCGAAGCATATGATGCAAAATGCACCATTGGTGCAAATGGTAAGACGGTACCAGGAGATTCAATAATGGGAATTTTAATGTTAGCCGCTGCTAAAGGCTGTAAAATAAAAGTCAGAATATGGGGAAAGGAGCAGCTTCTTCTTGAAAAAGCTATGATACAGCTTATCGATGGAAGGTTTGACGAGATGAACTAGATCAGCGTGTTGGTTCTGGAGGTTTTGTGCCGTAGTCGTAAAAACCTTTTTTTGTTTTTTGGCCTAACCATCCAGCCTCAACGTATTTTACTAAGAGAGGGCATGGACGATACTTCGTATCGCCAAGGCCTTCATGGAGGACATTCATTATAGAAAGGCAGGTGTCCAGACCAATGAAGTCAGCTAGCTCTAAAGGACCCATACGGTGGTTTGCACCTAGTTTCATTGATAAGTCTATATTGCGCACGTTTCCCACACCCTCATACAGACAGTATATAGCTTCATTTATCATTGGCATCAGAATTCTGTTGACTATAAACGCAGGAAAATCCTCCGATACGCTGTAGGTTTTACCCAAACTAAAGACAACATCTTTTACAATATCGAAGGTTTCATCATCCGTTGCGATTCCTCTAACCAGCTCAACTAAATTCATTAAGGTTACTGGATTCATAAAGTGTAACCCCATGAATTTGTTTGGCCGGTTTGTGGCTGCTGCCAGTCGCGTTACGGAAATAGACGAAGTATTTGTGGTCAAGATTGCTTCATCTTTCAATACTGCTTCAAGATTAGAGAAAATCTCTTTTTTTGTATTTTCATTCTCCGTTGCAGCTTCAACAATTAAATCGCAGTCTCCTAATTCGGAAATTTCTTTAGCCAATACTATCTTTTTTGTAGCCTCTTTGACACTGATCGCATCAACTCTTTTTTTTTCAACAAGTCTTTTAAAATCATGACTAATTGCGTCCATCACAGAGGTTTGTGCCGATGCGTCCGAGTCATGGGCTATGACTTGGTACCCGGCAATAGAAAGCACCTCTGCGATGCCTTTACCCATTTGGCCCATTCCTACAACGCCCACGGTCTTAATTTTCATTTTTTACTCCATTGCGAACGGAAATTTTATTTGCTTATTTAAACGGTACACTTAATATGACTCATTTAAATCTTTGAGGTCAACTCGGGAACAACTTCAAAAAGATCTGCAACAAGTCCATAATCGGCTATTTGAAAAATTGGTGCCTCCTCATCTTTGTTTATAGCAACTATTACCTTGCTATCCTTCATACCGGCTAAATGTTGTATGGCTCCTGATATTCCAATTGCTACGTAAAGTTCAGGAGCTACCACTTTACCGGTTTGTCCAACCTGCCAATCGTTGGGTGCGTAGCCAGAATCAACCGCAGCTCGAGATGCCCCTACTGCAGCTCCAAACTTATCTGCAAGTTGTTCAATCAATTTGAAGTCGTCCTCACTTCCTACACCTCGGCCCCCTGACACAACAATTTTTGCGGATGTAAGTTCTGGTCGATCTGAATCTTGAACAGTGTCTTCAACCCATTCTGACAAACTTTCTTCGTCGGTTGCTTTCACATCTTTGATCGCTGCCACAGAACTACTTGTGCCTGCCGCATCGTAACCAGCTGTGCGCACGGTACACACTTTTATTTCATCTAAGCTTTGTATTGTCTGAATAGCGTTTCCAGCATAAATAGGTCTTTCAAATGAGTCCTCTGACAAAATATTTGTAATATCAGATATAACCATGACATCCAGCAATGCTGCAACTCTCGGCATAACGTTTTTTCCTAAGGCAGTTGCTGGACAAACAATGTGGGTAAACTTTGAACTTATCGCTGTTATTAGGTGAGAAAGCGGTTCAGCCAGGCCTCTTTGGTAAGACTCAGAGTCCGCTAAGAGGACTTCGGAGACACCCTCAAGAGAAGAAATAGTTTTTGCTGCTTCTGAACATTTATATGAAGCACACAATACTGTAACTGGTCCAAGAGCCTTGGCTGCTGTAAGGGTCTTGGCCGTTTGATCCAAAGCTAACTGTCCGTCTAATACGTCCGCTATTAAAAGGGTGCTCATTTCATATAACTCCTACGTTTTCCTTTAATTTTTCTACTAACTCTGAGACGGTTTCTACCTTGATTCCAGAAGTTCTTTCTGGTGGAGCTTTCGTAGTCAGCACCTTTAATCTATTCTCCACGGTTATTCCGTAGTCAGCTGGTTTCTTAATATCCAAAGGCTTTCTTTTTGCTTTCATAATATTTGGCAGACTAGCATATCTTGGTTCATTCAACCTTAAGTCAACTGATATAATCGATGGTAATTGGACCTTGATGGTTTGAAGACCGCCGTCTACTTCTCTGGTGACAATTGCAACTCCGTCTTGGAGATCCAGTTTTGAGGCAAATGTAGCTTGGGACCACCCTAACAGTGCCGACAGCATTTGACCTGTGGCATTCATATCGTTATCTATTGCTTGTTTGCCGCAAATTACAAGTTGAGGTTTTTCTTCATTGATTATTTCTTTAATTAGCTTCGCCACTGTGAGAGGTTCAATGTCTTCGTTAACATTTTCGCTAGCTTGTATCAGTATAGCCCTATCCGCTCCCATTGCGAGGGCCGTTCTCAACGTTTCCTGACTTTGAAGAACTCCGACGGACACCGCTACTACCTCTGTACCTTTTCCCGCTTCTTTAAGCCGTATGGCTTCCTCTAAAGCTATTTCATCAAACGGGTTCATCGACATTTTCACATTATCTAAATCTACCCCTGAATTATCTGTCTTCACTCTCACCTTTACGTTGTAGTCGATAACCCGTTTTACCGGAATCAAAATTTTCATTATTCACCACTCCTTGTAAACTTTAAGCACTTGTCGTTTCGTTTTATAGCAATTGAGTTTTTTTTAAAGTGTGAAAGTGACGCAATCCTGGAATCAAAGTAAAATAACTGAATTAGTGCTGTTCAGGTTTGTTTGTAGAGCCAGGTTGCCACAGCACCTCTCCTTTATCCTCACCATTTTCGTGTCGAGACGCCACAAAAAACCAATCTGATAGCCGGTTCAAAAATTTCAGGGCATTAGGATTTAGGTCCTCGGAGTATGCAAGATTTACTGCATGTCTTTCAGCACGCCTACAGACTGTTCTACAAATATGTAAGTGAGTGGCCGCCGGAGTTCCTCCAGGCAAGATAAAACTTTTTAACGGCGCCAGGGCATTGTTCATCTCGTCGATCTCAATTTCTATGCGCCTGACTTGCTTTCCAGTGATTCGTATATCAGGATTTGTTTCTTTTTGGCTCGTCAGTTTAGCTTCGGGCTTGCAAAAATCCGCACCTAAATCAAATAAGTCGTTTTGTATAAGGCAAAGCTTTTCGATCATAATTTTGGAACAGTATAGGCGAGCAAGCCCCACGTGTGAATTAAGCTCGTCTACAGTTCCATAGGTTATGACCCGTTTGCTGTCTTTTTGAATTCGTTCTCCGTCTCCCAAAGACGTCATACCGGCGTCGCCAGTTTTTGTATAAATCTTGTTTAAAGTGACCATGTTTTAACCTTTCGATAAGTAAACGAAACTCACTATCAAGATTATGGCTATAGCTTGCAATATTATTCTAAGTCTCATTATCTTGTTAGCATATTTTTTGTTGAAGTCTCCCCCTTTCGAAAACCCACCCACGCCTATCATTAGTACTATTAATACGGCTAGACATGCGAGCACAATCAAAATAAATAGTGGCTGGAACATTTTCCCTCCATGTTTGTTGAAATACTTTTTTTTAAAAGTAATGAACTAAATAAGAGTGGTTAACGCAACAAAAAATCTTGAAATGTCGCTGGAAAGAGTCTGGAAAGAATATCGGCAGCATAGGTTGGATAGGTAACGTAGTATCTTTTTCTAGGCCGTCGTGAAGTTAAGGCATGTATCACTTTTGTTGATACATGGTGACTATTCAATTCGAAAAAGTTGGATCCTTTTTTTTCATTTAAGAGTCGTACAATAATTTTTTCTTCATAGATTTTTCGTATACGAGAGTGTTTCCAATCAATCCATCTCTCAAAATAGTCAATTGCATTTTTTCTGATATTGGTTTTTATCGGTCCCGGCTCAATCAGGATAAATTTTACTTCTAATCCAGTTTCCTCTCGACGGAATGTGTCGGTAATTCCTTCCATTGCAAATTTGGTTGCATTATAGGCACCTCTGTACGGTAGCGCCATAAAACCTAAAACTGAAGAACAGTTTATAACCCTCGGGTCGTTACTTGCTCGCAATAGTGGTAAAAGCCTATTTATCAAGTCGATTTGTCCAAAAAAATTGACCTCAAAAATTGCTCTAAGAGCGTCTCGCGACAAATCCTCAACAGCCCCAGGAAGTGCGTAGGCCCCATTGTTAAACAAAGCGTCTAGCTTACCATGGTTGAGCTCTCTTATCCTCTGAACTGCCGAAATGATAGTGTTCTCATTACCGTAGTCTAACCTAAAACTCTCAAAGCCCTCGTCACGTAACCTTTTGCAATCCTCTATTTTTCTGCAGCTGGCGAACACACGCCATCCCTTTTTGTGTAAACTTTTCGCCGTAGAGTAGCCTATGCCTCCAGAACATCCGGTAATTAAAACTGTCCTAGCCATTATCGCTCCAATTTAACTAGACCTTATTGCGGTTGGGCGTTAAGTTCTGTCTATGACTGATCTATTTACTGAATCAAATCAAATCGCGCAACCTAAAGTAGAATCTGCGCAATTATCGGATGCCTTGAGCGAAAGGTATTTGACTTACGCGCTTTCAACAATAATGCATCGTGCTCTCCCAGATGCTCGCGATGGCCTGAAGCCGGTCCATCGCAGAATTCTTTTTGCAATGAGAGAATTAAAGCTCGACGCCGCGGGGGCTTTTCGAAAATGTGCGAAGATTGTTGGTGAGGTAATGGGAAATTTTCACCCGCATGGAGATAAAGCTATTTATGATGCCTTGGCTAGGTTAGCTCAGGATTTTAATGTCCGGTATCCATTGGTTGATGGACAAGGTAACTTTGGTAACATAGATGGGGACAACCCAGCTGCTCAGAGGTACACTGAAGCAAGGTTAACAAAAGTTGCAGAATATTTGTTGGAAGGGCTTTCAGAAGATGCAGTGGATTTTAGAGATAACTATGATGGTTCAGAAAAAGAACCTATGGTTTTGCCAGCAGGCTTTCCTCAGCTTCTAGCAAATGGTTCCTCTGGCATAGCGGTGGGTATGGCCACGAACATACCGCCCCACAATGTGAGTGAGCTTTGTGACGCTCTTAATCATCTGGTGGCTTACCCTAATGCAACCGTTGAAAAACTCCTAGACATAGTTAAAGGGCCTGATTTTCCAACTGGAGGGGTGATAGTAGATGAATTGAGCTCGATAATCGAAAATTATAAGACAGGAAGAGGCAGTTTTCGCTTGAGAGCCAAATTTGAGGTAGAAGAAACCTCACGAGGCATGTGGCAAATAATAATAAAGGAAATTCCGTTTCAAGTTCAAAAGTCAAAACTTGTTGAGAGAATAGCAGAGCTGATAATAGATAAAAAAATATTAGCTCTTGCAGATATAAGAGATGAAAGCGACGAAGAAATTCGATTAGTGCTAGAACCTCGTGCGCGTACCGTTGATCCCAAAGTGCTGATGGAGAACTTATTCAAGATCACGGATCTAGAGGTCAAGTTTTCACTAAATATGAATATGCTAGTTGATGGGGTGACGCCGAAAGTTTGTGGTCTGAAGGAGGCTTTGCATTTATTCTTGAATCACAGAAAAGAAGTTCTGCTACGACGGTCGCGTTATCGTATAAATAAAATAGACCAGCGTTTAGAGATAGTAGAAGGTTATCTGGTTACTTTCTTAAATTTGGATGATGTTATTGAGATAATAAGATTCAATGATAACCCAAAATCTGAGTTGATTAGACGCTATGACCTATCCGAAACACAGGCTGAGGGGATTCTTAATCTACGCCTTAAAGCATTACGGCAGTTAGAAGAGTTAGAACTGAAGAAAGAGCGGGATGAGTTATTGATTGAGCGTTCCGAATTAGAGGACGTTATTGATAACGAAAAATCGCAATGGAAACTCATTAAAGACGAGATAAGTAATCTTAAGAGAACATTTAATAGCTCAGATCGGCTTTTTGGGCGAAGGACAACTTTTGGCTCCCGCCCCAATTTTGATCTACTAGAACTGGAATCGGCGTTTGAAAGAGAGCCGATTACAATAGTGTACTCAAAAATGGGTTGGATCCGGGCGATGAAGGGGCATATTGATCTCAACAGTGACTTAAAATTTCGGGACGGGGATGGGCCTAATGTTTTGTTTCACGCATTCAGTACTGACAAGATTCTGATTCTTGGAAGCAATGGTCGGTGCTACACGATTTTAGCGAGCTCTTTACCTGGTGGGCGAGGTATGGGTGAACCAATAAGAATTATGATAGAAATTGAAAATAACGTTGAGGTAATAAGGCTAACTTTGTTCCATGCAGAAGGGAAAGAACTAATTGCTTCGAATAATGGGAATGGGTTTTTAGTATGTCACAAGGATTTGGAAGCGCAAACTAGAAATGGCAAGCAAATTTTCAACCTTGGGTCTGACAACTTGTGTTTTTGTGTATCAGTAGTTGGCGATCACGTTGCCTGTGTTAGTGAGACTTCGAAGCTATTAATTTTTCCCATCTCTGAACTACCTGAGTTGGGGCGCGGTAAGGGTGTTAGGTTGCAAAAGATCAAGGATGGTAAATTGTCTGACCTTAAAGTTTTTAATCTAACCGATGGTCTAAGTTGGAAGATGGGAAAAAATAAGACTCGGCTGGAAACTGACCTCGACAAATGGGTAGGAAGAAGAGCATCGGTAGGGAGTAATTTGCCATTCGGTTTTCCGAAGAGTAACAAATTCTAGTAAAAATATTTCTTACGAATATTTTAAACTTTTTAAGATTTTATCAAGCACCGCATTTACGAGCTTTGCTTCTTTTCCATCTGGGAAAAAAGCCTTCGTTATATCAAGAAACTCGTTAAGGATTACTTTCGGTGGGGTTTTGTCGATCAGAAGTTCTGCTATCGATGCCCTGAATAAGGCTCTCAGAGTAGGGTCTATCCTTTTCAGTTGCCAGGTTTCCTTCAAATTACTATTAGTCATTTTGTCGATTTTTCCTTGCGCATCAACGGCTTTAAGTATTATTTCGTGGAATACTTCTAAGTCGGCTGAAGGGTACTTTTGGCCATCGATTTCCTTACCAATACGAAAATTCTCGAATTCAGAAATTATCTGCTTAGATGGTATCTGGGAGGCTTCCATTTGAAATAATGCTTGCACTGCGTACAAACGGGCGGCTGATTTGTTAGTGTTGGTTTTCTTAGTATATATAGTTTTTGCCATGGTACGATTCCAGTGAGAACAAAATCATTTTTTTTCAACACTCTATTCAAATTTTATCTTGATTTTCAAAAGATGAAGAACGGCCAAAGCTGCTCCTCCTCCTTTATTTTGTTTTGAAGGATCTGCTCTGAGAATTGCCTGCTTTTCGTTTTCGACAGTCAATATACCATTTCCTATGCATAAGCCTCGCAGGCCTAGCATTGACAAAGCGTGAGAACTTTCATGTGCAACCGTATCGTAATGGGTCGTTTCGCCTCTTATTACACAACCGATAGCTATAAACCCATCATAATTTTTTGATGCGAGACTAATTGCTGTAGGTATTTCCAAGGCTCCGGGGACTAATACCGTTTCGACATTAGCGTTAACTTGTTCGAGCACTTGTTTCGCTCCAAAAACCAGTTTGTCAGAAATTTTTTTATAGTAGGGAGCTACTACTATCAAAATCGAGGGTTCCTTGTTAAAGGTCGGCGTCTCTAAAAAATGCTCTTTAATTTTATCCATCTTTTCTTTAATTGATTGGAGTGCAACCAACTATCCTTAATCCATAGCCGTCAAGGCCGACTATTTTTGGTGCCTTTGAATTTGTAAGCAAGTTTATGTTTTGTATGCCAAGAGCTAACAATATCTGCGCACCGATGCCGTACTTTCTTAGCGTTTGACTTGAGACACCGTCTATATCTAGTTTAGTTGTCATGTCTCTGAGTAGTACCACAACACCGCATTTCTCAATTGAAATTTTTTCCATGGCATCCCGGAGTTGATTTGTTTTTCCCGCACTCAGTCCTAGCATATCATGAAGCGGGTTTGCGGTGTGCATCCTGACCAGGACGGGTTTAGAGCCATCTATTTTGCCCTTTGACAACACAATGTGTTCCCCTCCATCCACTTCGTCGCAAAAAACCCTCAGAAGCCACTCACCCCCAAATTCTGAAGAAACAGACTTTTTTGTAGTTTCACGGATTAAGTTGTCGTGCTTTCGACGATAAGAAATTAAATCGGAAATTGTACCGACATTCAGATTATGCTTTTGGGCAAAAGCTATCAGTTCTGGAAGTCGTGCCATTGTTCCATCATCGTTCATTATCTCGCAAATTACACCTGAAGCGTTTAAATTAGCAAGTCGCGCTATGTCGACAGCCGCTTCTGTGTGTCCAGCTCTAACCAAGACGCCGCCGTTTCTTGCCCTCAAGGGAAAAATGTGGCCTGGAGTAGTAATATCTTGTGGTCCAGATTCTGGGTTTATTGCCACTGAAATAGTTTTAGCTCTGTCATACGCTGATATTCCAGTTGTTATACCCTCTCTTGCTTCAATGGAGACAGTAAAAGCAGTTTCGTGTCTTGAAGAATTTGATGCTGCCATAAGAGGAATCCCAAGTGCATCCAAGCGTTCTGAGGTCAGCGCTAAGCAAATCAATCCTCTTCCATAAGTGGCCATAAAATTAATTTTTTCGGCGGTAAGTTTTTCTGCTGGTATGACGAGGTCGCCTTCATTCTCTCTATCTTTATGATCCACCAATACGAACATTTTGCCACTCTGAGCGTCCGCAATTATTTGTTCCGTTGTGGCTATCCCACCTATACTAGACTGATTTTTCATTCTATTCTTGCATCTCTTTTAAACGTCCTACGTATCGAGCTAAAGTATCTATTTCAAGATTTACCTTGTGCCCAATCTCTAACTCGCCCCATGTTGTCTTTCTTTTAGTATGGGGTATGAGGTTTACTTGAAAGCGGTTTGCGACAACTTCATTCACAGTCAAAGAAGTTCCATTTAAAGCGATGGAACCTTTTGTTGCGATGAACTGACTTAAATGTGTAGGGGCTCGGAATTTAAAGTTAGTGCTTTGTCCAACCTCAGCGATATCCATAATTTCTGCAACACCATCCACGTGCCCAGTAACAATGTGTCCCCCTAATTCATCTCCAATTTTTAGAGAGCGCTCTAAATTAATTAATTTACCTACTCGCCAAGCATTTTCGCCTTTATCGATAATTGTCTTTGATAATGTTTCCGATGAAACTTCAACGGAATACCAATTCTTATTATTTAGTGAGCCTTTGTCGGTCACAGTGAGACAAATTCCGTCGTGAGCTATTGAGCCACCAATCGTGATGGAAGAGAGGGAATAATTGCACCCAATCTTAAACTGTAAATCGCCTTTGTCATGCGACTCTAAAATACTTCCAATATCTGTTATAATACCTGTAAACATTTCTCTCAACTATTCTGGTTCATTAATGATTTAACTCTACTGACGGAATTTCACAAGGTCGATTGTGGCTTAATAATATTCTATTTTATCTATTGTTTTGGAGAAGGGGTCCAAACAGTCTCTATATTGTTATTAAATTTATTTACCAACTCTAAATTGAAGGACGGCAACGCTTCCAGTGAATTAAATAGTTTTGGAAACACACCTAATGAAGGTTTGCCGTCAGAGCCAATAGCAAGGCCTGCGCTATAGAGGATTAATTTGTCCACTAGATTTTCCATCAACAAACTTGCTGCCAAAATTCCTCCGCCTTCGACCAAAACGGAATTAATTTCACGCTGACCCAACTTTCTAAACAGCTCTGATAAGTCTAGCTTCCCCTCAATAACTCCAACCGTCAGAAAAGGGTTTTCCGCAGTTTTTGGTAAATTAACCTTAGCTCCTTTTTGAGTTTCGCCTACCACAATAATTGGCCATTGATCAGCTTGGTATACCGCCTTTTGTGTCGAGTACGAATTCCTAAGCTTTCGATCCAGAAAAATTTTTCTAGGAGGCTTATATTTCCGAAAAGCATTCTTTAGCTCTAGGCTTGGTTTGTCTTTAATTAGCGTCTCCGTTCCCACTAGGATCGCATCGTTCCTAAGTCTCAACAGTTGAACTTGTGCGCGAGACCTCTCATTTGTAATCCATTTACTTTGACCCGCTTGGGTGGCTATTTTCCCATCAATGCTTGTTGCCAATTTTAAGGTAATGAATGGTCTTTTTTTTGTCACCCGTGAAATAAAACCCTCTATTGCCCTGGAAGCTTCTTCTCGCAAATTATCTATTAAATGAACCTTTATCCCGCCATTGCGCAATCTTTGAAAGCCTTTGCCGGACATGCGCGGATCAGGATCCATTAGGGAGCTGACAACTCTGATGATTCCTGACTCTTTTATCGAATCGGTGCAGGGAGGCGTTTCACCTTGATGGCAGCAAGGTTCAAGAGACACATACATCGTTGCCCCTTTACATTCAGTACCGGCTTGTTCTATTGCCAAGGTTTCTGCATGAGGCCTACCCCCGTGAGCCGTTACCCCTCTACCAACTATTTTATTGTTTTTTACTATAACACAGCCAACTGAAGGATTTGGCCCTGTTTGTCCGATACCTCGTTGGGCATGTCTTATAGCTAGCAAAGAAAATTTCGTGTCTAAGTCAAAGATCTTTGTCAACTAAATATCATCCTCAGACGGAATATGTGATCTTAACTCACTAACAAATTGTTCGAAGTCATTAGCAGCTTGAAAATTTTTATAAACGCTCGCAAACCTTACGTATGCTACGGTATCGACTCGTGCCAAAGTTTCCATGACTATTTTTCCAATACTTTCTGATTGTACGTCTGCATCACCGATGCTCTCTAATCGACGCACTATTCCAGTCATGATTTGGTCTATCCTCTCAGCTTGGATCGGTCGCTTCTGAATAGCAACGCGTATTGACCGTTCCAATTTGTCCCTGTCAAATTCTTCCCGTCTACCATTTTTTTTTACGACAAATAGATCCCTGAGTTGTACTCGCTCATACGTTGTAAAGCGACCAGCGCACCCTGGGCAGGCTCGTCTTCGTCGAATTGATACGTGATCGTCTGCAGGCCTGCTATCCTTGACTTGAGTATCTGTATTTCCGCAAAACGGGCAGCGCATATTTGAGCCTTATACAATTAAACACGGGGGGACCGTACACGAGATTACATTTAAGTACCAGCTATTTATAGTGTTCAGGTCATCAAAATATTATTGGTCAAGAAATGATCTAAGTTTTCTACTCCGACTTGGATGCTTCAATTTTCTCAATGCTTTTGCCTCAATTTGTCGAATACGCTCCCGTGTTACGGAGAATTGTTGACCTACCTCCTCCAAGGTATGGTCGGAGTTTACACCAATACCAAACCGCATCCTTAAAACTCTTTCCTCGCGAGGAGTAAGACTTGCTAACACTCGCGTGGTTGTCTCTTTTAGATTTCCTTGAATAGCATTGTCTAGAGGTAAAATAGCGTTTTTGTCTTCTATAAAATCGCCTAGTTGACTGTCCTCTTCGTCTCCAATTGGAGTTTCCAAGCTTATAGGCTCTTTTGCTATTTTCATCACCTTTCTAACTTTATCAAGAGGCATTTGTAATTTTGTGGCTAACTCCTCCGGTGTTGGTTCACGACCAATCTCATGGAGCATTTGTCTTCCCGTTCTGACGAGTTTGTTTATCGTTTCGATCATGTGTACGGGGATTCTGATGGTTCGTGCCTGATCTGCAATCGATCGAGTGATTGCTTGCCTAATCCACCACGTGGCATAAGTGGAAAACTTGTAACCTCTCCGATATTCAAATTTGTCCACTGCTTTCATCAACCCAATATTACCCTCCTGTATTAAATCCAGAAATTGCAAACCCCGATTTGTATATTTTTTTGCGATTGAAATGACTAATCGTAAATTAGCCTCCACCATTTCTTTCTTTGCTGCTCTAGCCTCTTTTTCTCCCTTTTGTACTTGCTGAACTATTCGTCTAAACTCTGATATATCGACCCCAATATATTGTCCGATTTCTACCATTTCGTTTCGCAACTCGAGCACTTGTTTGTCATATTTTTCGGCCAAATTATCCCAGCCTCTGGTTTTCTTTAATTTTACCCGTTCAAACCATTTTGGATCTAACTCAGAACCCTTGTAGTCGTTTATAAATTCCCGTCTGTTTATCCTTGACTGATCGGCTAAGCGCACCATGCTACTATCGATTCCCATAATTTTTCTGTTTAGACCATAAAGTTGATCTATCAACGCTTCGGTGCGGTTGTTGTGTAAGTGGAGTGAATTAACCAGTAGAACAAGCTGAGACCTAAGCCGTTGATACTCAACCTCTTGGCTAGATGAAAAAGCCTTTTTTGAAGATGTGGCGGCCTGCATTCGGTTGTTTTGCATAGTCTCTAGTCTTTTGTAGCACTGAGCAATCTGATCCAAGGTACCCAAGACCTGAGGTTTTAGTTCGCTTTCCATTGCTGCTAGCGAAAGATTCACTTGATCCTCATCCCCGTCTTCGTCCTCATCTTCCTCTGTTTCCCCGTATTCGTCTTTAATGGTATTTTCCACATCGTTTGACTCTTCTGGGTGAGATTTTCCTAAGCTTTTGTCTTCTGCATTGCCAACCTCAGTCGTAGCAATTTCCGCGAGTGGCGAGTCGATCGCAGACTCTTCTTCGTCATTGCTCTGGCCAAAAGTTGCTTCTAAGTCGATCACGTCTCGCAGCATTATTTCTTCGTCTAGAAGTTCGTTCCTCCAAATAGTGATGGCTTGAAAAGTTAGTGGGCTTTCGCAAAGGCCAGAAATCATTGTGTTGCGACCTGCCTCGATCCTTTTTGCGATAGCTATTTCACCTTCACGCGACAGCAATTCAACTGACCCCATCTCCCTTAGATACATTCTAACCGGGTCATCTGTTCGATCAAGGTTCTCAGAGCCACTTTGAGCAGCTACCAGTTCCCTGGAACTGCTTGCTTCCTCATGAGCACTCTCTATCTCCGCATCTTCATCGTCGCTACTTTCTTCACTCTCTATAACATTAATACCCATTTCTGATAGCATTGCCATTACATCCTCGATCTGTTCTGAAGATACCTGATCGGGTGGCATAAAATTATTCAATTCATCATAAGTTATGTAGCCCCTTGACTTTGCTTGAGAGATCATTTTTTTCACTGCTGACTGGCTCATATCCAACAATGAATTTGTAGCCTCCTGATCTTCTGTTTTTTTTTGGTCTGATTTTGCTGCTGCCATAATTTCTTTCCGTGTACTTTATCAAACAGGTAACGAATCACCCCCCATGGATCGCGAATCACTATGTCTCGAGCGACACCATCGCTTGCGAATCAAGAAATCGCAAGTCTCGAATCATTTTTTCTTAATCCAAATTTTATCCTCAATCATCGAATTGATAAATTTAATACTCTCTTTGTCTTCATCTTCACTTCCCACCTCGAATTTTGTTTTATGGTTGGAACTCGTAAATCGAGTGTTAAGTTTTTGAAGCCTTGAAGTAAGTTCTTCAGTTTCTGAATGGAGAATTTCTGACTCTAGCACTTTTATTTCCCTCCCAAATTCAACCAAAGCTTCATGGGATCTAATCGTGTCCTGAAGAATTCGCTTGGCTTTTGACACATGAGCGGCACTATCAAGTTCTGGATGAATTTGAAGATGTGGTATTTTTTTTAATGTATTTGCGACGTCGAGCTTTAATCTTTTGTTTAGTTTTTCTAGAAAGATTTCGACATCGCTCTCCTTGGCTGTAAGTTCTGTCAAAACTGCATCTCTGATCACCCCAAGATCGGTGAAGTTGAATTCTATTTTAGAGAGTTCGTTCTCAAACTCTAGTGCTAAAATGGGGTGATTTATAACGCACATCAAAATGGCGCCTTCTTTCTGTCTAAGCTCAATCTGCACTTCGCTGGAACTTTTACCAAGAACAGAGTTTTTTGTTTCTTGAAGAGGGTAAACCGCGTAATCTACGTTTCGAGAAGTCTTGCGGTGTAAAAGTTTTTTATTTTGAGCTGTGCTTTTGGTTGGATGTAAGGAGAAAAAGCTCTTTTGTAATTCGGTGAGACGAGACAAAAAATAGCTTCTTAAATGTTTATTTTTTATTAAGCCAATTTCTTTTTTCATAAAAATATCTAGTGCTGCTTTACGCTCTGGACTATCAAACACTCGGTTTTCTGTTTTAAGGCTCCATAAAACATCTATCAAAGGTGAAGCTTTTTTTATCAGATCCTCAAATAAGGTATGATTTTTTGATTTTATCAAATCGTCAGGGTCTTGGCCTGACGGCAAAATTGAAAAGCGTAGACTTTTTTCTGGCTCAAGGTACTGTAAAGACAGTTTAATTAATTTTTGAATTGCGTTTTTCCCAGCCTTATCTCCGTCTAAAGCAATCACTGGTTCTGGGCTTGCTTGCCAAAGCATAAAAAGTTGTTCAGAAGTAATTGCGGTTCCTAGGGGTGCAACCACCCTTGGAAACCCAGCCTGACACAATGCTATTGTGTCCATATACCCCTCGACCACTATCAAAGGACTTTCTATGGATGAATACGATTTGGCATTGAAGTAATTGTAAAGCACTTTACCCTTCGAAAATAATGGCGTCTCTGGGGAATTTAGATATTTTGCTTGTGCTTGTGGGTCCATTGATCGACCTCCAAACGCAATTTGTCGACCAAAACGATCATTAATGGGAAACATAATTCTGTTTCGAAACCGATCAAACGGTTTGCCAGTTTTTTCTGATACAAGGCTTAGACCTGCATCGATAAGTTGATCCTGCGTAATGCCTTGAGCTGCCATAAAATTGCCCAAGGCATTTTTGTCACTTGGCGCATAACCTAATTCAAATTGGTTAATTGTTTTTTCATGTACGCCACGATTTTGCAAATAGGCTTTAGCTTTCATTGCTTCTGGCTTATGTAAGTTTGATCTATAAAATTTAGTAGCTAATTTGATAACCTGAAATAAGGTTTCTTGTCTTTTTTCCTTCTCCTTGGTCTCTTCAGTTTGAGCCGGGACGGTTACCCCAAGCTTTTGAGCTATAACGTGCACGGCCTCTGTGAATGACAAATTCTCATATTCCCTCAAGAAGGTAAAGCAGTCTCCTTTCGCTTGGCATCCGAAGCAATAATAAAAGCCCTTATTTGAGTCTACATGGAAGGATGCAGTTTTCTCTTCATGAAAAGGACAGGAAGCCCAGAAATCACCTCTATGGGCTTGTGTTTTTGTTGTGTCCCATACTACACGCGAGCCAATTAAATCAGCCAAGGAAAGGTTACTACGCAAGCCATCTAAGAAACTTTTTGAAAAAGCCATAAGGTACTTATCTTTTCTAAATAGACTGGTTAATCATCTGATTCCTGATTTACGAGTTCTGACAGTAATCGATCACCAAGGATTTTTCCAGTTTTGCTGGAAATAACTCTGATTATTTGACCCTTATCAATTTGATTTATAAACACCAAAGTATGCTCGGGTAAATAGGTGATAGCAATAAGCTTCTCGTTATGCTTAATCGTAATGCTTTGTGGTAAATCAAAGCCTTTTGTTTTTTTGAAATAGGCGTTTATCTCTAACGTAAGTACGGATATAATTATTACGAAGCCCGCTGTCATTATAACCATCATGATCAAGGTGGCTATTCTAAGTGTTTTTAGGCCTCGCGCTTCTCGGTGTAATTCGGTGGGTTTCTTGGCTTTGGTAGGTTTCATGAAGGCATCTCTAAATAAATTAGTTAAAATAATTCTTGAGGTTAACAAACCTGAGAGATTAGATAAAACGCTAGTACGAATGATTCCACAAGAAATTGGTTTGTCTAGATCGCAAATAAAATCTCTAATTACATCGGGCAAGGTATCGGATAATTCCAAAAATGTGCTGAGCAACCCCTCTCAAAAGTCTTACAACGGACAAGAGGTAACGATAGAAATACCTCATCCAGAATTATCTACCGTAAAAGCGGAGAAAATAGAACTCAATATTCTATACGAAGATAATGACCTTCTAGTTGTAGATAAAAGAGCAGGTATGGTAGTACATCCTGCCCCGGGTAACAGCTCGGGCACTTTAGTGAATGCCTTATTGTATCACTGTAAACACTCACTCTCAGGGATTGGAGGTGTGAGACGACCGGGTATTGTTCATCGGATTGATAAAGATACATCTGGACTGCTTGTAGTTGCAAAAACTGACAATATTCACTCAGGATTAGCAAGACAATTTTATAATCATACAGTCGAACGACGTTACTTAGCTCTGGTTTATGGTAATCCTTGGAAATCGAGAAAGGTGTTGCTCAAAAACAGAGACGGAATAAGTATTCAAGATGATGACATAATGACGGTGAGTCGCAAAATAGCGCGGCATAATATCGACAGAAAAAAAATGGCAGTATATCCCGATAAAGGACGTTATGCTGTCACAAATTTAACACTGAAAAAATCTTACGAATCCGAATTGGGTTCATACCTATCACTTTTGGAATGCCGCCTTGAAACTGGCAGGACGCACCAGATACGGGTACACCTTGATTATCTCGGACATAACATAATTGGTGATAAAACTTATGGTCTACGAAAGAAGATGAAAATTGGAATGCCACAAGAATGTCGAGAGTTTGTGAATGAGTTTCCGAGACAAGCGTTGCATGCAAAAACTTTGAGTTTTATACATCCGGGATCTGGAGTGAGAATATCTTTAGAGGCCGATATGCCAAAAGATATCGAACAGCTTTTATTTCAATTGGATAAGTTACAAAAAATCAAGGCTACATAATTACTGGATCTCCTCAATCACTTTTTTTATTCGAAAAAGTTTTGCTCTTTGGTGTTGAATATTGGAGAAAACTAATTATATGTCATGTAGTTAAATTGTTTGGAGGATTAGATGACGCTGGCAACCCTTCCAGTACTGTCAGCCGAAAGTGGGCTGAGTAGATATATGCAGGATATTAGAAAGTTCCCCATGTTGGAGCCAGAGGAAGAATACATGCTGGCCAAGTCTTGGGCTGAACACGGAGACAGACGCTCCGCACATAGACTAGTTACTTCTCATCTGAGGCTGGCTGCAAAAATCGCCTTAGGGTACAGAGGCTATGGGCTCCCAACGAATGAAGTAATTTCCGAGGCAAACATTGGATTGATGCAAGCGGTGAAAAGGTTTGAGCCTGAAAAAGGTTTTCGTTTAGCAACCTACGCAATGTGGTGGATAAGGGCTAGTATTCAAGAGTACATTTTAAGAAGTTGGAGCTTGGTAAAAATGGGCACCACTAGTGCCCAAAAAAAACTTTTCTTCAATTTGAGAAAAGCAAAAGGACGAATTGGGGCGCTTGAGGACGGCGACTTAAGACCAGAGAATGTGTCTAGAATAGCTAAAGATCTTAAGGTAAGCGAAGAAGAAGTAGTATCCATGAACAGACGGATGTCGGGTGGAGACTCATCTCTCAACGCGAAAATAAGCTCCGACTCGGATGGGGATATGGAGTGGCAAGACTGGCTGGAAGATGAGCAAGCGGATCACGCCAGTCAATATGAAAAACGACAAGAGCTTGATTTACGAAAAGATTTGTTATTAGAAGCAATGTCAGATTTGAATCAACGAGAGAAGGATATTATTTCGTTGCGGCAACTTAACGATGAGCCTAAGACATTGGAAGAATTGAGTAAAGTTTATGGTGTTAGCAGAGAAAGAATACGACAAATTGAAGTCAAGGCTTTCGAAAAGCTTCAGAAAAAAATGAAAGATCTTTCGCAGAATAGGTTGCTTTCTGCAGCAAGTTGACTTCAGTCTTGCCTAATCGTGCGTAGATGGCTGTGCTTGGTGGAAAAGACATCATAAAAATTGGGTAGAGGCAACTACTTTTCAATCTCAGGAACAAAGATAGAAATAATTCACTCCAAGTCCTCTAACTTGTCAATTAATGAAGTTATTAGATTCAAGCCTCCAGACCAGAATGATGGATCTGAAGCGTCTAATCCAAATGGTTTAAGCAGTTCACTGTGGTGTTTTGATCCCCCGAAAGAGAGCATCTCAAGATATTTTTGTTCGAAATTCGGCAAGTTTGATTGAAATGTGGAATACAAAGCGTTCACTAAACCGTCTCCAAAAGCATAAGCATAAACATAGAATGGGGAGTGAATAAAGTGTGGAACGTATGACCAAAATGTCTCATATCCTTCGAAAAAATTAAAACAATCGCCTAGACTCTCACGGCTCACTGACAGCCATACTTGGTTTATTTCGTCTGGCGTGAGTTCACCCTTGTCTCGCATTTTATGTATACGACATTCAAAGTCATAAAAGGAGATCTGCCTAATAACTGTGTTTATCATGTCTTCTACTTTGCTGGCTAATAGGTGTTTACGTGCCTTTTTTCCGGTGCAGTTGGAAAGAAGCTTGTTGAAGGTAAGCATTTCTCCAAATACTGATGCTGTTTCTGCAAGGGTCAAGGGGGTGCTAGCTAGTATTTCGCCTTGCTGTGAAGCTAAAGACTGATGTATGCCGTGACCCAACTCGTGTGCTAGAGTCATGACGTCCCGAGACTTTCCTAAGTAGTTTAACAGAATATATGGGTGTACATTGGTTACCGTCGGGTGGGCAAATGCTCCGGCGGCTTTACCTTTTGTTACTTTTGCATCAATCCAACCTTTTTCAAAAAATGGCTTTGCAATTCGCGCCATCTCAGGGTGAAAATCTGAATATGCCTCCAATACTATTTTTGTTGCTTCGTTCCAACTGAAAAGCTTGGTTGACGCGTTTGGCAATGGAGCATTCCTATCCCATACCTCTAACGTTTTTTGCCCCATCCATTTAGCCTTGAGCTTATAATATCTGTGGGAGGTATTGGGATAAGCCTCGACTACGGCATTTCGTAATGCTTCGACCACCTCAGGTTCAACGTCATTGGTCAAATGCCTAGAGAATTGAGAGGTAGGAAATTTCCTCCACTTATCTTCGATTGATTTTTCCTTGATAATTGTATTAGTTATCCGAGAGAATAAAGTAATATTAGAGCCAAGGGTATTTGCAAGCGCAATTGCTGCTTTTTTTCTATTGGATCTTTTGTTATCAGAGATTAGGTTTAGAGTTTCTTCTAAAGTCAGTTTTTTATTACTAATATCAAAAGTCAAGCTAGCCATTGTTTCATCGAAGAGTTTGTTCCACGAAGATGCCCCAACCACTGACTGATCGTTAAGAAAATTCTCTAGTTCATCACTTAATTGAAATGGTTTCATGGCACGCATTCGTCGAAACGCAGGAGCGTATCGCGCCAATTTTGGGTTTTGCGTCATCAGTTTTTTCAAGTGCTTTTCGTCAATTTTGTTGAATTCTAGGGAGAAGAAAATTAAATTCGAATTGATATCGGTAATTTTCTCCTGGATTTCTGAAAGAAATTGGCTCCGAGAAACATCTGCTGTATTTTTGTAAAATCGCAAAGTGGTGTATGACATTAATCGTCCACTTATCTGAATGATTTTTTCATAAAGGGAAATGCAGTTTAGCATTTTGTGGCTGCTTAGCGTTGAAAGCTTATTCTTGTATTGTTTTGAAAAAGAGTTTGTTAGGTTTCTTAATTTTGAAATATCTTCTCTAATTTCTGAAGATTGTGGGTGGGAATATAAATCTGATAGGTCCCATTCTGGGAGATATGACTCTACTTCATCTAAAGCTGATCCACCTTTTTTTTCTAAAGTGGAAAGACTTTTTTTCTCTCTACAGTCTAGATACATTTTCATCTCCTAATCAAAGTATAGTATTTACGTCTATTAAAGAATATTAACCGAATCTTGATTGTCCGCCTTTATTTTTTCCCAGGCCAAATTTAATATCGCTGTTCTTGAATTTGCTAAATTAATTGCCTCAATAGGGAGCCCACGAGCAAAAATCTGATCCGGATGGTTTTTTTGAACTAGTTCTCGCCATTTTTTCTTTATATCTTTTAAGTTGGTTTCAGGGTTTACGCCAAGAATGTGATAGGGATCATTTTGTTGGTTTTGAATGTAGCGAGCTTTAAGGGTTTTTAATGAAATGGGTTTCACTCCAAATATACGACCCACCTCATTTATAAAGTGTTCCTCTGCAGGATGAAAGTTTCCATCTGCAATTGCAATGTATAAGAGGCCCTCGATTATATCCTCTAACAACCATTGCTTGCGATGAAGCATTTTTTTTATGCGCTTTGCATAATATTCAAATCCGGCAGAATCTTTTTGAGCTAAATCAAAAACAAATTTGGCGTTTTTCTCCTCTTTTTTTGGTACGTAGAAAATTTCTTTAAATGCGGTTATCTCGCTATATGTAACAGAGCCATCCGCCTTTGCCATTTTTGCAGCTAGTGAGATAATAGCTATTGTAAAACCAATAGTTTTTTCTGGGGGGGTTCGTAATCGCGTAAAGATATTTGATAATGAGTCGCCTTTGACTAATTGTGAG
>MDSW01151192.1_pt1 | contig 23749 bp, 15 predicted proteins | sample 811171 | NCBI WGS metagenome assembly MDSW01 (sample SAMN05326641, study PRJNA326480) | marine metagenome | isolation source: seawater | place: Atlantic Ocean: North West | collected 2012 | reverse complement strand
GAGGTTTGAAAAATCCGACAGCCAAAAAAAAAGGACGTCCACTATTTTGTAGGGTGTTTAGCTTGGCGATTGCTAATGCTGCAAGTTTCCCGTCAGGATAATCGGCATCAGAAACATCTGGCATTTCGAAGGCTGCTTGTTTGCCCGCCGCCTGATTGTGATTAGTTACATATGTGTTCCAGTGGGGCTCCCTCAGGATCTCCCCACGATTCCACGACAGAGGATCCAGTTCTCTCTGATTGCCGCTGAAGACTTTCCCCAAGGCCATAGTGTGGTAGCCTTGGCTTGCTAACATCTGGGGCATTGTTATTGTATTTGGGCGATGCTGCCGGAACTGATTACGATTATGCCAAACTTCGGTTTCGTCTGGCATTAATCCAGTCAAAACTGAGGTTCGTGAGGGCCCGCAAACAGCTTGCTGTGCGTACGCATGGTTGAAAATCCGGCCTCTTTTCGCCAACTGGTCGATGTTAGGTGTGATAGCCAATGGGTCACCATAGCACCCTAATGCCGGACGTAGGTCATCAACACAGATAAATAAGAAGTTTGGTCTGTCTACCGACTTACTCTCTGCCGCATGGCATGCCGCCGCGACGCCTAACAATAGACAGCACGAGAGATTGACTTGGCTTTTCAAAAGGGCGCAAGGCTTGTGCATGTTATTTCTCGAAAGACACCTGTACTTCCAGAATGCCCAGAGCGGCGTCCTGTTGAGGTTTCATTTTAATTCTGATGGCGTCACACTGCAGGGGTGCTGCTGGGTGAACTACGTTGTATTGGTTTGCCCGCGTGTCATATCGATCCGTTGTGTACAAATTAAAGGGCCGCCATTTTCCGTCTTGTTCGACTTCTAAAGACCACTGCTCCGGAAACTTAACGTCAAACTGATCCTGCATCCAGAATACACCAACGCTGCGTATGTCCTTCGTTTCCCGGAATCGGGCTTCGATCCACTGCGGTTGCCCATTTTGCCCGCGGCTGGTCCAGCGAGGTACTTTGTTACCGCTGGACCATTCGGGCTCTTTACCGTCTCCGACTGCATTGACTGTGTCGAGCTCGGACGTGTACGAGGCAGATAATTCCCTGAAGGTACTTTCCTTTGGAAGTGCATGAGGATCGAATACGGTCATCGCTTTCTTTCTTGGGAACCATACGGTCATGGAGCTAGTACCTCGATTATTCCAGGCGTAATACGGAGTTAACCGTAATCGAACTCGCGAGGAACCGCCGGTGCGTGTCACAGCGCGTGCCGAGATATCTGCCTGAATAAACGATCCGTGCTCAACTTCGGTGGTGTGCACGCTGTTTTGCCGACTATTAGGCAAGCGTTCAAAATAGAAACGCTGGGTCGCTCCTCCGTTGTCTATCCCCTCGGCACATAGAACGAAGGGGCCGCGGGTAAAGCAGATGCGGTCGTGGTTGGCCTCGACTAACGGATGGCAAATAGTTCCTCGGATGGGCATCGGCAATTCCAGTGTTACTAGGTCACCTGCGGTCCATTCTCGCTCGATGGTGGCGAAACCTTTAACAATGTGTAGCCCCACTGGTTCGCCATTCACCTTCAGTGAGATATTTAATCGAGGGCTGTCAGTAAAGCGGTAAAGGTTTCCGGGAACGAATTGGTCCTGTGTCCAGGTGGGTATACGGATCTTAAGACTAAATGTCGATGGTTGTGATGGATTCAATGTGATTGCGACGTTGCCGTCATTAGGATAATTCGTGCTCTGTTTTACACCGACGTTGACTCCTCGCAGGTTAAGTTGCGTGGCGCTCTCAGCAAAGAATGTAATAAAGAGTTCCTCGTCGTCATGAGCATAGGTCATTCCGGGGACCTGAGGTAATAGACGGGCCATGTTGGAAGGGCAGCAGGCCGTGCCAAACCAAGGGGCGCGTCCCGCCGTTCCATGATTGAAAGGAAATTTGCCGTCGGCATCCAGCGGATTGACATAAAAGAATCGGTTTCCTTCCAAATTGACCGCGGCCAGTACGTTATTGAGTAAGGCGACTTCGGCCACGTCCAGAAATTTGGCATCCTTCGTCAAGAGAAACATCCTGTAGTTAAATAGGACATTACCAACCGCGGCACAGGTTTCATTGAATGCATCCGCATTGGGAAGTTCATACTTTGGCCCGAAGCCTTCAATCCCGTGCACTGCACCGAGACCACCGGTAATGTGCATGCGTGAGTCGGTGATATTCCCCCATATGCGGTTCAATGCCCGTTCGTATGCGGGTTCCCCAGTCAGCGTCCCAACGTCAGCCATGGCGGAGTATTGATATGTCGCACGAACCGCATGGCCCACCGCTTCTACCTGGTCAATAACGGGGGCATGTTGTTGGGCATAGGTGGGGGCCATGACGCCTTCCCCATCGGGCACATAAGTTTTGCCTCGGATTTCAAGGAACTTGCGCGCCATATCGAGATAGAGTTGTTTACCAGTGGCTCGGTAAAGTCGTACAAGTGCGAGTTCCATTTCCTGATGGCCCGGAGCCTGCATCACAGGTTTACCCCCGTTGTAAGCAGCGTCGCCTTCAAAAATGACTCTGTTGATGTGTTGGGCACTTTTTTCTGCTGCATCTAAAAGTGTTCGTTTGCCGGTTGCTAAATAATAGGCGACGGCCGCTTCGTACATATGTCCGACGTTATATAGCTCGTGACTGTGGACGATAAATGTATATGGGCTATCCCCCATCATATCTCGTTCTTTCCCAACGCCCGTGGTGTGGGATGGATAGAGGTAGCCGTTTTTGTGTTGGGCTGAACAGATCAATTCGGCCAACTCGTCTAAGGTGTTTTCAAGGACGGGGTCCTCATTAAGTTGGAGAAGATAGGCAGCTCCTTCCATGACCTTATAGAGATCCGAATCGATAAAACGGTGGGGTCGGTGTTCGTCCTGCTTGATCCCCCGTAGGTAATCACGGGCTGCTTCAAGATGCTTCACGCCGGTTTGTGTGCGTTCAAACGCGAAGGGGACCAAAGTTTTTCGTTGGGTAACCAATCGCGGCCTCCAGAATTCACTGGTGATCGTTACGTTGTTAAAGGGCACCGGCTTAAGGGGATAGTCAGCCGCCGTTGCGCCTAGAGATTGAATGATTAGAACGAGGCAAATAACCCATGACTTTATTGGCAAAACTATACGCACTTCAGCTAACTCCATAACAAGGAGGGGGCGATCGAATGGTTTGGTAATCTTATCTTAATAGATCGATGAAAGGTATTGTAGGTAACCGTTAAAAGCATGTAATACCTTCGCAATTGCCGGGCCGGGTCGAGATTGGCGGGATTTTAGACAACCATTTCAAGTCCTGCACCTTTTGACAGAGTTCTAATCAAGTTAATACTGAGTTGGATCCTAAGGTTATCCGGAATTTGAATAGGAGTCGCTCCACGGCAACCAATCGTTTCGATAAGTGGTTCAGGAAAACAGGATCACGAACTATCGATTACAATAACGGCTTCCGAGACGATATAAGAAGGAACGGTCCTAGATGAGAAAAATCGCGTTTGCCTCATTTGTTTTTGTTTGTTTTACGCCATTATTTGGCACTACAAAGGAAACCCCGGATACCTGGGGTAAACCAACACGCACAAAAGCTGAGTTTTACGCTGCGGATGACGTACCGCAGTCGCACATCGATCTCACGAAGTATTGGTATGAAGTTGCTTCGAACGAATGGGGCAATTTTGGCCCCTTGGAGTTTTGGATCGTCGGCAGCGACGTCGAAGCTGCTAAGCGATTAGATAATCGCTACTGTAAAATTAGAAAACAGAAAGATAACCGTTCCAATGCAGATAACTGCAGAAATAGAAGTCATAATTTCGAGAGATATGCCAAAGAAGGAAACGCAGGACTGAATACGCAGAGAAATGAGCATAGTGATTGGTCAGGTTTTATTGTAACCATGGCGTCAAAGAATCCGGGACCTCAGGAAGATGACTACAAATCCGTGACGCTACATGAATATTTCCATGTGTACCAGCACGCCCATATTTTTAGCAAAAACCGCGAAGAGCGAGAGAGTCGAACGCAACGCAATCCCTGGTGGATTGAGGGTGGTGCTGAATATATGGCTCAGCTGTTGTATTCACGCCAACCCGATGTCCGCGACGACTATCTAAAAGACAAAATGAAGCAAAAGCTTCGCGCTATGAACGATTTGGAGGACGGCGAATCTATTCGAGATATTCCCTATGGGCGGCGAGGTCACATCGCCTATAGTCTTGGTGCTTGGTTTGTTGCCTTCGTAATCGATAAGAGCAGTGAAGAGGCCTTTACGAGGGGATTTTTCAAAGACCTAAACAGATTGGGTTTTGAAGGCTCTTTTAAAAAGAACTTTGATGGGACCTCCCAGGAGTTTCTAAGAGAGTTCCATGAGGAGTTCCTGAAAAAGCCCGAATCTGAAAAGTTGGAAATATTACCCGTGGGATAAATCGTAGTTTTGGATAGGGAGGTCTCGGATCCGTTTACCTGTTGCCGAAAAGATTGCATTGCAAAGGGCCGGAGCAAAGGAGCCGATACCGGTTTCCCCCACGCCTCCCGGGGCAGCCAAGCTTTCAACGATGTCGATATTGATTGAATTCGGACTGTCACTCATTTTGGCAACACGAAATCCGTCAAAGTTGCTATGTAGTGCGCGACCCTTTTTCATGGGCATCTCACCATAAAGTGCCTGTGAAATTCCCATAATCGTTGCCCCTTCAACTTGGGCGAGTACTCGGTCAGGACTAACGATCGTACCAGCGTCGATCGAGACCCACACATCATCGACGGATAAATCCCCTGCTGGAGATACAGTGACTTCAACGACATGACCGGTGTAACCGAGGAAACTGCGACAGCAGGCGATCCCCAATCCCTTACCATCGGGTAAATGCGGGCGGCGACTCCATTTTGAGTTTGTTGCGACCCTCGTTAAAACGTTCTTCAATCTCCCTATATCGTAGGGATACTCTTCAGGATTCGCCCCGCGATTGCCAAGGTTTAATTTGCTAAGGTCGAGCTTACGGTCTTTCCCAAGTGCCCTTAGGAGGTATTCGTACGGGTCACTTCCCGCCGCGTGAGCTAATTCGTCCGCGAACGAAGAGACAGCAAAATTCTGAAAGATATGGCAAACCGCGCGTAACCACCCTATGCGCGTATGGGCTTTTGCTCTACCCACCTCTACACGGAGGTTCGGGACATCATAGGGCAAGTCGGTTAAGCCCATCTCGGCTTCCCAGGTAGCGGGAGAGTCAGCCTGGGTATTGAAGGTGGAGCCAATACTCGGATATGCGGCTCGCAATAACCATCCGTCGGGCAACCCATCGCCTTTCAGGCCGGCCTCACAATGGACGGCGGAGATGGTGTGAAAATAGTCGTGGCGGAAGTCGTCTTCGCGGGTCCATGTTACGTGGACAGGTTTACCAAGTTCCCGCGAAAGTAAGGCAGCTTCAACACAATAATCGGGTTTGCTTTTACGGCCAAAACCAGCGCCAAGTAAAGTCACATCACAGTCAACCTCGTCGTTCGGAATGCCCATTGCCGGACCCACTGCCTGTTGCACGGCCTGAGGGTTCTGTGTTGCAGCCTTCAAGTAGCAGGAGATCACCTTGCCAGCCCCGTTTGTTTTGACATCCGCCACGGCACAGGTAGTTTCCATAGGGGCGTGTGGTAAATGGGGTACAGTATACGTGGCGACAACCTTTTTCGAGGCATTGGTGATGGCGCCGGCCGCATCCCCATGCGAACGCATAACCTGACCATTCTTTTTAACCGTCGCCTTTAACGCGTTCATAAATTCGTCGGTGTCGTACTTGGCGTTCTCACCTTCGTTCCATTCGATCTTTAAGGCATCCCTCCCTTGCCACGCTGCCCACGTACTATCAGCTACAACAGCAACGCCTCCGAGTGGTTGAAATAATGGAGCCCCCTGAAATCTGGAAAGTTCTACAATATCAATGACACCTGGAATCGCCTTGGCTGCATCACGATCATAGGCCACGGGGACACCACCAACGACGGGGCACCTGGCAATCACAGCATACAGCTGGCCATCAATACGAGCATCTATGCCAAATACGGCTTGTCCGGTAATGATTTTGTCCATGTCAGCGATTGGAAACTTCTTGCCGATATACTGAAAATCATTCGCTGATTTAAATCGGAGATCTGCCGGTGTGGGCGCGTCGAGTTTAATTGCATCTTCCACAAGCTGATGGAAATCCAGCTTTTTCTTGACGCCGTTAAGATAGACGGTGTGGTTATTTGTCGAGACGTCATTTACGTCAACCCCCCAGCGATTAGCTGCTGCCTGTTCCAGCATGTTTCGGGCAGTTGCCCCGGCGGCTCGCATGGTTTTATAAAAGAAACGTATGCTATTCGATCCATCCGTGTTTTGATCGCCCAGGCGCTTGTCTCCCTTGGCCTGACGGATAACCACTTTGTCCCAATCAGCACCAAGCTCATCAGCCAAAACCCGGGGTAGCGCTGTCCGTATACCCGTTCCCATTTCGGAACGATGCGCGAGGATCTGTACGGTGCCATCCGGTTCGACGGCGACAAAAAGGCTTGGTGATAGATTTCGTTCTGTGGCTAGGTCGCTAGTGTGAGCAGCTGTGGTTGTACCATCGCCAGAAGCCAAAATGACGAGTGACCCCACCGCGATTCCCTTAAGGAAATCGCGTCGATTAACCGGGGATGGATTGTCCGCTTTAATTTCTGTTTCCAGCCGTGATCTCTCAATCATTTGACGTAGTGTTAAATCTTGCGTCGAACCTGACATTATTTCATCTCCTTCGCCGCAGTTTTGACCGCCTCGCGAATTCGATTGTAAGTCCCGCACCGACATATATTCCACATGCCTTCGTTGATCTCGTCATCACTGGGGTCTGGGTTTGCTGCGAGCATGGCGGCACAAGTCATCATTTGGCCTACCTGACAGTAACCACACTGAGGAACATCGTGTTCTTTCCATGCTTGTTGCACAGGGTGGTCGCCTTTTTCTGACAGGCCCTCTATGGTTACAACCTTCGCGTTGCCGATATCACTCAACGCTGTCACGCAGGATTGCACAGCCTCACCGTCAATATGGATTGTGCAGGCGCCACATTCGGATACGCCGCATCCGTACTTAGTTCCAGTTAATCCTAGATGGTCGCGCAGGACCCAGAGTAAGGGGGTGTCAGGCGGGATAAGAGAGACATCCCGCGGTTGACCATTGACATTAATGGTAGTCATTCTCATAGTACCTTTTTTGGAGATATACGACGGAGTCTTAGTATAGACCTTATTGGTCGGTGACTGCTACCTCAAGTGTTTTAGATAAAGGACGAGCGATTCTTTAGTAGTTTGGTTGGCCAGGACGTTATTACGTGAAGTAGAATAAACGAAGCGATCTTGCACTCTGCTACCCGACCAGGAAATTCATGCCCGATTTCACAACTCCAGACCGTTTCAAGCAAATAAAACCACGTCGTTTCGTGACCGGTATGGCATGGGCGGTTTGTTATGCAATTTTTAGTCATTCGGCCGTGTCAGCTCAAGCCGAATACGACGACTATGAAACCAATGTCAGACCGTTATTGATAAAATATTGTGTCAAATGCCATGGCGCAGAAAAACAGGAATCTGGGCTGAGACTCGATTCCTCTGAATACTGGCAAAAAGGCGGGATTAGTGGGCCGGCATTGGTGGCAGGCCAGCCCGATCAAAGTCTGATGTTAATCGCGGTAAAGAAAACCAATCCAGATCTTTCGATGCCGCCGGGATCGGGCAGACTCAGTCGAGAGGATATAGAGAAATTAGAACAGTGGATTCTCAAGGGAGCAAAGGCGCCTCGAAATAATGTGAAGAACAGCGATCAGCGACTGAGCCTGGACGAGGCTAAGGAGTTTTGGTCGCTTAAGCCTTTGCAGACTGTTTTGCCACCTTCCTCATCAGTGATCGATAGATGGAGTTGGAGTCCGATTGATCGGTTTATTATGTCGCGGTTGGAACAGTCTGGTTTAGCACCAGTCTCCGACGCAGATAAACGAACTCTGATTCGTAGGGCTACTTTCGACCTAACCGGTCTTCCCCCTACCCCGGAAGAAATATCTTCCTATTTGAGTGACGATGCAGAAGATGCATACACTAAAGTTGTTGAGCGTCTATTGGCCTCTACCGCCTATGGTGAACGCTGGGGGCGTCATTGGCTGGACATTGCCCGTTATTCAGACACTGCAGGTGATGGAGCAGACTACCCGGTCCGCGAGGCCTATAAGTATCGCAACTGGGTAATACGTTCGATGAATAGTGACAAGCCATACGATCAATTTGTGCGAGAGCAGTTGGCTGGAGATATCTTGGCAGAGACGGCTGGCACGGAAAACTATGCCGATCTCGTGACTGCAACCGGCTTCCTGGCCGTAGGAAAACGATATGGTTATAAACCCTCGCCCGACTACCAGCATTTGGATTTCGCTGATGCGATTGATTCAATAGGGCGTTCGTTAATGGGGCTCTCTCTTGGATGTGCCCGGTGTCACGACCACAAATACGATCCCATCACGGCGGAGGATTATTATGCGTTGTACGGAATATTCCAAAGTACAACATGGGCATTTCCAGGTGGCGAAGAGCAAAAACGGCCCTCCGAGTTTCCGGCAACCGTGCCACCGGAGGAGATGAAACGATTAAAGGAACTTCGCAAGGAAGACCTTGCCAGTTTGGCTTCTAAGATGGAGCAGTTGAAGCGGGAACGTCGGAAGCTTGATATCGGCTCTCGCGCTGGTGGGAGTGATTTGGATTTGGAACACCAGCGTTTGGGGGAACCACTCCAACCGCCCTGGGTTTCATCGGGCCCAGTATTGGTCGAAAAAGATGCGCAGAGTCCGTTTGCAAACGTCCATCCTGAAGGGACTCGAGGCGTCCGAATTTCCGGTGGTCTAAAAACGGATGGCATACGGTACGTGTTCGAGCCGGGGTTACGAGCAGAGGAAAATTCGAAGATCTACTTCAACATCGATTTTCGAATATCCGCCGACAGCAGAGCGGGAGTAACTCGTTTTTATCTGGGTCAGGGGGTTGTGCAATCTTTAGCCGTGGAATTCAGCGTTACTGAGTCACAAATGTTTTTGAAAAATGGAAACGAATGGGAGTTGTTGACGCCTATTAAGGACGGGTATTGGTATTCTTTGCAGATAGAAATCGATACCGCGAGTCGGAATTACCGTGGTAGCGTTGCCACATTGGAGGGGTCAACTAGTTTCGTTGATAAGAGAACGGCCCCAGAATGGAACGGTATTGCTGATTGTTTTATTTGCGATGGATTTGGCCATAAAGATGGCGAAGTTCTATCTCGTGATATCGATAACGTGGCGTTAACTAGTCTGGAGTTGCTTCCTTCAGGCCGCCGGTTGGAGATCCCGAAGTTAACAGTTAATGAAGTGGAACGACTCAAGGAAATCGATCAACTACTTGGTCGTCATGAAGGCGTTAAGCAGAAAATTCTTTTGGAACCGGTGTATCCAGTGGCGTATGGGGTAAGTGAGGGCGAAGAGATCGACGCTTTTGTGCAATTGCGCGGCGAACCGGATAACGTCGGAGACGAGGTTCCAAGACGGTTTATCGAAGTATTAGGCGGCGATAAGGTGCCAGACGGCGGCAGCGGAAGATTACAGTTAGCAGATTGGATTACCTCGGATAGAAATCCTTTGACGGCGCGGGTTTTCGTTAACCGGGTTTGGCAATGGCATTTCGGAAGAGGATTGGTTGATACGCCAAGCGATTTCGGATCCCGGGGGGAGAAACCATCGCATCCTAAATTATTAGAATGGTTGACCAGGCAGTTCATTAAGAATAACTGGTCGCTTAAATATCTACATCGACTCATTATGCATTCCAGAGTATACCAATTATCTAGTGAAGATGAGGCTAGAGCCGTGGAAAGCGACCCGGAAAATAGATTGCATTGGCGGTTCTCCCGTAAGCCATTGGATGCCGAATCGATGCGGGACGCCATGTTAGCGGTTAGTGGCAATTTGGATAGGGCGATGCCGGGAGCTCATCCATTTCCAGTTGTCGGAACCTGGAATTACACCATTCATAATCCTTTCTATGCGGTTTATGACACAAATCATCGAAGCGTCTATTTGATGCAGCAGCGTAATCGCCGGCATCCCTATTTGGAATTATTTGATGCGGCGGACCCGAACGTTAGCATCGGAAAACGGCAGCAAACAATCACCCCAACGCAGGCGTTATATTTAATGAATTCTGAATTTGTTCATGCACAGGCACATCGGCTCGCGCATCGGATTGCAATTAAATATCCTTCTCGTCCAGAGCGGATACGCTATGCATTTGAACTGGCTCTTGGAAAGTCGGCCACGACGAAGGAAATAAGATCAGCCACTGAGTTTTTGGCACGCTATATTCTTGAGTTGGGAAGGTCGACGGAAGGGGATGCCCAGAAACAGGCATGGGAGGCGTTCTCCCGTGTATTACTTACGAGTAATGAGTTTTTGTTTGTAGATTAGAGAAAACGTGTTCCCTCGAAATACCTTAAATAGACGCCATTTATTGCGGTCCCTATCAGGGGGATTTGCGATGACCGCATTTTCTGGGATGTGCGCCGGCGTATCAGCGGAAGAAGATCCCTTAGCCGCAAAGCGATGTCATTTCGCTGCCAAAGCGGACAGCGTAATCTTTATCTATGCTACGGGTGGTGTGTCTCATGTTGATACTTTTGATTACAAACCGAAACTCATCAAGGATCATGGTAAGTCGATTGTCGCATCCCGCTGGTTAAATAAGACGGGCGAATTTGAACGGTTTCTTATCAAGCCTCGCTGGAACTTTAATCGTTATGGTGAAAATGGAATTTGGGTAAGTGATCTCTTCCCGCATCTTGGAAGTGTAATTGACGATATATGCGTCTTAAATGCGATGCATTGTGACAGCGACGGTCATGATAAAGGCACCCTTGCCGCCCATACGGGATCTGCGCAGTTTGCGCGTCCAAGTGTAGGGGCGTGGGTTAGCTACGGTTTAGGATCTGTAAATCAAAACCTTCCTTCGTTTATGGTTCTGGCGCCGCACGCACCCTATGCGGGTGCTCAAACCTGGGCGAGCGATTTCCTTCCCGGTTGTCATCAAGGTACTCACGTGGTACCCGGGGCAGATCCAATACCTAACATAGCGCCACGCGTTGCATCACCCAGACTCCAGTCGATGGAGCTCGATTTACTTCGTGAATTGAATTCCCTGCAACAGGACGAGACGGCGGCCGATGCCGCGGTCAATGCGAGAATACGTTCTTTTGAAACAGCTTTCGGGATGCAGTCAGCATCACCCGAAGCCTTCGATATCACGCAGGAGGATGCGGCGACATTAGCACTTTATGGTATGCAACCGAGTGATCGAAGTGGGTTTGGTTGGCAATGTTTAATGGCGCGTCGACTTGTGGAACGTGGCGTACGTTTTGTTGAATTGATCGATGTAGGTTCCAATAGCAACTGGGATTCTCATGGCAATATGGGAGACCATGAGGGGTTGGCTAGAAATGTTGACAAACCCATGGCCGGGCTCATCAAGGATCTGAAAAGACGAGGGATGCTTGAACGCACCCTTATTGTCTGGACGACGGAGTTCGGTCGAACGCCTTTTAATATGACCGCTAATCATGCTGGTCGCGAACATCACAATTTTTGCTTTACATCCTGGATGGCCGGAGGGGGAATTCAGGGTGGTGTGTCGTATGGTGTTTCCGATGAATATGGAATTATGGCACAAGAGAATTCAGCCCACACACACGACCTGCATGCAACGATTCTGCATCAACTGGGATTGAATCACGAACAGTTAACTTATAGGCATGCGGGGCGTGATTTTAGATTGACAGACGTGCATGGCAATGTCCTGCATGATATCGTCACAGGTTAAGGGGCTGATACGCCGGAAACTATTGCCCGGAATTGGAAAGTTCCATCTTGAAGAATTCGGTCGCTTTGTCGACTGCTTGATTGAACCAAACCTGTCTATTTAAGAAACCGTGCGGGGCCCCTTTGATGATAGTAAGGCCAGTTTGGGTTTCGATAGATGTCAATTTACTTCGGAACCGTTCAGCGTGAGTACTTGGGTCATCATTCTCTCCGGAGATGAACCAAACCGGTGGAGTGGATTCACTCAGATGCTCAATGGGGGAGGCTAGCCGGTAAGTTTCCCGTGCTGCTTCCTGCGTTCCGCCAAGAAATTGCCTCCATATAGCGCCACGTTGTTCCTGTTCCGCGACATCGCGGACACGGGCAGATAGAAAGTCGGTTTGAGCGCCCATAGGCACTGCTGCCTGAATGGTACTGGTGACTCCTTGATTGCCACCATCGCCTTCAAGCTCTTTGGTGCGTGCGCTCGTTGCTAGTAGGGCCGTTAGATGACCACCAGCGGATAGGCCAATTGCACCAATATTGTTCGGGTCTAGGCCATATTGTTCTGCGTTCGCCCGTAAAAACCTCACAGCCGCCTTGCAATCGTTGATTTGCGCAGGAAATGCTGCCTCGCCGCTCAATCGATAAGAAATTGTCGCAGTGACGAATCCATGTGTAGCAATTGCTTTGGCGAGCTTGGCATGACTGGTGCGATCCCCTTTCGCCCAGCCTCCACCGTGGATACAAACCACAGCGGGCAAGGTTCCCCATTGGCCCTTAGGGCGATAGAGATCCATTTCTAACGACCGGTCGCCGTAGGAGGCATAAGTCACGCCTTCCTGACTCATTAACAAGTTTTCCATTGCTGGCGCAATGGTAGTCCATGCGTCTTCCCCGGGAGCGTTTGTTTGTAAACCAGCTTGTCTGGCATCAAGCCGCATCTCCTCCTGAAACAGCACGGTCATGCCGCGCAATTTTCGAATAATTGTACCATTACGAACAGGAGTCGATTCCCCGGGGTCTTCTTCAAGATTATAGAGCGTAAGATTAGGGTTTATAAATAGCTTCCAATTCTTCCAACGAACAGCAGACAAAGTCCCCTCACTGCCATGGTAAAAGAATGCGTCGTTATACTCACGTCTGGTGATTAATGAAGCCCATTCTCCTGCTGGATCCCAACGCCGGCGTAATGGTACAGAGGCGTTAAGAGATAACTTGGCGCCGGGAGCGGGAACTACTTCACTTTCACCAAGCAGTACCGGGGTGACGTCACGGCCGTCGATGACTGTTCCGTCCGGGACTTTAATTCCTGCAAGCGTTGCTAACGTCGGATACCAATCCATGGCCCGAATGGGCGTACTTAGCCGAACATTCGATTGCAAATTGAGGCCAGGTGCCCATGCAATTGCAGGTACGCGAATTCCGGCTTCCCATGTAGTGAGTTTATTTCCGCGAAGAGGCTGTTGCGGGTTTCTGCCGGGGCGACGGCCATTATCCGATGCGTAGATGACGACTGTATTCTGGTCGAGCCGGAGTTGGGTAAGGGATTCGAATATACGGCCTACATGATGATCCAACTCTTGGGTCGCATCACCATACTCTCCCCACTCTGATGTCCCTTGAAATTCTTTGCTAACTCCCAGCGGAACGTGGAGCATGGTATGCGGGAGGTACAGAAAGAACGGTTTTGATTTGTTCTGTTCGATGAATTTAATCGCTTCGTCTGTATATAGGCGAGTAAGTTCCGCTGGATCGACAGGCCGTTTAATTTCTTTGCCGTTACGGATGAGGGGGACACCCCCCTGCTCTTCGAAGTAGACCACTTCAACAGGATCCAGATTGTGAAGCAATCCAAAATAGTGATCAAATCCCTGGTTGTGTGGCAGAAAGGGCTCCTGAAACCCGAGATGCCATTTGCCGATGCAGGCTGTTGAATATCCCGCCTGTTTGAATAGCTCTGCAATTGTCAGTTCGTTTGAGTGAATACCATAATCCGAATCGGCCCTATGCACCCAGATATGGTTGCCGATGCGACGTGGATAACATCCCGTGAGCAAGCCGGCGCGAGACGGACTACAAATGGGAGCCGCGGCATAATAATCCGTGAGGAGGATTCCTTCACTAGCCATAGAATCGATATGAGGTGTTTTTACCTCGCTGGCGCCGTAGCAACCGAGGTCGTAATATCCCTGGTCATCCACCAATATGAAGATGACGTTTGGTGGTGTTTTGGCAACATTAGAAGGCATTCCAGACGCTATGATGGGTGTAAGGAAAAATGCAATAACCACTGATACGCATGTGTTACTAGGCGACATCAATCGACCCTCAAAAGCGTTGATAAGAAATAAATCGTGATCGTCCTATTATAGGCTCGCAAAAATGAACTGTTTCTATAAACTCTTTCGGAATACTAATAGTGCGGTATGTGCCTTAGTGCTATTTTCGCTTTGTTTCACCTCAGGATTAAAAGGTGACGCGAAAAAAGGAGAGGTGCCTGCGGAGGCATGGATGTCAAGTTTGCCGTCTCACTTGCTCATAAGCTCTTTGACCATTCCCGGTACTCATAACAGTGGTGCATTGTATGAGCCACTTCGCGGTACCGCAGCCTGCCAGAGTCTCACGATTGTGCAGCAACTCGAAGCGGGTGTGCGGTTTTTCGATATCCGCTGCCGACACGAGAGTGATCAGTTTGCGATTTATCATGGCCCCGTGTTTCAACATCTAACCTATGCTCAGATCGAAAAAACCATGGCAGAGTTTTTGAGGAAGCATCCTAACGAAGTGTTGATCGCAAGTATTAAACAGGAATCCAGTCCCCGTCGTAATACCCGCTCTTTTGAGGACACGATTCGTGAATATATTAGCGAAGCAAAAGCGTTGTATTTTACTGAAACAACAATACCGAAGCTGGGTGAAGCGCGAGGAAAGATAGTCCTGCTTAGGCGTTTTGCGAGCGAAAATAACCTGGGGATTGCAGCAACCAATTGGGGGCATAACGGATTTTATCAGGGACGACAACTCTTCGTGCAAGATCGGTTTGAATTGCGGGATGTTAAAACTAAATGGGAGCTGGTGGAAAGAGGACTGGAGCATAGTATTCAAAGCAAAAATCAGGGATTGCTGCACCTCAATTTCACGAGCGGATACGTAAAGAATGTTTTCGGAATACCAAACATTGTTACGGTTAGTAACGAAATAAACCAAAAACTAGCAAACTATCTTGCCGAAAAATCACGCTGCCGATTGGGATGTGTCGTGACCGATTTTATGACCCCTAAGCTCAGCAGGTATGTATTCAAGCTTAATTTTGAACGGAATCCAAAGTAATGTACACGAAACCACTTGTGATGATCGTCATTGTTAACGGGCTGATGCTTCCTTTCGCCCCCCTGATAACCTTAGGTGATGACTACAGTGAAACCTCAGGGTTGGAGTCAGAGTACGCAGTGCAGGCGGCGGCAACGCTGGGTGAATTCGTTTTTGCCATAGATAGTCGCCAGATTGCCAAATATCAACGCGATTCGGGTGAATTCCTAGGACTTAGTCAAGGTGAAGCCATCCACCTCAATAGCGGCTATGTTTGGAAAAAGAAAGTCTTGTGTGCTCATTCTAACTACCCTAATGTTCCTGAACGTAGTCAAGTGATGCTCCTGGAACCAAACACGATGCTTCTGACTTCTTGGCACGATTTTGGTGACTATGGAGGAAGCCTGACATGGATTGTTAGACGAGGAGGCCGTTGGCTTTGTAACTTCGCAAAGTATGGGGAAAAAAATAAAGAGACGTTCCTCGTTGAGTTTGACAGTAAGTTTAATGAGAAAAAACGCTGGAGCTACCCTAGTGAACTAATAGCGAAGCTGGGAAATTACAGCTTATCGGGTGGCATTTGGCTGAGGGGAGAACTGCTCGTTACAGGTCATGACGAAAAAGAGGTTTATGTGTTAAAAGTCCCCAAACAAGGAGCTCGATTGCAATACGTTGAGACACGGTCAGCGCCCTTCACCGGTCAGGGCATTGCGGTCGATAAGCATAGCCAAGGTTTGGTTGGTATTAGCCGAGCTGAGCGGCGCGTCATTTTCGCCAAGTGATCCGCGCCGGAATGATTCTGTTATTTAAATCGGAATGAGTACAGGTCTGCATCTTTAAGAACAATTCGTAGTTTAATAGGCATCCCGGCCAATTGGTTTGGGCTCCCGCCTTTCCAACTGACGGTTTGATCGAGCTTGTTTCCGATTAGTTCCTCACAGTCTGTTAAAGCAAAGCCGGAGACCGGTGTACCTTCGTGGTCTTGCACTTCTATCCTGACTGACCCTGCTGCCGAGGTCGAATAATTAATTTCCAAGTTCTTCCCCGTAAATGTAAAGGCTTTTGTAACCACTTCCCCGCCGTCGAACTTCGCCTGAAGTGAAACAAAACCGTCGGGTCTTATCGAGTATCGTCTCAGATAAGACTTGTATTCTTGCCAGTATCCATGACTCACTAAAAACGAAATTTCTTCTAACCCGTTCTCGTCGAGCGTTGGAAATAAACCATATCCCTGATAGTTGTCACCGTACATCCAGTTCGATGGAGCACTTGGCGTTTCGCGGCCGGGACGTATGAAGGCCTCATCCCAGCGGTGAAACTCGTGGCCGTTGCGTGTTGCCATAAACAGACCGTCCGACAGGTCCGAAGCTATGCGTGGGTACGCATCCCCCAATTCCTTGCGTAGCGAAACGGGCGGGATCAACTGGAGTTTAGTTGTGATCGATCGTGCAGTATAGCGAGTCGGGAACCCGAGCATTATATGAGGGGCCCTATAGTAGGGCGCAATACCATTTGTATACATCTGTTGTGGAGGTGAGTCGCCATAGGTTAATGGCTTAGGAGAAGACCAAAGCTTAAAATCCTTAGAATGGACCATATCAATACTCCGCAGACCGTTGCGTACGGTCCGAAAGTAAAGCACATAACGGTCACGCAAGCTATCCCAAAATAGGGTGTTCATTGAGTCGAGGGCGCCCTCAAGGAAAATGGGGCCTTCGCTCTTCGTCCAATGAATGGCGTCTTGAGAAGTGAACAGGTGCAAACCGACCTTGTGATTGCCGCCGACCGCTTTGAACTGCTCGGTTGGTTTGCAAGCAGGATTCTTATCCTCAAAAGATACGAATGTACCGGAATAAGGACTTCCACCCCACACAATGTTATTGGAGGTCGGAGAACTGAGCTTATCCCGATCCTTGCCTTGCCACTTCACAATATTCAGTTCCGGTCGATTCCAATGGATCCCATCAGTGCTCTCGGCATAACAAACCACGGGGCTATTGGCCATTAATAATTTTCCCGAATCCCAAATCATTCGGTGTCCGCGATAGATCATTCTATAGACCTCGCCGTCATGCATGACTGTTGGATAGCCAGAGGTGTTTCCTTCCCATGGCCGGTCGAATCTTAGGGCGACCTCACGAGGTCGGGGGTGATGAAGTTTTAACTCGATGGCACCTGCCTTGGTTTCGATTAGGTGCGTATCCACAAAGAGCTCCCGCCGCCCATCAAGGCGGATTGGGACTTCGTCCGCGGAAATCGTTGGTGTTTGCAGCAGAAGGGCAATGAGAACAACGGGGATTCTGTTGAAGTGAGGCATCGCTGGGCGGTCTAAAATCCAGGGAGAGACATTGTTGCGTTTCTGCTTTATCATATCCTGCCAGTCAGTTAAATGTTAAATGCTTTTTTGATAGCAACCTATCAGGCATAGTTAGTAAGATGAAGCATATGAATCAGGGCATGCAGGATCGTCGTAGTTTTTTACAGGTAGGGGCTTTGGCCTTGGGCTGCGTGACGCTGCCAGATGTTCTAAGGTTGCGGGCTGCTAAGGGGAATTTAGGTCGTGACACTTCCGTGATCATGCTTTATCAGCATGGCGGCGCGTCGCAATTTGAAACGTGGGACATGAAGCCGGATGCCCCTTCCGAGATTCGTAGTCAGTTTGGAAGCATTAATACCAATGTGGCGGGAATCAGAATTTGCGAACACTTTCCGTTACAGGCGAAGATCGCTGACAAATTCACTCTGATTCGTTCACTGAACCATGACGTCGGGATTCATAGTGACGGTGGTATTATCGCATTGACAGGTAAACGGCCCAGCAAGTTAGATCCGAGCTCCCAATCGAAAAGCGACCATCCCGACTACGGACACATTACAAGCAAAATGTTTGGGTTTTCGCGTGGGTTGCCTCCTTATGTTGCATTACCCCAACACCCGTACATGACTCAACCGACCTATTTAGGATTACATCATAATTCGTTCGTAGTTGGTGATCCATCTCTTCCGCGGTTTTCAGTAGGCCAGTTAAAATTGAACGCAGGGCGCGATGCGAGGCAATTGGATAATCGACGCGAACTCCTTGGACAATTAGACCGCTTACGACGTGAGTTGGATGTAAATGGGGAACTAGAAGGGGTTGATGAATTTCGGCAACTTGCCTATCAGATGCTCAGCAGCACGGCAGCAGCAAACGCTTTCGATATTTCTCAGGAACCGGAGGATCTGAGACGGGCATATGGTATGAACACGTGGGGACAGAGTTGTCTGCTTGCAAGACGTTTGGCGGAAGCGGGGGTCCCCGTTATTAATATTTACTGTAACACACCGAAAAACGGTCCGGAGTTTACCAACTGGGATGATCACCCAGGCAACGCGCAACGCCCCGGCCATTTCGCAAAATACATGCAAATACGTTTGCCATATTTAGATCAATGCCTGGCAACATTGATTGACGATATTTATAGGCGGAATTTAGATAAAAAGATACTGGTGGTTGTTGTGGGCGAGTTCGGGCGAACTCCTAAAATGCGTTACGGTCCCCCTAACAATTCCTATGGTCGTGATCATTGGCCACAGGCCTATACTGCTTTGATATCGGGGGGGGGATTTCGCATGGGGCAGGCGATAGGCGCTACAAACCGTAATGGGGAATACCCTATAGAGCGACCGTTAACGCCACAAGACCTGTTAGCGACGATGTATCATCATTTAGGGATCGACCATGAGCATTCCATTCCGGATTATTTTGGACGGCCGGTACATATTCTTCCTCACGGAAAAGTAATCAAGGAGCTGCTGTAGCCCCATTACTTCTGTAATTCCCTACGGTTTGCCAAAGTTGTCCCACGACTAGAAGAACGGTTCCGGCACACAGGACCTGCCATTCAATCCAAAAGGCAAGGAAGAGGCAGGCGAACAGGCCCAATACGGAGATCCATTTAGGGTAGAAACGCTCCTCGTTGGTTAGACGTATTGCACATAAATTAGTTAAAGCGTAGTAAATCAATACAGTAAAAGCGCTGAAGGACCACGTGAGTTGTACGTTACCAATTAGTACTAGTAAGGTAATGACTACCGTCACGCCGTAGGTCGCCATTCGTGGTACAGCAGAATCCGGATGAACGCTTCCAAAGATACCTGGCACATCGCGCCGACGCCCCATTGCTAATAAAACTCGAGATAGTCCTAGAATTAGATTTAACAGAACACCTAGCATTGCAGTAATTGCGCCAAGACTGATCACCCAGACCAGAAGTGGGCTGCCAACGGTCTCGGCAATAATCCGTAAAGGCGCATTTTGAGTCGTGGCGATGGTGCCAAATCGCTTTGCTCCAATACTCTGGATGGACACAAAAGCTATTAATCCATAGAGAGCCATCGAGACGAATAGGGTTGTCATAATGCTTACCGGAATTGTCGTCCGTGGACTTTTTACTTCTTCCCCCAGTGTTGCAATGCGGCCGTAGCCGGTATAAGCCACGAACATCAAGGCAATTGACTCCAAAAAATTAGCTGGCTCGACACGGAGGCCGGATAACAGCCCTGAGACATCCAAATTCCACAAGTCGTTAGCGTCATATAACCCGGCAACAATTAACGAAACTAACGACAGGAGTGTGATGGAGACAATAATCGTATTAAATAAACTACTCCGTTTAATTCCCGTCAATGCGATCATGGACAACAAAAATACGGAAACCAACGCGTAGATTAATGCATTGGCTGGTGCCGCCCCAATTAGCAACGCGAAATAACCTGCCAAGCCAAGTGCCGCAGTAGCTGCCGATGCAGACTTTGCAAACATGAACATCCAACCGGCCGTGAACCCAAGTCGTGGACCTAACCAGCGGTATCCGTACTCATAAGTCCCTCCACTGACTGGGTGGTTGGCAGCTAACTGCGCACTACTAATACCATTACACAAGGCAAGAAGGGCAGCGCAGGCAATCGCCAATAAAACCGCGTTACCAGCAACATTGGTGGCTATACCAATACTAATAAAAACTCCCGTCCCGAGGATACTGCCTAGGCCAAGCATCATAGCCTGAAATACCCCTAACTCGCGTTTAAGGGATACGGGCACGGGACATTTCTTGATGTTCGCCATTTGTCTGGCCACCTAAGAAACTACGCCCAGTGATGAGCTGGACGTAGATATAAAATAAGGGGTTTCGAAAGGAAACCTACATATCAATTTCATAACCTTTGCGATTTTCCCGGGACAGAAAAGAATTGGCCAACTTATCACCAATGACTTCACGTTTCACGGGATCCCAATCGAGAGGTCTGTTTAATCGCATTGCGATATTTGACAGGTGGCAGATCTCCAGCATACGGTTATGTGTCCAAACGTCAGAAATGGGTTGTTTACCGGCGTTGATGGATTCAATGAAGTTGAGCGTATGGTTTTCGGGAACCGGACCACCATAGACTTCTTCGATGGCGCCTGCTGGCAGCGGGTTGTCAGCAAGATCCTCTACCGGTTTTCCGACGATCTTACCCCGATTCACAAAGAAACGGCCTTTGGTTCCTTCAAACAGGATTCCATTGTCACCTTCATTAGTGATGAGCAACTCAATACCACCGGGCATGTCGGCTTTAATGTTGTAGTTGATTGCAATATCGTATTTATCGGTAACTGTCGGGTTTCCCTTTTTGTCGTACTCGACATCGAACGCATAATTTAGTGGAGTTATTTTGCTAGGACCTGAATCACTTGCTCCGATCGCCCAACATGCAATATCGACGTGGTGAGCGCCCCAGTCTGTTAGTTTACCCCCAGAATAAGCGTGCCAGTTGCGAAACGCGTAATGACAGTTACTGTATAACGGAACGCCGCCGCCATACCCTTTTCTAATTTCCGGCAGGGCACGATAAGGTACTTTTGGTGCAGGGCCTAACCAGGTTTCCCAGTCAAGTTCACTTGGAACCGGTGCCTCAGGTATCACAGGAGACGGGCCGAAGCCACCGATACCGCAAGTTACTTTCTTGACCGTACCGATACGCCCAGCCCTAACCAAGGCGATTGCTTGCAGGAATCGTTGTCCGGATTCAGTACGTTGCATCGTCCCCACCTGAAAGGTACGACCCGTCTTCTTGACGATTTTCTCTATAAGTTTTCCTTCGTCGATGGTGAGCGTCAAGGGCTTTTCACAGTAGACGTCTTTGCCGGCGAGCATGGCTTCGACAGCGATTTTAGTGTGCCAGTGATCGGGAGTGGCAATCATTACTGCGTCAATGTCTTTTCGGTCGAGTACGCGACGATAATCACCATAGGAATCGGGCTTTTTACCCTGACGTTGTGATAATTTATCAACGTTCGTGCCCAGAACTTTGGAATCAACATCAGCCAAAGCTGCGAAGTCAGCGAACTTTGTAGATTTGTTAGTGATAGTAACTCCCTGATTGCGTAGGCCGATTGTTGCGAAGACGGGTCGGTCATTGGCAGAAGTGTATCCTTGTGCCCTCTGCCCAGCCCCGAGCATAAGTGTTGCGGAACCTGCGGCTACACCACCCACAAATTGTCGACGGTTCGGTTTGGGTTGCTTATTCATTTGGAAATCCCTGTTTATCTAATAATCCGGCTCATGGCCCCGGTGAATGTATTCTAATATCCCGCATTATAGTTAGCTTTGGAATTGCTGGAAACCGATAACATTGACGGAAGTAATTCCGTTGGACTATCCACGCCGCTGGCTGAATAACCAGGTCAGAAAGTCATCTTCCCGATCGCATTTGTCGCTACTATAAATAGTCTTTCCATTGTCAGCTCCGGGTATGAACTTGCCGGATACGCCGTGATTATCGCCCAACCAAACAGTGAGTTTTAAGTTTCCATTGAGCGCCTTTACCTCATTAAATACCTTTTGTTGTTTCGCAAACGGGCAAACACTGTCTTTATCACCGTGGAATGCCCAGATCGGGTAGTTTTGAATTCTTTTGGGATCGATGAACGCCCCTGTTGATCGCAGGCCCGTCCCGGCAGATGGAGCTGCGGCAGCGAAATAATCGTGCTCAAATTGGAGGAATATATAGGTGCCGTGACCTCCCATCGAGTGTCCTAAAATATAAATACGTTTGTCGTCTATCTGAGGTAGTCGAGAAATGATGCGTTTTATCGCATCGTAATGGTCCCTGTTCCAGAGTTGGTCTGCTTGTGGTGCTACGACGTAGCAGGGGAACTTCTTTCGGACGGATTCTTGCGCCAATTGCTTGGTCCATGTTTTGAGCTGTTTTTGATTGCTGTTTCCCTTACCACCCGCCCCATGTAGCGACAAGACAACAGGGTATTTAACTCCGCGTTTAAACGAGTGGGGTGACATGATGCGACATGGGAGCGCGGCGTTAGTTTCCGCCTCGTAAAGATCTTGCCAACGTTGGGCTTGAAGCGGGGAGGCCCAGCAAGAGTACGCTACTAGGCAAAGCAAGACCGCATTTATTGGTCGGAGGAGAAGAGAATCCATGTTTGCAAACTCAATTGACTGAGGTGGCTTCGGTATTTAATAGCGAGATACTGCTAGCAACGGGTTAACCATGTGTTCGTGTGCAGGTTCTTCATCATGTCGCTAAGGAACGAAGTTCAATGGTTTCGGATGCCCGCTATTTTAGTGGTGTCGTAACGTGTTTGCGTGTTTTTGGATTGTATTCCCGAAAGGCTTCTACACCCTCCCGGCTGAATTCCATAACCGTAGTCAGAGTTCTGTCTGATCGCTGGAACCCTATTCGGGTGCTTAGGGCCAAGATTTCCAATTCACCATCTCTGATACGTGCTGTGAACCGGTGGCGGTTAGGATCTGCCGCGTCACGAACATGTAGAACTACAAAAGCTGAATCAAAACTGATTTTAGGCTGGTCGCCTCCTTTAAGCTTCTTCCAAACTTCAGAAAATTGCTTCTGGGTGGTTACCACAAGCCCAGGCTTGATAAAACTTGAGTTAACACGAGGTTGTTCCACGGGGTATTTGCCGAGGATTTCGGCGGTACGAGATTCCTGAGCGGACACTGATACACCACCAGTAATCAATGCGAGGACCAAAAGGGCTAGACTAAATACTTGGTTCATTAAGAGAAACTCCTGAATTTATTCAACTAAGCGATTAATTGGTCAACCGTACCGGTACTGCCGCCGAACTCGTTAATTCCGACACCAAGTTGGCGAAGCATGGTGAGGTAAATATTGCCTAACGGTGCGTCTTCCTTTTGGATATCTTTTTGCCATGGTTCCTGCCCCCCATCCCACGGACCGCCCTGAGGGTTGGCACCGGCGTTGTTAACATACTGCCCGTGCTTGAAACCCATGTTTTTGCCACCCATTAAAATGAGCGGGTAATTTCGGGAGAGGTGGAAGGCACTTGAAGCGGACCCGAAAAACAGTAGGGTGTTATCTAGCATTGAGCCGGTACCAGCAGGTTCTGGAGTATCTTTTAATTTCTTGGCAAACCGGCCAAACTCTTCATGCAAGAAAGCACAATAGATGCCAAATCGTTCCCAACCCCCGGGATTTTTGGTCTCGTGAGAGAGGGCGTGTGAGAGATTGTAACCAACTGCCCGCGCTAAG
>MDSW01020716.1_pt1 | contig 23749 bp, 17 predicted proteins | sample 811171 | NCBI WGS metagenome assembly MDSW01 (sample SAMN05326641, study PRJNA326480) | marine metagenome | isolation source: seawater | place: Atlantic Ocean: North West | collected 2012 | reverse complement strand
GGGTTGTCTAATTTTGCTCCTTTTGATAAGATTATTGTGACTTGTGGTGCTCCTTTTGTTCCGCAAGAATTGAAAAAACAGTTAAGGGTAGGAGGAAAAATGGTGGTTCCAGTTGGAGATGGTGATGTACAGGTTATGACCCTTGTTGAAAGGGTCTCAGATGAGAACTATAATATTACAGAGCATGGAGAGTTTCTTTTTGTACCGATGTTGAGTGATCGAGAAAGAGGGGTGTGATTTATTTAATAAGTTAAAAAAAATACTTTTAAGTAAAATATTATTTTTTATAAAAAATAGGTAAAATAAAAACATAAACAATTGATTTCAATATATTTAAATATAACAATATAAAGTTTTAGTTATATTTTTTTGTTGTAGGTTTTTTGAATTATATTTTTTTGTATCATTGTTGTGACTAAATTGATTATTAACTAATTAAGAAAAAAATGAAAAAATTATTTACAATTATAGCGGCACTAATGTTAGCTTTTAACATTTCTGCACAGCAAGTTGAAAAAGGAACTTTACTTCTTGAAGGAACTCTCAGTGGAACTCCTTGGACAGGTTTAGCTACTAAAAGTGGTGCTTTTGGATTGTATCTTGTAGATGGGTATGCTATGACTATAGGAACAAATATTGGTATAGTTGAATCAGAGATATTAGATATTTATCTTGGTAATCGTATTCATTTTACGGAGAGTTCACTTTTAAAGGTGGATCTTATGTATTATGATTTAGGAATTTCAGGTATTGATGGAGATTTTGGAGCTTATCTAGGTTATGCTATGAGGTTTTATTATAGAGACTGGATGTCTATACAACCTCAGATGGGTTTTACTTATTCATCTAGCATGGAAACAGTTATGTTTAATACTGGTGTAGGTTTTAATTTACACTTTGAGAAATAATAATAAAAGAATTAAAATAATATGAAAAAACTTCAACTTATAGTGTGTGTTATGTTAGCCGTGTTCTTTACAGGCTGCATATCAACAAATCAAGGATTTCATTCTAATCCTGTACAAAATAAAGGTATAGTAAAACATCATGATATTTATGCAGATATTGAAGTAGATGAGAGCAAGAAGATAAGAGGTAGTAGTAGTTCTACTTATTTTTTAATGTTTAGAATAGAGGGGGATAATGAATATGCAGATGGTGTCAATTATGGTACTATGGGTAATATTACAGATGGTGGAAATTTAGCTGCTCAGCTTTTTTCTTGGTTAAATCCTTTTGCAATAATCAATAAACTTGTAACAGGAGATGCTATGGGAAAAGTTAGGTCAGCAGCGGCTTATGATGCTATGTCTGGAAGTGGGGCTGATTTTATTGCTCATCCAACTTATTCATATACTAAGAAGAATTATTTGATTATTCAAAAATTTGATGCTTCTGTAGAAGGATATGCTGGTAAATATAAAAACTTTAGACAAGTTGATCCTCTTGATAGAAAATTAGAGAATGCGGTTAACAAGAAGATTGTAGATAAACTTCAGATTCAAAAATAAATAGATTATTTTTTTAATAAAAGGGAGTTATTAACTCCCTTTTTTTATTTATCAAGAATTTCTTTTATGATTTGACATCCTCTTATAATTTCATTATTAGATATAGTAAGAGGTGGAGAAATACGTATACTTGTTTCTGTAAATAAGAAATAAAATAAGATTAATCCTTTTTTAAGAGCTTCTTCTACTACTCTTTTTGCTAGTTCTTTCTTTTCTAGTTCAATCGCTAGCATTAAACCTTTTCCTCTGATTTCTTTAATTTTAACATGTTTTAGTTCTTTTCTAAATAATATTTCTTTTGCATTTATTTCTTGCATTATATTTGAAGATAATAGATAATCTAGAGTAGCTAAAGAAGAAGCACAATTAACCGGATGTCCTCCAAAAGTTGTAATATGTCCTAATTGAGGATTATGACTTAATAGATTCATGGATTCAAGAGAAGAAATAAATGCTCCTATAGGCATTCCTCCACCCATTCCTTTTGCAATACATAAAATATCAGGTATAACATTATAATAGTTTAGAGCAAAGAGGCTACCTAACCTTCCAAAACAAGTTTGGATTTCATCAAAGATTAGGAGACATCCTACCTTTTTACATCTTTCTTGTATTTTATTTAAAAAATTATTCTCAGGGAGAATAAATCCTGTTGCTCCTTGTATAGGTTCCACAATTACAGCTGCTGTATTCTTTGTTATATTATTGAGTGATTTAATATTATTAAATATGATTTGATTACAATTAGGTAGTAAAGGTCTATATTTCATTTTCTTTTTTTCATTACCCATTATAGATAAAGCTCCTTGTGTTGACCCATGGTATGAGTTTTTACATGAAATAATTTCAGATCTTCCTGTTTTTCTTTTTGCTAATTTCATAGCACCTTCTATAGCTTCAGTTCCAGAGTTTGTGAAGTAGGTGCAATTTAATTTTAATGGCAGGTTCTCTGAAAGAAGTTGTGCAAGTTTATATTGAGGTGATTGTATGAATTCTCCATATACCATTACATGCATATATTTTTCTAATTGATCTTTTATCGCACTTATAATAATAGGATTTGAATGCCCTAGTGTACATGCAGATACGCCCGCAACAAAGTCTAAATATTCTTTATCATCTTTATCTATTATATAACTTCCCTTAGCTGATTTAATTTGTAAACAAGAAGGGAAAGGAAAGGTTTGTGCTTGATGTGTTTTAAAGATTTTTTCTACACTACTCATCTGACAAAAGTAATAAGTTAACTTTGATTATTCTAAAACAATCTTTTTTTCTATTGTACCATCTTCGTAAATATATATTTGTATATGATTTGAAGACTGATTATTTTCTTTACCAGATAGATCAATAACTTTATATCTTTTTTGATTTGTGATATTAGTGTTAGGATTTAATCCTGTCGTTTGAGCATATGTAATGCCTCTATAGTTTTGCATAATATGTTGTTGACTTCCATTTGCATTTTTAAATCTGATTCTTGCTCTTCCTGTATCTGACCCTAGCATTAAAGGATCAGTAAAAAAATGAAATGAGAAATCTAGTGTGTCTCCAGCACCTATTATTGCAGATGTAGTATCCTGGTTAGGAGGTAAACATACACCAATACACATTGAGCTTGTCCATGTGTTGGAGGGTAGATTATTCATTACACGTTCTATCTCTACTTTTACTCCATCATTTGATGTATTAATAATTTCGCCAAATATATCAATGATACCTCCTGGGTTTCCATAGACTGGTAGTGTATTGCCTGGTTTGAGGTGAAAGTCAAAACTTCCTGTTAAATTAGTTACAGGATTACATCCTCCAGAATTTATTCCTAATAAACTGTCAATGTCACACCAAATATTTGTAGGTTGGCCATTAGGGGGGCTTGCATTGTTAAACCAATTATGGTAAGCAAATAATATTCCATCAGTATTGATAAGATAGGCATTATTAGGTCCGTTATAATATTGCCACCATTCATTACAAGGGCCATCAATATAAATAGGCACATTGATTGGAACTGGTATATAAGCGCCTACACCTAAACCATTAATCATATCTTGTAGAATTGCTTTACGTTCTGAGTATGTATTAGGTTGGTAATATGGAGGGTTTGTAGGACTTATATTTCCACTATATGGCATAGGGCTTCCAGTTGGATGTGCCTCTACGGTATATACTGCAAAGCATGCTATATCATTACCAAATTGATTTGCTACATTATTTAAATCTGACATATGATCTCTAAATATAGGACAAGTATAACTACCTGATACCATTAAAACATTTTTTCCTGTATTAATAACCTCAGATAAGGTAATAGAATCTCCATTAATGTCCCATAATGTAAAATCTGCCATTGTATCTCCTATATTGACAGGTGTCCAGGGATTTCCTTGAGTCCTAGGAATAATCGTACAAATAGAATCAGATCCTAAAGGTTCACTATTTAGGCCAATTGATGATAATAATGATACTTGTCCAAAAAAAATCATAGGTAAGCAAAGTAATATAAGGGTTAGCTTTTTCATTATTATTTTTATGTGAAATTAAGAATTATTTTCTTATTATAACTTTGTTTACTGCTTTTATAATATCAGAAGATGTAAGTCCGTATTTTTCCATCAGGCCTCTTGGAGTACCACTTTCTCCAAAGGTGTCATTAACACCCACCATTTCCAATGGAGTAGGTGTATTTCTGCTTAATAGTTGAGCAATACTGTCTCCTAAGCCTCCATTTAACATATGCTCTTCAGCTGTAACTATACATTTAGTTTTATTAATTGATTTTAGAATAGATTCTTCATCTAGAGGTTTAATTGTATGTATATTAATAATTTCTGCATTTATATTATTTTTCGTTAGCTCTTTAGATGCTTCTAAGGCTTCCCAAACTAAATGTCCTGTTGCTACTATAGTAACATCTGTTCCAGTTTTAAGATGAACAGCTTTTCCAATTTCAAATTTTTGATTTTCAGGCGTAAAGTTTGGCACTTTTGGTCTTCCAAAACGTAGATATACAGGTCCGTTATAGTCAGCAATTGCTAGAGTTGCTGCTTTAGTTTGGTTATAATCACATGGATTGATAACCACCATATGAGGTAACATTTTCATCATACCAATATCTTCTAACACTTGATGTGTAGCTCCGTCTTCACCTAGTGTGATTCCAGCATGAGAAGCACATATTTTCACATTTTTTCCTGAGTATGCTACTGATTGACGAATTTGATCATATACTCTGGAAGTTGAAAAGTTTGCAAAAGTTCCTGTAAAAGGTATCTTTCCTCCTATGGTTAATCCTGCAGCAATTCCAATCATATTAGCTTCAGCAATTCCTACTTGAAAAAAGCGTTCTGGATTTTCTTTTTGAAATTGATCCATTTTAAGTGATCCGGTAAGGTCAGCACATAATGCTACTACATTAGGATTGATCTGGCCTAATCTAGTTAATCCTGCTCCAAATCCAGAGCGTGTATCTTTTAGTTCCATATATTATAGTTTTATATTTTTTGTTTTTCTTGATTTTACATTAAAATTACGTTCACTAGTAAAATTATATTTCTTAGCATGTCTATCTCTAAATACTATTTTGTAATTACCTGGTAGAAGATTGAGTTTATGTGTTAATTTATCACCATTAAAAGTATATATTTCTTCTAAATAATCCCCATCTCTTAGATATAGTCCTCCATACCCTTTTGAAGGTAACATGATATTGACATTAGATGGTGAAGGAATGATATATTTTGTGGTTGAACTTTGCTTTATTTCAACATTATAAAATTTCTTTCTAGGTAGGGTTAGCACTTCTATATCATATTTTCCTGCGATATATTTTTGTACTTTATTTATTTTCTCAACATGTACTATGTTTTCTGTTCCTACTTCTTTTATAATATATTTATAATCTTTTTTAGAGTCTATTTCTATTTTCAGCTCACCTTGTGGTGTTTTTAGTGGTATTATAGTATGTTTTCCTGGTTTAATATTTATATTTTCTAGTGTGGTAGGGGGAATAGTATTAGCTACTAATTTATATGATATTATTGGATCAATTATCATGGTATCTGGATGTCCATATTGGTTCATGGTGTGTACGTAATTGTATTCTACCATATTTGTAAATTCATTATAGAAGGTTAGATTTATATTTGTTTCATTAGGTTCATTTTTTTCATCTAGTAGATTCACTTGTATGCTGCTATTATGAAGGACATTTGAAATTACAATATTTAATATGTCTGTAAATTGTTCTTCTTTTTCAGCATTAAGAAATTTTCCAACACAATCTAATGATTCTTTCCATTTTGCATTAGGTCCGACTCCAATTATAAAAGGTTTTAGTATAATACCCTTTCTTTGATATAAACGAGAAACTGCACAAGGATCCATATCACATTCTTCTTCTCCATCTGTAATTATGACTACAATATTTCTTGCGTTATTATCCGGAAAATCTTTTACACCTTCTTCTAGAGACATTCCAATAGGAGTAGTTCCGCGAGGTTTTATCATATTTAATTTAGCTTTAATTTGTCTTGTAGATATTTTGGCTGGTAAGAAGTCAACTTCTAATCTTGAATCATTGCAATCTTGGGGAGGGTATTCTTTTAAGTGGCCATAAATTCTAAGACCAATTTCTAGATTCTTAATTTCTTGTATAGAATCTAACATTTTAGTTAACATATCTTTTGAAATATCAAATTTACTTTTAGAGTTCCACTTTACAGACATTGATTTTGAAGCATCAAATATAAAGAGGATACGATTTTTCACGTCTTCTTGAGCTATAGTATTGATAGTGCTCAATAAAAGACTTAAAGTCACAAGTATTTTTATAAATCTAATAATCACCTAAAGTTATAGGGTTTTGAGAAAGTGCATTTTCCAATTGTTCATCGTTAGGTGCTGAACCATGCCATTTATGTGTACCCATCATAAAATCAACTCCATTTCCCATCTCAGTATGTAAGATAATTGCTACTGGCTTGTTATTTCTAATTAATCTCTTTGCTTCATTCAATATTTTTATTACAGATTCAATATTATTTCCTTCTTTTTCTTCTAGTACTAACCAATCAAATGCTTCTAATTTTGCTTTTAGGTTACCTATTGGTAATACATCCTCTAGTGCTCCATCAATTTGTTTTTTATTATAGTCAATAGTAGATATGAGATTATCAATTTTATTAGCACTTGCATACATTAAAGCTTCCCATATTTGACCTTCTTGGAGTTCTCCATCTCCATGTAAAGAATATACAATGCCTTTATCTTTATTGAGTTTTTTACTAATAGCTGCGCCGATTGCATTTGAAAGACCTTGCCCTAAAGATCCTGAGGCCATTCGTACACCCTCTAGTCCTTCATGTGTTGTAGGGTGTCCTTGTAGTCTGCTGTTTAATTTTCTAAATGTTGCAAGTTCAGTAATATCAAAATAACCACTTCTTGCAAGAACAGAATAAAATACAGGAGAAATATGGCCATTTGATAAAAAGAATATATCTTCATTGTTGCCATCCATATTAAAGTTAGTGTTATGCTCCATAATATTAAAGTATAGTGCTGTAAAGAATTCAGCACAGCCTAAAGATCCTCCAGGGTGACCTGAATTATTAGCATGTACCATTCTAAGAATATCTCTTCTTACTTGTGTTACAATATCTTTTAGTTTAGTAATTTCTTGCATTTCATTTCTTTTATAATATTGACAAAAATAATAATCGTAATATTCTATTTCTTTCTAAACTCTAATAATAAGTTGTGTTTTATTAACGTATTATTGACAAAATAGTATTTATTCTAAAGATTCAGATGTTATATTTGCAAATTATTTAAAAAGTATAAGATGGCGTTAAAATGTGGTATTGTAGGATTGCCAAATGTAGGGAAATCAACTTTATTTAATTGTCTTTCTAATGCTAAGGCTCAGTCAGCTAATTTTCCATTTTGTACTATTGAACCTAATATAGGGGTAATATCGGTTCCTGATAAAAGATTAGATTTCCTAGCGAAGCTTGTAAATCCAGAGAAGGTTATACCTGCTACTGTAGAGATTGTTGATATAGCAGGACTTGTTAAAGGAGCTAGTAAGGGAGAAGGTCTTGGTAATAAGTTCTTGGCAAATATAAGAGAAACTAATGCTATTATACATGTCTTAAGATGTTTTGAAAATGATAATATTGTTCATGTTGATGGTTCTGTAGATCCAGTGAGGGATAGGGAGACTATAGATTTAGAATTACAATTAAAAGATCTTGAGACACTTGAGTCTTTTTACGATAAGAATATACGTACTGCTTCTTCAGGAGACAAGAAAGCAAAGAAAATCATTGTTTTAATTAAAAAGTGTATGGAGCATTTGGAGAGAGGTAATTCTATAAGAAGTATGATTCTGAACGAAGAAGATTTAGATGTCATTCATTCGCTTCATTTGCTTACAGCTAAGCCTGTTCTGTATGTGTGTAATGTTGATGCATCTTCTATTGTAGAAGGAAATAAATATGTGAATGCTTTATGCGAATCAGTAAAAGATGAGAATTCAGAGGTTATTATCATTGCAACAGCTATAGAGTCTGAAATTGCAGAATTTGAAGATGTTAAAGAGAGAAAATTCTTTTTAGATGAATTAGGTTTGGAGGAGCCAGGAGTACATTATTTAATACAAGCAACATATAAATTATTGAATCTTCAAACGTATTTTACAGCGGGTAAAAAAGAAGTTCGTGCTTGGACTGTAGTGAAAGGGAGTAAGGCTCCCCAAGCAGCAGGTGTTATTCATACTGATTTTGAGAAAGGCTTTATTCGCGCAGAAGTTATTTCATATGATGATTTTATTGCCTTAGGTTCTGAACATGCTTGTAAAGATGCTGGTAAATTGTTTATTCAGGGTAAAGATTATGTTGTGTCTGATGGAGATATTATGCATTTTCGTTTTAATGTTTAGTTTTCCATACTTTAATTAGTTGAAAAATCTGTTAATAACGCAAGTATATATTTATTAAAATAGAGTAGTAGTGTTTTTATATTTGCGCTTTATTTATAACAGGTATTAATACACTTTTATGGTTCAGGCTCAGTATAATGAAGAGAGTATTAGGTCTCTCGATTGGAAAGAACATATTCGATTACGTCCTGGTATGTATATTGGAAAGATGGGGAACGGTTCTTCTCCTGATGATGGTATTTATGTTCTTTTAAAAGAGGTTATTGATAATTCAATTGACGAATTTGTTATGGGAAATGGTAAAACTATAGAGATTGCCATTAAGCAAAACAAGGTTACTGTTCGTGATTTTGGTAGAGGAATACCTCTTGGTAAAGTTATAGATTGTGTTTCTAAGATAAATACAGGAGCTAAGTATGATTCAAAGGTTTTTAAGAAATCTGTGGGGTTAAACGGAGTAGGGACTAAGGCAGCTAATGCTCTTTCCTCTTATTTTAAAATTCGCTCAATACGTGAAGGAAAAAGTAAAATTGCAGAATTTAATCAAGGGAATATCATTATTGATAGTCCTATACAGTCAACTAGTAGTAGAAAAGGAACAACTGTTAGTTTTATTCCTGATGAAGAATTATTTGGCAAGTTTCGTTTTTTAAATGAATATGTAGAAAGGATGTTATGGAATTATTGTTATTTGAATCCTGGATTAACTATATTATTTAATGGAAAGAAACTTTATTCTGAAAAAGGTTTGTATGATTTACTAGAAAAAAATATTGATACTGATATATTGTATCCAATTATTCATCTTCATGGTGATGATATTGAAGTTGCTATTACACATTGTAAAAATCAATATTCAGAACAATATTATTCATTTGTTAATGGTCAGCATACTGTGCAGGGAGGTACTCATCAGGGAGCATTTAGACAGGCTTTAGTAAAAACTATTAGAGATTTCTATGGAAAGAATTATGAAGCTTCAGATATAAGACAGGCTATTAATGCTGCTATTAGTATTAAAGTAATTGAACCTGTATTTGAATCACAAACAAAGACTAAGTTAGGTTCAACTGAAATGGAACCTGAAGGAGTAACAATATTAACTTTTGTGCAAGATTTTCTTAAGAAAAATTTAGATAATTTTCTTCATAAGAATACTGAGGTTGCTACAATTCTTCAGAAGAAGATACAGGAGGCAGAAAATGAAAGAAAGGCTATGGCTGGTGTAAAGAAATTAGCCAGAGAAAGAGCTAAAAAGGCTAGTTTGCATAATAAAAAATTGAGAGATTGTAGAATTCATTATAATGATCAGAAGCAAAGTAATCGTGCAGAATCTACAATATTTATTACAGAGGGTGATTCTGCTTCAGGTTCTATTACTAAGACACGTGATATTAATACTCAAGCTGTTTTTTCACTTAGAGGTAAGCCATTAAATTCTTTTGGATTAAGTAAAAAAGTAGTTTATGAGAATGAAGAATTTAATTTATTGCAAGCAGCTTTAAACATTGAGCAAGGAATAGATGATTTGCGTTATAATAAAATTATTATTGCTACTGATGCAGATGTTGATGGTATGCATATTCGCTTATTAATTATTACATTTTTTTTACAGTTTTTTCCTGAATTAATTAAGGAAGGACATGTGTATATTTTACAAACTCCATTATTTAGAGTTCGTAATAAAAAGAAAACGTATTATTGTTATAATGATCAAGAGAAAAAAGATGCTATACTAGAAATTGGAACAAATTCAGAAATAACACGTTTTAAAGGATTAGGGGAGATATCACCTAATGAGTTTAAGAGATTTATAGGTCCGGATATGCGTATAGAGCCAGTTATTTTAGGTAAAGAATCTACTATTGAAGACCTTTTACGTTATTTTATGGGTAAGAATACTAAAGAAAGACAAGATTTTATTATACAAAATCTTAGAGTTGAAGATAATATTGAGAGTATATAATGGATATAAAATTTACTAATAAGAATAAGGCAATTTTATTGACAGTAATTATCATTATTTTCTTTGTTTTTACTATAATTATCCCTTTAGTTAGCTTGTATTTGATACCACAATCTAAGATAGGTTCTTGGTTGTTTGCAAACATATATCTTGTATATTGTATGTTTCCTGTTCTTGTCTATTTTATATATACAGGTGTTTATTTTTATCATGTTAAGATAGATGCGTATATTATTTCTGTTACTTCATTTCGCACTGTATCTTCTTTTTTTACTAATAAGAGTTATGTGGATATTTCTCACTTAATGTTAGAGGATTATAAATTTATTTCTAAAAAATTCTCTTTAAATACTATTTTAATGTTGAAGATCAGGGCAGAACGGAAACTTATAGCTAAAAGATTTAATATGTCTTTATTAAGTAATAATGATAAGAATCTAATTTCAAATTATTTAGATAAAGTTATAAAAAACAAATAATGTTAGATAGAGATATAGATAGTCAAGAGAATCATGAAGGAGATGTTGTTCATGTTTCTGGAATGTATGAGAATTGGTTTTTGGACTACGCTTCTTATGTTATTCTTGAACGTGCCGTTCCCCATATTCATGATGGTTTAAAGCCTGTGCAGAGAAGAATTCTACATGCTTTAAAAGAGCTTGATGATGGTAGATATCACAAGGTGGCAAATGTTATAGGTCATACTATGAAGTATCATCCTCATGGTGATGCTTCAATTGGGGATGCTATGGTTCAGGTAGGGCAAAAGAATCTTTTGTTAGATATGCAAGGTAATTGGGGTAATACAGCAACAGGAGATAAGGCTGCTGCTGCACGATATATTGAAGTGCGTCTAACACAGTTTGCTTTAGATGTTGTTTATAACAAGAATATCACTAAATGGCTTCCTTCTTATGATGGAAGAGGTAAAGAACCAGAAACTTTACCACTAAAGTTTCCTTTACTCTTGAATCATGGTGTTGAAGGTATTGCGGTTGGTCTTTCCACTAAAATATTACCTCATAATTTTAATGAGCTTATAGATGCTTCTATTAAAGTTTTAAAAGGGGTAAAACCAAGAATTTATCCAGATTTTAGTACAGGAGGAATGGCTGATTTTACTAATTACAATGATGGTAAAAGAGGAGGTAAGGTTAGAGTGAGAGCAAGGATTATTCAAAAAGATAAAATCACTTTGCATATTACTGAGTTACCTTTTTCTACAACTACTACATCTTTAATATCTTCTATATTAAAGGCTAACGAAAAAGGAAAAATTAAGGTTAAGAAAATAGAAGATAATACTTCAGAAAATGTTGAGATTTCTGTTACTATTCCTTCAGGAGTTTCTCCTGATAAAATGATAGATGCTCTTTATCGATTTACTGACTGTGAAGTTTCCATATCACCTCTTGCATGTGTTATTAAGGATAATATGCCGCAATTTTTGGGTGTTTCGGATATATTAAAATATTCTACAGATCATACTTTGTCTCTTTTGAAATCTGAGTTGGAGGTGAAGTTGAATGAATTAGAGCTTAAATGGCATATGTCTTCATTAGAACTGATATTTATTGAGAATAGAATTTATCATAAGATTGAAGAATTAAATGATTGGCAAGAGATTATCAATACTATTCATGATGCCTTAAAACCATATATTAATAAACTTTTAAAAGAAGTAACTACTGAAGATATTGAAAAACTTACTGAGATTAGGATTAAGAAGATTACAAAGTTTGATCTAAATAAAGCGAAGAAAGACATCTTACGATTAGAAGAAAATATTTTGGATATAAAAAATAATTTATCTAATCTTATTGATTATGCTGTTTCATATTTTAAAGAATTGAAAAAGAAATATGGAGCAGAAAGAAACCGAAGAACAGAAATAAAGACTTTTGAGAGTATTGATGCTACAAAGGTAGTTGTTGCCAGTAAAAGATTATATGTTAATAAAGAAGAAGGGTTTATAGGTACGTCAATGCGTAAGGATACTTTTGTTAGTGATTGTTCAGATATTGATGATATTATCGTATTTCGAGAGAATGGAGCTATGCAAGTAGTTAAAGTAGATAATAAAGTTTTTGTTGGAAAAGATATTATTTATTGTGCTGTATTTAAAAAGAAGGATGATCGTACAATTTATAATATGATTTATAAAGATGGAAAATCAAAAAAAACCTTCATGAAGCGTTTTCCAGTTACTAGTATTACTAGGGGGAAGGAATATCAGTTAACTAAATCATCAGAAGGGAGTAAGGTTTTATATTTTACCGCAAATCCAAATGGAGAAGCAGAAACAGTTGTTGTTAACTTAAGAAAGTTGCAAAAACTAAAAAAATTAAAGATTAATATTGATTTTGCTGATTTAGCAATAAAAAGTAAAACAGCGGTAGGTAATATAGTAAGTAAGAATCCTGTCAAAAATGTAGAATTAAAATCTTCAGGAGTTTCTACATTATCTGCACGTAAAATATGGTTTGATAATAATGTAAATAGATTAAATGTTGAGGAGAGAGGGGATTTCTTAGGAGAATTTAAAGCTCAGGATAAGATATTAATCATTTATCAAAATTCTTTACTTGAACTTAAAACGTTTGATATATCTAATCATTTTGATAGTGATATGGTGATTATCGAAAAATTTAATTGTAATAAGCCAATTTCTGTTGTTTATTTTGATGGATATAAGAAGTCTTATTTTATAAAACGTTTTATTGCTGATAATAAGATAATGAAATTTAATTTTATTACAGATCATAAGGATAGTTATTTAGAGATTGTTTCTACTGATTGGCGTCCTCGTATTGAAGTAGTATTTGTAAAAGAAAGAGGAAAGGAGAGGCAAAAGAAGATTATTAATATTGAAGACTTTATTTCCGTTAAAGGATCAAAAGCGATGGGGAATAAGTTGACTTCAAAAAATGTTAAAGAGATTAATTTAATTGAGTCATTACCATATAATGAAGAATATTTGGATGAGGAAAATGGATTTTCAGAGCAAGTTTTTCTTAATGAAGTAGATGGGGATGATAAAATCAAAAAAGATAATGAAGATGGTCAAATCACTCTAGAATTATAATTTATTATAAAGCTTATTATATTATATTTGTTGACTTTAATTAATTAAAATTATGAAAAGATTTCTCTTTATAGCATTTTTATTACCATATCTTCTTTTTTCACAGAATTATAATCTTAACCTTATTGGGGAATATTCTTGGCCTAATACTGAAGGTAGTGATATTTGGGGTTGGGTAGATCCTCTTGATGGTTCAGAATATGCTCTTGTTGGACTTAATGATGGTTTTTCATGCGTAAATCTTTCAACACCCTCAAATCCAATTGAAGAATTTTATATTGCTGATTTAAATTCAACTTGGAGAGATATTAAGACATGGGGAAATTATGCCTATGTAACTACTGAGGCAGATGCAGGTTTACTTATTGTTGATCTAGCTGCTTCTATTAGTGGAAACTTAACTTATTGGCATATTAGTAATTTTTTAGGCGTCAATGGTGATAGTATTGAATTTACAGCTGCACATAATATTTATATAGATGAGAATGGTATTGCCTATATTTTTGGGGCAAGTTCAAATACAGGAAGCTCTCCTTCAGATGGAGCAATATTTTTAGATGTTGATGCAGATCCTATTAATCCTATATATTTAGGAGAATGGGATGAGCAATATATTCATGATGGTATGACTAGGGGTGATACTTTGTTTGCTGGATGTATTTATACAGGAGAATTATATGTTATAGATGTAAGTGATAAGAATAGTCCAGTTACAATGGGAACGCATATTACTCCTAATGCTTTTACACATAATGCTTGGGTTAGTGATAATGGTAATTTTGTTTTTACTACTGATGAACAATCAGATTCTTATATTGCAGCTTATGACATTACTGATGTTTCAAATATTCAAGAAGTTGATAGGATTCAATCAAATCCCGGAAGTTTATCAATTCCTCATAACACACATTTTGATAATAATTTTTTAATTACTTCTTGGTATAGAGATGGTACTACAGTACATGATGTTACATATCCTAATAATATGATTCAGGTTGCTTATTATGATTCTTATGTAGGAAGTGGGAATGGTTTTGATGGTTGTTGGGGAACTTATCCATTCTTACCTTCAGGTTTAATTATTTCTTCCGATATTAATAGTAGTGTTAATCAGTCAGGAAAGTTGTTAGTTTATGGGAGAGATTTTAATCAGGCTTGTTATTTACAAGGAATAGTTTCAGATGCTATAACTTTAAATCCAATTAGTGGAGCTACTATAGAGATTCTAAATACTTTTATACCTAATACTTCTTCCTCTAATCTTTTAGGTAATTATTCAAGTGGTACTGCTGATGCTGCAAATTATGATGTTGTATTCTCTAAACCAGGTTATGTAACAGATACTCTTAATGCTACTTTGAATAATGGTATATTAACAATATTAGATGTTGCTTTGCAACCTTTAACTCCAATTAATTTCAGTGGAACTGTAGTTGATACATCTGGAAATGGTATTCCTAATGTTGATGTTGTTGTTTATAATGATGATTTTACTTTTAATTTAGTGACAGATATAAATGGAGATTTTAATATTAACACAATGTATGAAGGAAGTTATGATATAGTGTCAGGTAGTTGGGGGTATATTACATATTGTAGTAATGAGTATATAGATGGTTCTTCTCCTATTATCATTACATTACAAGAAGGGTATTATGATGATTTTACTTTTGATTTTGGTTGGACTGTAAGTGGAGGTATTATCCAAACTGATGATGGTATGTGGGAAAGAGGTTTCTCTCAAGGAACATCTGATAATCAGGGACAAGATTATAATCCTTATGGAGATGTAATAGGTGACTGTATGGATTTTGCTTATGTTACAGGTATAGATGCGGGAAGTCAAATAGGCAGTAATGATGTTGATGATTCAAATACTATCTTAACCTCTCCTATTTTTGATTTAAGCTCTAATCAGATGTATTCGTTAAGTTATTATTCTTGGTTTCAAAATAATTTTCCTTGGGGAGGAGGTGCTAATGATACTTTAACAGTGAAGATATCTAATGGAACTACTTTGGTAGAATTAGAAACTATGACATCAGCTTCTCCAGATTTAGGGCAATGGAATCTTAGGACTTTTGATTTAGATCAATATATTCCACTCACCTCAACAATGCAATTAATTATTGAAATTGCTGATTGGGATTATAATGGAGGTCATTGGGTTGAAGGAGGTTTTGATATGTTTCAAATTATATCTTCTAGTCCAACTGAGATTCAACAAGTATCTATAGAAGAAAATAGTAGAATTATCAAGGTGATTGATGTATTAGGAAGAGAATTAGAGCCTATAAAGAACACCTCTTTATTTTATATTTATGAGGATGGTATAGTTAGGAAGAAAATATTAATTGATTAAATATCTAGTTGATTAATGATATTTTCATCTGCTATATAAGGGATGGTCACTTTTAAATTAGGGTAGCTTTTCATAGCTCTTTTTATCGCAAAGATAGCTTCTTTATTTCTTGCCCAATTTCTTCTAGCAATTCCATTATTTACATCCCAGAAAAGCATTGACTCTAATTTTTTATCTGATTCTTTACTTCCATCTAACATCATTCCAAAACCTCCATTTATTACTTCTCCCCATCCAACACCACCTCCATTATGTAAAGAAACCCAGGTAGCGCCTCTAAAACTATCTCCAATAACATTTTGAACAGCCATATCTGCTGTAAATTGTGACCCATCATAAATATTAGAAGTTTCTCTATAAGGAGAATCTGTTCCAGAAACATCATGATGATCACGACCTAATATTATTGGGGAAGAGATTATATTCTTAGCAATAGCATTATTGAAGGCTTTTGCTATCTTTATTCTTCCTTCAGCATCAGCGTATAATATTCTTGCTTGACTTCCCACAACAAGCTTATTTTGGTTTGCTTGTTTTATCCAGTTAATATTATCTTGCATTTGTAATTTAATCTCATCAGGAGCATTATCCATTATTTCTTTGAGTACATCAGCTGCAATTTTATCAGTGACCTCTAGGTCTTTTTTTTCATTTGATGTGCAAACCCATCTAAACGGTCCAAAACCATAATCAAAACACATAGGGCCCATTATATCTTGTACATATGAAGGATAATTAAATTTTCCTTTTTTATTTATGATATTGGCTCCAGCACGTTTAGCTTCTAGTAAGAATGCATTTCCATAATCAAAAAAATACATTCCTTTTTTTGAAAGGGTATTAATGGCATTAACATGACGAACAAGTGATTCTTGAACTTTTATTTTAAATTTTTCTGGATACTGTTTAATCATCTTGTTAGCTTCTTCTAAGCTCATATCTACAGGGTAGTATCCTCCTGAGAATGGATTATGAAGCGATGTTTGATCAGAACCAATATCAATCTCTATATTACGTTCAATAATTTTCTCCCATAGATTTACTATATTTCCATTAAATGCAAGAGAGATAGCTTCTTTATTTTTTTTAGCAGAAACTGCTCTATCTAGTAGTTTGTCTAAATCTGTATAAACTTCATCTACCCAGCCTTGTTTGTGTCTTTTGTATGTTGCTTGTGGATTTATTTCTGCAATTATGCATACCCCTTTTGCAATTACTGCTGCCTTGCCTTGTGCGCCTGACATTCCACCTAATCCTGATGTTACAAATATTTTTCCTCTTAGATCTTGAGCATTTGGGTCAATTTTTCTTGCAGCATTTAATATTGTAATATTTGTACCGTGAACTATACCTTGAGGTCCAATATACATAAAAGAACCAGCTGTCATTTGCCCATACTGAGTTACCCCTAGACTATTATATTTTTCTAGATCATCTGGTTTCGAATAGTTAGGAATCATCATACCATTTGTTATAATAAGTCTAGGTGCATCTTTTTTTGAAGGGAAAAGCCCTAAGGGATGTCCGGAATAAACAACGAGAGTTTGTTGGCTTGTCATCTGAGATAAATATTTCATACATAACAAATATTGTGCCCAATTTTGGAAAACAGCTCCATTCCCTCCATATGTTATAAGTTCTTCTGGGTGTTGTGCAATGGCATGATCTAAATTATTAGAGATCATTAATTGTATTGCTGCTGCTTCTTTACTTTTATAAGGAAAATCTTCTATAGATCTTGCTTTGATTGTATAATCAGGCATAAATCGATACATGTAAATTCTCCCATATTTTTTCAATTCTTCTGAGAATTCTGGAGCTAATTCTGAATGCATATTTTTTGGAAAATAACGTAATGCATTACGGATAGCTAGTCTTTTTTCTTCTTTTGTTAATATGTCTTTACGTTTTGGAGCATGACTAATATTATTATTTAATTCTTTTTTGGGAGGTAAAAAAGTTGGTATTCCTTCTGAAATAGATTTTTTAATATTTTCCATTTTTTCCATTTTTTCTATTTTTTTCTTTTTTATTGTACGGACAATGCTTGCAAGTATTATTACAACAATAACCTCTTTTCAGATGATATTTCTCTGTAAATATAACATATCCTTCTTTAGCATAATAATATTCATCTTTTTTAAGATGAGCTATTTTTGAAAATCCTTTCATAATTTATATGCAAAATTAAGATATTTGCTTAAATGAAAATTAAAACAGATGAAATATCATTACCGATCTTAAAAGATAAAAAAGTTAGGCTATTTCTTAAAAGAATAGATCTGATTCATCCAGATATATCAGGTAATAAGTGGTATAAATTAAAATATAATATACTTAAAGTTAAAGAAGATAACTTTGACTCTTTATTAACTTTTGGAGGTGCATATTCAAATCATCTTGTGGCTACTTCTTTTGCTGCCAGAGAAAATAATATTTCTAGTATAGGGGTTGTGCGTGGAGAACCAATATTACCATTAAATACTAGTCTTTCTATTGCTAAAAAGAATGGAATGAAATTTAGATACATAGATAGATCTGCTTATCGCTCTAAGTATGATTCTATGCTAATAGATTCTCTAAGAGAAGAGTTTGGGAATTTTTATCTTTTACCAGAGGGAGGGACAAATAAACTTGCTTTAAGAGGGGTGGAAGAGATTATAGAGAAAAAAGATGATTATGATTATATTTGTTGTCCTGTAGGTACAGGATGTACAATTTCTGGGATTATAAATACTTCACTTATTTCACAGAAAGTTTTAGGTTTCCCTGCTATTAATTCATCAGAATTATTGCGTCAAGATATTGCTTTATTGTCTAATAAACATAATTGGAGGTTGATTAAAGACTATGTGTTTGGAGGTTATGCAAAGATTAATAATGATTTAATTAATTTTATTTATAATTTTTATGATACTCATAATATTATTTTGGATGGAGTTTATACTGCTAAAATGCTCTTTGGTATTATTGATCTCGTAAAAAAGGATTATTTTCCTTCTAATAGTTTAATCCTTGCAATACATACTGGAGGTGTTCAAGGAAACAAAGGACTTAATGAGAGGTATAATTTAGATTTGCCTCATAATTTCTAAATTTTCCTTTTCTTTCCATTTTCCATTAGTAAAATCAGGTATGTCTATTGTTTGACTTTTATTATTAGCTGATAACTCAGAAAGGGGAGTAATTGCGCTCCACATAACACTATCATATATATTTATGTCAAGAGGTAACCCAAGGTTTAGGCATCTTATTAGCCGGTATATCATTATAAAGTCCATTCCTCCATGTCCTTGTTTAAATTCTTGACTAATTGTTTCTAATTTTTTGATTATCGGATGTTGATATTTCTTTCTATATTTTTTATAGTCCTTTTTGTTTAACCAATTGTGTCCCCAGGATTTAGGTTGTTTGCTGTCAATATATAGCCTGCTTGGATATCCTTCATGCATAGCATTTGTTCCTATAATTTTATTGATTCTAGAGTAGGGCCTTCCTGTATGAACATCAAATTGTAATAATATTGTCTTTCCTTTTTTTGTCTTAATAATAGTGTTGTTTATATCTCCACATTTATACTTTTGAATTTTATGTTTAGCTTGTTTAGCTGCCAAGCTAAGATTTAACTCTCTACTGCTCATTGAAGTAAGGTGGCAGAAGTTATCACCTCTTCCAATACCTAGATAATGACATATTGGCCCTAATGCATGTGTTGTATAAAAATTTCCATTTCTTATAACATGTTGTTTTAATCTCCACTGGTCTTGATAATAATTTTCATCTAGTAATAAAGCTCTTAGGTCATGTAAGTAAGCCCCTTCAGTATGTGTGATATCTCCAAATATACCTTCTTGTATCATGTTTAATATCCAAAGCTCTTCTTGATTGTAACAACAGTTTTCTATCATTATACAGTGTCTTCTTGTGGTTTCTGCTGTTTTAATTAGTTTCCAGCAATCTTCAAGAGTATAAGCAATAGGAACTTCACATGCCACGTGTTTTCCTTTTTCCATGCTAAATAAAGACATTGGTGTATGCAGACGCCAGGGTGTTGCAATAATAACTAAGTCAATATCTTCTCTTGTTACCATTTCTCTCCAAGATTCTTCAGATTTATTATAACAATAAATTGATGCTTTTTGCCATTTAGATATTGTATTTTTTGCTTTTTCTGTTTTTTCTTTTGTAATATCAGAGACTGCTATTATTTGTGCATATTGTTTATTTACTAGATATTGAAGCATTTCTATTAATACTGACCCTCTATTTCCTAGTCCTATTACCCCTATTCTTACTTTTTTTATTTCTTGACTACTAAAACCTATCATGTTTCCTTGTATCTTTTTTGTAGTATTATTTACTAATTCCTGTAGAGTATTTTGATCATTGCATGAAGTTAATGGTAGTCCTATAAAAGCACTTGCTCCTAATACTGATTGTAAGAATTCTTTTCTTTTCAATTTATTATTTTTAATAATGTTTATTTTTCAAATATATAAGATATAGTTTTTTTGATTATATTTATTATTGATATTTTTGTTTAGTGAAAAAGTTGATTTTCTTTATTTTCTTATTTTTTGTTTTTTTTTCTAAGGCTCAAGATAAAACCGATTTATATATTGAAAAATATAAGGATTTAGCTATTTCTGAAATGCAACGCTATGGTATTCCTGCTTCTATTACTTTAGCTCAGGGGATTTTAGAGTCCGGTAATGGAGAGAGTTATCTAGCTGTCGAAGGGTTTAATCATTTTGGTATTAAATGTCATAAAGAATGGAATGGGTTGACAATTTTGGCAGATGATGATAAGAAAGGAGAGTGCTTTAGAAAATATACAAGTGTAGCGGAATCTTATCAGGACCATTCTCTTTTTCTTGTCCATAAAGATCGTTATTCCTTTTTATTTAATTATAAAATAAAAGATTATAAAAAATGGGCTAGAGGTTTAAAAAAAGCAGGTTATGCTACCAATCCTGAGTATTCTCGTTTATTAATTGACTTAATAGAAAGGTATAATTTAAATCAGTTTGATAGAATAAAGAAGATAAATATATATTCAGTATATTCTTTTGGTTTTCCTTATGTAGTAGGTTATGGAGTTTATTTTGATAGGAGTGGAGCTAGATGGCTTAGTAATAGGTCATTGAGGATTGATGTTAAAATTTCGGGAGTTTTAAATAGTTTTTCAATTACGCATGATCAGTATATTACTGATGAGTTTTTTGTTAGTACAAATACTGGTTTAGTATATTATCCTTTAAAAGAATCAAAAGAATTGTTGCCTACTGTTTCAGTTACTTTGGGGTTTAAGAAACTACTTCCTGCACATTATAAGAGTGATTATTTTTTAACTCGTTTAGGACTTGAATTTATAGAGCGTGAAGAAGGAGTTTATAGTCGGGATATTTGGAAAGATATATGGAATGATTATTATATATTGCCATTTGTTTCTTTTTCGTACCTTATAAATTAGAGTTTTATTTCGTAATTATAAATTGTTCCATGTTTTGAATTTATAATGTTCATTTTTCCGTTATTTTCAATATCAGTAAAATTAAATAATCCGTCAGTTTCTATTGGGAAACCTTCTATAATCTCTTTATTTTTATACAGATATAATTCATCTGATGTACTACTTAAGATATAATCTTTTACTGTAAAAAGTTGTGTGATTTTTTGATTAAGTTCAAAATCATGTGTTTTTTGGAAATTTATGTCTGTTATAATTAGTTTTTGATCATTTGTTAATACATATTCTTCATTATTGTTTTGATTGTTTATTATGCAAAATAGAGATTGATTATTAAGTTGATCTATAGAAGTTTCAGTAACATCTCCATTGGTTTTTCCTCTCCATAGTTTTCCCTCAGAGGTGATAGCGTAAATTGTTCCATTTTTTCCAATTTGTAAAGGGGATCTATTAAATGTTGTTTTAGAATTATAAGAAACTCTTTTTGTGCCATTTATTGCTAATAATCTAGAAGTACTATTAGCAGTCTCTTCTAGTATGTAGTCTTTGTCATTTACTTTAAAGTGTCTAGGGGTAGCAATAATTCTATTTTTTTCTTTTTTATACTTCCAGCCCTGAACTTTTTCTATCTTAGAGTTAACGTTATAGATTATGTTGTCCTCTCCTGTAATTAGTATTCTGTATCTTTTTTTATTTTCATAATCAAATAATGCATGTCCTAAGTTAGTTATTTGAGGGGTCTTTTTAGGAAAGCCATCCACATAATTTCCATTTCGATCAATAATATGAATTTTTTCTGCTGTATTAAATATTGCCTGGTATTTTTTGTTTTTATATATATCTATTTCATTAATATCACCTATTATTTTAGAATTAAGCTTTTTTTCCCAAACAATTCTTCCTTTTTTATCTATTGCATATAGATTATTAGATAAGGTCTGTATTAATATCATTTTTTCATTTGTAAAATGATTTTTGACGAATTGAGGTCTCATGGCGATCGATGTATCCAGTTGTAAAAACCATTCTTCTTTTATATTTTCCTTAAAATTGGAGTCATAATAAATACTTAGGTTATTTAAAAGTAGATCTCGCTTACTAGAAATGTCTATAGATAATCCTGTAAAGTTTTTTATGGAGTCATTATTAAATAATATCTTCTTTTTATATTTTTCTTCTAGTTGATCTTGGAGTTCATTGATTGTCCTGCCTGGATTAATATAAAATAACAGGTTTGTTTTTGAAGACATATATCTTCTATATTTTCTAAAACTTGCATTATAGTTAAGGGTTTTCTTAGTATTATAGTTGTCTATAATATATTGAATAGATGCTTGAGAGTTTCCGAATATAAAATAATCTTCAATGTTAGTAAAATAGGCTGTTTTACAAGAGAATATAGGGCCAAATAGATTTTCTATTATATTATGATCTTTACAAGAGTTAATGTAATAATTATTATATTTTTCTTTTTTTATTATTAAGCCTTGCATTATACTTGCTGTATTAATAGTGTTATTACTTTTAAAATAAGCATATTCAGCGTTACTATTTTCTATATTAAAGGTGTTAAATTTTCCTGCCTCATTTCCTAAATCCTTAATTAGCTCATGATAATCTACTTTTGTGCTGTCTAGTATTTTTTTTCTGTACTTATTCCAGCTCCAAAAGTTGTTCTGTAATTGTAATAATTTATTTTTTTTCTCGAGTAATAGTTTTGATTTATCAAAACCTATTCCTAATAGGATTGTAGTGTTTTCTGGAATAATATTGACTATATCAATATTCTGAATTTGTTGATTTATAAATATATCTGAATATTGTTTGATTGGTTCTTTAAGGTTACTAAAACCATTTGCTATAATTACATTATTTTTAATTTTTACGTCTGTCAATACCCATTCAGATAAATTATTAAGATATGTGTTTTCTTTTGTGTATGTATTTATGAAGTTTGATAAAGAATTATAGTTGATAAATAAATTTATATCAGCATCATTATTAATTGTACTATACAGTTTTTTAAAGTTGTCGCTATTTAGTAGTTTATCTGTTGTTTTATTTTTTTTAATTACATCTTCAATTAGCATTTTATTTTTAGAAAAGAAAATGATATCTTCTTCAAATGAACAATATATTGTTTTTTCTTTTTTATTTAGTTCATAGACTGTTTTTTTATCATACTTATACGTTTTACTCAATTGACCAATCAATGGTATTATATTGTTTTTATCTTTAAGATGATTTAAGGAAATATTAGTGCTATATAGTATGTTATTATTGTTAGGGCCTGTTTTATGTAAGGAAACAATCATTTTAGTAGTGTTAAATATAGAATTCTCGCTCAGTAACAAGCTTAATTCATCTAATTCTTTATTAATTAATTCAAATTGGTTGATTAACAATAATTGATTC
>MDSW01132395.1_pt1 | contig 23752 bp, 21 predicted proteins | sample 811171 | NCBI WGS metagenome assembly MDSW01 (sample SAMN05326641, study PRJNA326480) | marine metagenome | isolation source: seawater | place: Atlantic Ocean: North West | collected 2012 | reverse complement strand
GCAGCTTCGCCGGCGTCATCGGTGCGCAGGAGCTTCGAACCCAGACCGGAATCGCCGATGCGTCCGCCGGCGTTGATGCGCGGCCCAAGCACGAACCCCAGATGATAGCTCTCGGGCATCGAATTGAGCCCGGCAACGTCGGATAACGCGCGCAGGCCCGGATTGTCTCGTCGGGCCATGACCTTCAGGCCCTGCACCACGAACGCTCGGTTGATTCCTTCGAGCTTGACCACATCGCAGACGGTGCCCAGCGCGACCAGATCCAGCCAGCGGGTCAAGACAGGCTCCGGCCGATCACCGGTCCAGAACCCGCGCACGCGAAGTTCCCGGTTTATGGCAACTGCAAACAAGAACGCGAGGCCCGCCGTGCACAGATGACCATAAACCCGGTCCTCGTCCATCCGGTTGGGATTGACCAGGGCGTGCACGGCCGGAAGTTCCGGTTCGGCCTCGTGGTGATCGATCACGACGATGTCGAGCCCGGCGTCGGTGCCGGCCCTGAGCGCATCGAACGCCGTCGTACCGCAATCCAGGGCGACCAACACCTTCGTGCCCTTCCCGGCCAGCATCTCAAGCGCTCCCACGCTCGGCCCATACCCCTCTTTCAATCGGTCTGGAATGTAGACATCGGCATTCGACCCTGCGGCCCTTAGAAAACGCGCCAATACCGCCGACGACGTCGCGCCGTCGACATCGTAGTCGGCGAACAGCGTGATCTTTTCACCGTTCATGACGGCGTCGGCCAAACGTTTGGCGGCCTTGTCCATATCCTTGAAGCGGCTCGGGTCGGGAAGCAGGTCTTTCAGTGTCGGCGCGAGGAATTTTTCCGCGTCCTCGATACCGATGCCCCGCGCCGTCAGCGCGCGTGCCGCGATATCGGATATCGACAAAGCCTGCGATAGCGCGAGGGCGGCACGTTCATCCACGTCGCGCAGCACCCAGCGGCGGCCCGTGACCGATTGTTCGACCCCCGCGAAGGCATCGCTCAACAGAACGTCGGGGATCGCGTCAACCGACCGGAGGCCGGCGGGTGAAGTCATGGTGTGCCTCGATAAAACGGTAAGTGCCGGTGAGCGAACGCACCACCAGCGAGTGACTGACGGCGCCGCTGGGACCGCTGCGAATGCCCGCCAATATGGCGCCGTAGGTGATACCCGTGGCGGCAAATGTAATATTGCCGCTGGCCATCTCACGCTCGCTATAGATCTTGTCGAAATCTTCGATCCCGACGTCCTTGGCGAGCAGTCGGTCGTCGTCCTTGCGGGCGAACAAACGGCCCTGCATCTGTCCGCCGAACCCGCGGAGCGCGGCCGCCGACAAGACGCCCTGTGGCGCGGCGCCGATGCCCATATAGATGTCGACGCCCCCGTCGTCCAAAGCGGTCGCAATCGCCGCAGAGACGTCACCGCCCAGAATAAGCCGCACACGCGCGCCGGCGGCGCGGACTTTCTCCAGAAGTGTGCTATGACGTGGCCGGTCCAGCATGCACACCACCAAATCCGAGACCGGAACCGATTTCGCCGCGGCCAATGCCCTGAGGTTGTCTTCTGGCTCGCGGTCGAGGTCGATGACCCCTTCGGGAAGCCCCGGGCCGACGGCGATCTTACTCATATATATATCGGGCACCTTCAAAAACCCGCCACCTTCGGCCATGGCGACCGTCGAAATCGCGTTCGGCCCGCCGCGCGCGACGATGCTCGCCCCCTCAAGGGCGACGACCGCGACATCGACCTCGGGCCCCTCGCCGGTCCCGACCTTTTCATCGAGATACAGTTTATCGACCTCACCCTCCCGGCCTTCGCCGACACGCACGGTGCCGTCGATGGCGAGACTGTTCAAAAGAGCCTGCCCGGCTGAGATGGCGGCCTGATCGGCTTCCATGTGATCGCCGGATCCCATGTGACGATATGCCGCAAGGGCGGCAGCTTCGGTCACACGGACCAATTCGAGGGATAAATTCCGATCTTTCGCTGCGGGTTCTGACATAACTCTATTCTGTCCGTATCGACATGCGAACTAAAGGGAGAATACGTGATTGTTTGGCGAAACGCCCGTCTTGCGCGCAAATCGGCGGATTTCCGGGCCCGGGAACGGCCCCGCGGCCAAGGTCCGACGGTCTAAAGCGCTTCGATTCGAATTACGACCGGGGGCTCGACGACGGCGCCGATATTCGTGATTTGCTCGACGGCGCGGCGCATTGCCGCCTCTTCCGTTTCGTGCAGCGTCATGACGACCGGTACGATCTGACCCGGGTCGCGCGAGCGCTGCAGCACCGATTCCATCGAAACGTCGTTGTCCGTCAGCGCCGTCGCGATCTCGGCGAACACCCCCGATCTGTCGACCACGTTGAAACGCACATAATAGGCGCCCTGGTGACGTTCCATGGGACGTGTCGGCATATTCTTGAGTGCGCTCGCCGGTACGCCGAACAGCGGCACCCGATGGCCGCGCGCGATGTCGAGGATATCCGCCACGACTGCAGATGCAGTCGGACCGCCACCTGCGCCACGGCCTTCGTGCAGGACCGTATCGACGAAATCGCCATCCGCCACCACCGCGTTGAACGAGCCTTCGACGTGATTGATCGGTGCGTCGATCGGCACCATGCAGGCATGCACGCGCTGCTCGATCACGTCGCCGTCGACGGAGGCGATCCCCAGAAGCTTGATCCCGAAGCCGAGTTCTTGGGCGAACTGGATATCGATGGGCGCGATATCGCGAATCCCCTCGACATGGATACCGTCGAAATCGATCTTGGTGCCGAACGACAGCGCCGACAGGATCGCCAGCTTGTGCGCGGTGTCGATGCCGTCGACGTCGAACGTCGGATCGGCCTCGGCATACCCCAGTTTCTGCGCCTCTTCGAGCACGTCGTCGAAGCTGCGACCGGTGTCCCGCATTTCAGTCAGGATGTAATTGCAAGTCCCGTTGAGGATACCGTAGACGCGCGTGATCCCGTTCGCGGCAAGACCTTCGCGGAGCCCCTTGAGGATCGGGATCCCGCCGGCGACCGCGGCTTCGCAATAGATCGCAGCACCGGACTTCTCGGCAATGGCGGCGAGATCGGTACCGTGATGCGCGATCAATGCCTTGTTTGCCGTCACCACATGCTTGCCGTTGCCGAGCGCCTTCTCCGCCAACGCCTTGGCGACGCCGTCGGAGCCGCCGATCAACTCAACGATCAGATCGATGTCGTCGGCATCGGCCATTTCCGTCGGATCGTCGTACCAGCGGTAGGGGTCGATATCGATACCGCGATCGAGCCCCTTCGAACGTGCCGAGACGGCGACAATCTCAAGATCGCAGCCGGCGCGCGTCTGAAGGAGATTCTTGTGGGTCTCGATGACCTGGACAGTGCCAGCCCCGACCGTGCCGAGACCGGCGATACCGATCCTGAGCGAACTCATGACGCCTCCTTAGTCCGCGCCTGACGCGGTTCCGCATTGACGCCGCGGCTTTTCAAGAAGTTCTTGATATTGCGCACGGCCTGACGGGTCCGTTGGACATTCTCGACGAGTCCGATCCGAACGTGATCGTCGCCATGTTCACCGAAACCGAGACCCGGCGCCACCGCGACTTCAGCCTCGCTCAGCAGCAGCTTGGAAAATTCGATGGAACCCAGATCCTTGAAAGCCGGCGGGATCGGCGCCCACGCGAACATGGTCGCTGCCGGCGATGGAATGTCCCACCCCGCCCCGGAGAGACCGTCAATGAGGATATCGCGCCGCTCTTTGTAGACAGCGCGGAATTCATCCACGCAGTCCTGCGGGCCGTTTAACGCGGCGGCGGCGGCGACCTGGATCGGCGTGAACGCACCGTAATCCAGATAGGATTTCACCCGCGCCAACGCGGCGATCAGGCGTTCGTTGCCGACGGCAAACCCAATCCGCCACCCGGGCATGGAATAGGTCTTGCTCATCGACGTGAATTCGACCGCGATGTCCCACGCCTTCGGCAATTGCAGGATGGACGGCGGCGGGTTGCCGTCGAAGTAAATCTCGGCATAGGCGAGATCGGACAGTATCCAGATCCCATGATGACGGCAGAAATCGACGACTTCCTCATAGAAATCGAGCGTCGCGAGTGCCGCCGTCGGATTGTTCGGATAGTTGAGCACCACTGCCGTTGGCTTGGGCACGCTGTGCTGGACCGCACGGTCGAGCGCGGCCATGAACTCGGGCCCCGGCTCGACCGGGATCGAGCGGGCCGCGGCACCGGCGATGATGAAGCCGAACTGGTGGATCGGGTAACTCGGGTTCGGCACCAGAATAACGTCGCCGGGGCTGGTAATCGCCTGCGACAGGTTGGCCAGGCCCTCTTTCGAGCCGAGCGTGACGATGGCCTGCTTTTCCGGATCGACGTCGACTCCGAAGCGGCGCCCGTAATAGCCCGAAATCGCCTTTCGAAGGCCCGGAATCCCGCGTGAATTGGAGTAGCGGTGTGTCTTCGGGTTATCGACGGTTTCCTTGAGCTTCTCGACGATATGCGCGGGCGTCGGCAGGTCCGGATTGCCCATCCCGAAATCGATGATGTCGGCCCCTTCGGCGCGCGCACGCGCCTTCATGTCGTTCACTTCCGAGAAGACATAAGGTGGCATCCGTCGGATTTTGTAAAAATCGCGTTCCATGGCGCCCTTTCATCACAGAAAGACCGTGGCGGCACAAGGCTGAATTCGTGCGAGTCCGGTCAGTTGGAGAGGTAGATCTCCGTGCGGCGGTTACCCGCTTCGCCCGACGGCATCACTTCCAGATAGATCGGATTGTTGTCGCCGACGGCGGCGGTCAGAATCCGATCCGGCGCAATGCCCAGGCGCTGCAGTTCGGTCGCGACCTGGTTGGCGCGCTGTACCGACACTTCATAATTGGCCTGTTTGTGGCGCGACGGATCCATATTGCGGGTCCGCTGGCTGGCATGACCGATGACGCGCACGGTGGCGTTGTGCTGACGCTGCAGCTGCGCCACGTCCGCAAGGATTTTGCGGTCATTGCTATCCAGCCCGGACGAGCCGTTCTTGAACAGAATTGTCGCAACCCGGGTCGAGGACGCGGGTAACGGCAATGCGCCGTTGTTGGCTACCATTCCTGCAGCGAACTGCTGTTGGCCGGTACCGACGTTGCGGAACTGCAACCCGGACGACGCAGGCGCCATCGACATTTCAACACCGCCGGACGAAATGACAACGGTGCCCTGCCCGTCGCCGATGGCTTCCATGTCGGAGGGCAAAAGCGACCCCTGGTCCGCCGCGCGGGCCTGAATTTCGGCCAGCGAGCGCTGCAGACGTTCTTTCATGCCGGGGTCCACGCCATAGGTGGAATCGGGACCGCCCGAAACCGACGTTACCGGTTCCTGGGTGGTCTTCGTCGCGCTCTGCGTTACCGTCTCAGGCTTCTTCGGTTCGGGCGTCGGCGGTGCTTCGGCGGTCTTCACCGGCTTGGCCGGTTGCGGCGTCGGCGTGGCGCTTTGAGTTTCCACCTGCGGCGCCGGCGGCGGCGCCTTGTCCTCGGCATATAGCGAGTCCTTCGCCGCCTCGTCCTGGCGCTGCACGCTGTCTGCGTACTTGCGGCCCTGGGTATCGGCGGCAAGGCCGCTGGTCATATTCTCACGTTGCGCCATCTGCTGGTCGACACGCGCCAGATTCGGTGACGAACCGTCGGCGCCCGGCGATGCCTTGTCGCGGTCGGCCTGAAGTTGGTTTTCCGGATCGTCGGCGGACTGATTACTGGCGGAAGAGGACCCGGTCGCAGCATCGTACCAAGCCGAAGGGTTGATAGCGTCCGGCACATCTGAGCAGGCGGTGATCGCAAGCGAACTACCGATGACGACGGCCATGCCGCGGAGCATCCTGCCGTAGCCGGTCCACCGCGTTGCGGTCTCAAGCGTCGATTTCATTGCGCCCCTAACTCCCTCGTCTTTCCCTGTTCGGCCTGCGGACTGAACTCGCATGCCTTGCCCCGGCGTTCGGATGATGCGGTTACGCGGCCGCATGGAATCCATTATTATCCTTCACTATGCTATTGAAAGCATAACATACAGTTTGCGCAAGATTTTACATTGCTCACAAAGGGTTAAATCTTTACAAACGCCTGGAAATGTTGCATTGCACAATCACGTTCTCCATATACGGAATTCAGCGGCACGGCAAGTAACCGAAACACGTGCCGCATGAACGGGCTGCGACCCGCTCGTTAGCATGATTTGCTGTTTTTTCAAAGACTTCTGAGAGGTGGTTACAAAATGACGAATCAATCGAAACAAAACATCGACGTCGATGAATCGCAAATCTCAGAGACCATGGCAGACATCGCGGAGCGTTCACAGCGTCTTGTTCAAGAATTTCTGAACAAACAGGCTCAGCCGGGCAGCAAGTCCGTCGGCATGGAGGACCCGCTGAACATCGGCAGCGCGTTCCTTGAGATGACGACCAAGATGATGACCCAGCCTCACAAGATGGTCGAAGCCAACATGAACCTTTGGCAGGACTACATGAAGCTGTGGCAGAACACGGCGAGCCGCATGATGGGACAGGATACCAGCCCCATCGTCGAACCGGCCCGCGACGACCGCCGCTTCAAGAACGAAGCCTGGGAAAACGACGTCTTCGACTTCATCAAGCAATCCTACCTTTTGACGTCGAACTGGATGGAAAACACCGTCAGCGATGTCGAAGGTCTCGACAAGAAAACCAAGCAAAAGGTCGAATTCTTTACCAAGCAGTACGCCGATGCCTTGTCGCCGACCAACTTCGTGATGACCAACCCGGAAGTGCTGCAGACGACCATCGAAAGCCGGGGCGAAAACCTGGTGAACGGCCTTCGCAACCTCCTCGAAGACCTCGAACGCGGTGACGGTAAGCTGGCCATCAAGATGACCGACACGGATGCGTTCGAAGTCGGCAAGAACGTCGCCACGACGCCGGGCAAGGTGGTCTTCCGCAACGACCTGATGGAATTGATCCAGTATACGCCGACGACCGAAAAAGTGTCGAAGACGCCGCTGCTGATCTGCCCGCCTTGGATCAACAAGTTCTATATCCTCGACCTCCGCGAGAAGAACTCCTTCATCAAGTGGGCCGTCGAACAGGGCAACACCGTGTTCGTGATCTCGTGGGTCAACCCGGACCGCAAACTGGCGATGAAAACGTTCGAGGATTACATGCTCGAAGGCCCCCTCGCCGCCATCGACGCGATCAAGCAGGCGACCGGCGAAGCCGAAGTCAACGCCGTCGGCTACTGCATCGGCGGTACGCTGCTCGCGACCACACTGGCCTACATGGCCGCTAAAAAGATGAAGGGCGTCAAGTCGGCGACCTTCTTCACGACGATGGTCGACTTCGAGGAAGCCGGCGATCTGGGTGTCTTCATCGACGACACCTCGCTCCAGAATCTCGAAGACAAGATGAACGAGCGCGGCTTCCTTGAAGGCAGCGAGATGGCGAATACCTTCAACATGATGAAGGCCAACGACCTTGTGTGGTCATTCGTCGTCAACAATTACCTTCTCGGTAAGGATCCGTTCCCGTTCGATCTGCTGTTCTGGAACTCGGACTCGACCCGCATGCCGGCGGCGATGCACAGCTTCTATCTGCGCAACATGTATCTGGACAACAAGCTGGTCGAACCGGGCGGAATCGAGATCGACGGGGTCAAGCTCGACCTCAGAAAGATCAAGGTGCCGACCTACATCATCTCGACCCGCGAAGACCATATCGCGCCCTGGAAACCGACCTACAAGGCGACCCAGCTTTATTCCGGCGAAATCCGCTTCATTCTGTCGGCGTCCGGCCATATCGCCGGTGTCGTCAATCCGCCTGCCGCAGGCAAGTACTGCTACTGGGTCAACGACGACATCCCCGCCGATCCGGACAAATGGCTGGCCGGCGCCGAACAGCACGATGGCTCGTGGTGGCCGGATTGGGACAAATGGGTCAAGCAGCACAGCCCGAAGGAACTCGTCGACGCGCGCCAGCCGGGCGATGGCAAGCTCAAGCCGTTGTGCGACGCGCCCGGCACCTACGTTACCATGAAGGCCGAGGGCTAAACCCCGCTGCATTTGTTTCCCGGGCGGACGGAGAGCGATATTTGCCGCTCTTCGTCATCCCAAACTTGATTTGGGATCCATGCGGCATGGCCTCGCTTCCGGGTTTTCGCTTATGGACCTTGAATCGAGTTCAGGGTGACGGGGTTTGCAGCCCCGCAATGACCCCCGCCAGCTTTTCGATGCCCTTGCGGATTTCGCGGGGTTCGAGCCCGGCATAACCGAACACCAATCCATTGCGGTCCGGCGGGCCGTAATAGAACTCGCTCATTGCATATAAGCTGATCCCGGCCCTGCCGGCCGCTTCGGCGACATCGATATCGGCCAGACCGCAATTCGGCCTGAACATCGCCACCGTATGCATCCCCGCTTCGTCCGGTTCGATCTCCAGTACGTCCCCCAGGTATTTCCGAACGGCCTCGACGAGGACGCCCTGGCGTTCCGCGTACAGCAGGCGCATCCGGCGAATGTGCGCGGCGAAGTGCCCGGTCTCGATGAACTCCGTCAGGACCGGCTGCATGACGATGGCGGTTTGATCGTCCAGTGAGCGGCGGATGCGAATGATCGGGTCGGCCATCGCCGGCGGCACCACCAGATAACCGAGCCGGATCGCCGGAAACATCACCTTGGAAAACGTGCCTGCGTAGATCACCCGCCCGGCACTATCGAGCCCCTGCAGTGCCGACAGCGGCCTGCCCGAATAACGATATTCACTGTCATAGTCGTCTTCGAGGATCCACGCCCCGCTCTCGCGCGCCCAGTCCAAAAGTTCGAGACGCCGCTTGAGGCTCATGACCGGTCCAAGCGGATACTGGTGTGACGGCGTTACCACCGCCATGCGCGCATCGGGCGCGCGTTTGATGCCCTCGGCAACGACCAGCCCTTCCTGATCGACGGGCAGCGGCACCAGTTCCGTTTGCGTCGCCGTCAGCACGCCCCGGATTCCTGCATAACCGGGATCCTCGATCCACGCTTTGTCGCCCGGATCCAGAAGTGCGCGCGCCGCAATGTCGATGGCCTGTTGTGCACCAGCGGTGACGATCACCTGTTCGGGATCGCAGACGAGCCCCCTGACCGCACGCAGGTAATCCGCAATCGCGATGCGCAGCGGCATGTAGCCGGCGGGGTCGCCGTAAGATACGAGCTGACGAGGTGGACTGCGCCAGAACTTGGCGACCATGCGGCTCCATTGAGTCCACGGGAAGCGGTCGATCTCGGGCAGGCCGGGCCGGAACTCGCCCTTCGTGGCAGCCCGGTGCGCCCGTGGCCTGGCCGTCAGAAGAGCGCGGCCTTTCTCGGAAAGGGACGCGATCGGGTCGGTGTTCGTGTCTTGCCTTGCGTCCGCCGCCGTCCGTGCCGCCAAGACGTCTTCGGGCAAAACGCGCGAAACACGTGTCCCGGAGCCGACCTGCCCTTCGGTATAACCCTCCGCGAAAAGCTGATCGTATGCGGCAAGCACGGTGTTCCGCGAAACGCCGAGTTCGTCCGCCAGCGCGCGGCTCGACGGTAGCCGCCGGCCCGGCGCAAGGCGTCCCCCCAGGATCGCGTCCCTGATCTGGTCATAGACCTGGCGATGCATGGGGACGTCGTTGTCACGCTCGACGGCGACCATCAACAAGGGGGCATGGTCTGATACTTGCGGCATCGTTCTCTCCAATTGGTACCGTTATTTTGCGTGTTAAGGTACTTTTGAAAAGGCCAATATCCGGCAATGGTCTTGTGAACCTATCGACCAGGAGCAGGCAAATGTCGATTACCATCCGCCCCCTTCATGAAGCCGACTACGACCGCTGGGAAATTCTCTGGCACGGGTACCTGACGTTTTATGGTCATCCCGTCACCGACGAACAGACCCAGGGGCTTTGGACCCGGCTGTTGAGCGAAGGCGACCCGCACTGCCTGCTCGCGTGTGACGGCACCGGAGATGTCATCGGCATCGTCCACTACCTGTTTCACAAGACGACGTGGAACGAACGCGACAAATGTTATTTGCAGGACCTATTTGTCGACCCGGCGGCTAGAACCGCAGGTGCGGGCCGCGCGCTCATCGAGGCGGTCTATGAAAAAGCCGCCGAAGCCGATGCGTCCGAGGTTTACTGGATGACGCAGCAATTCAACAGCATCGCCCGCGTGCTCTATGACCGGGTCGGCGAACTGACGCCCTTCATCAAGTACCGGAAGATGCTGTAACACTGCCGCTATCAAGTATTAACGCCCTGTGTTTCTCGGGCGGGGTGAAAGACCACCCGGGGACCGATGGTGTTCCTCGTTCAGTTGCTTAAATGGGTCCCGGCTCAAGGCCGGGATAAAGACTAGACAGTCTTCAAAAGTTCTTCCGCCGCCTGACGCGGCGACGTTTTGCCGTCGAGCGTACTTTCGACGGCACTGGTGAGTGCGTCCCCCTCGCCGATGCGCTGGCGCAACAAATCCTCGGCAGTCTTGAGGATGCGGGTCTCCAGAATGCGCCGCTTGCGGATCGCGCCCTCGCCGCTTTCGGTCAGGTGCGTGCGGTGTTTTTCCAGCGTGTCGACCAATTCGTCGATGCCGAGGTTGGTTTCCGCCGAGGTCCGCAACACCGGCACTTCCCAGCCGTAACGGTCACGGACGGTTGAGCCCAGGTGCAGCATTGCCTTCAGGTCGGCAACGGTGCGGCTGGATTCTTCCTTGTCGCACTTTGAAACCACGTGCACGTCGGCGATTTCCAACACCCCGGCCTTGATGGCCTGAATCCCATCCCCAAGCCCGGGCGCCGAGACAACCAGCACCGTCTGGGCCGCTTCGGCGATATCGACCTCGTCCTGTCCGACGCCGACGGTTTCAATCAAGACGACATCGAAACCTGCCGCGTCCAGAACATCGACGGTGTCGAGCGCGGCGCGCGCCAGCCCGCCCAGTGCACCGCGTGTCGCCAGCGAGCGGATGAACACGCCCTCGTCGGTCGAAAGGTCGCTCATTCTGACCCTGTCGCCCAGGATCGCGCCGCCGGAATACGGGCTCGACGGGTCGACGGCGACGATGCCGACGGTCTTGCCGCGCGCGCGGATGGCTTTCGCCATGGCGTGCACCAATGTCGACTTGCCGGACCCGGGGACGCCGGTCAGTCCGACCACATGCGCCCGGCCGGCGTTCTTATGGATTTCCGCCATGATCGGCGCAACGTCGGCGGGACGGCCCTCCACCCGGGACATCAACCGGGCAATGGCCCGGGTTTCGCCGGCGAGGACGCGGCTCAGGATATCGTCGTTGCCGTCCAAGTCAGCCAAGCTCCAGCCAATCCCGCATGGCGGCCGTTACCTCGTCGGGTTTTTCCAGGGTCGGCAGGTGGCCGCTGCCGGGCACCTTGACCAACGTCGCCCCCTGAACCAGTTCGGCCATTTCATCGTGAAGGCTGGGCGGAGTCAGCGCGTCCTCGGCCCCGCAAAGCACCAGCGTCGGACAGGTCACCTTCGACAGGCTGTCGGTGCTGTCGACGCGGCCGATGATCGCGGTCTGCTCGCGGATATAGGCTTCGGGGCCGACATTTACCGCGGACGTGCGGATTTTACCCATAAGTTCGGTGTCCGAAAGGCGCGACGGATGGACGAAGCTTTGGAAATGCTCTTCGATCACGTTCTCGAAGGCACCGCCCTTCACGCGCTCGATCAGGTTCCTGCGGATTTCGATCCGCTCGGGTGTGTCGGCGTAGGGTGAGGTATCGAACAAAGCCAGACGCGTGACCTGGTCGCCTGCCTGGCGCATCACTTCCATCGCCGTGTAGCCGCCCATCGACAATCCGCAAACGACGAAGCTTTCCGGCATTTGTGCAATGGCCCGGGACGCCATCCCGGCGATGCTGTCGTCCTGCGTCATGTCGGCAACGACGACATCGCAGTCCCCGGCAAGGGCAGCCGTCTGTGCCGCCCATAATTGGTCGTCGCACAGCAGTCCCGGCAAAAGCAGTAAAGGTGTTGTCATGAAAAGACGTTAGAACACGAGAAACCTTTGGGAAAGCCCGGAAGTTATTGACTTAACGCGCTGAAACCATACACTCCGGGCCAACAACAACGCTATTTGCGAGATGCATCGATATACAGACGTGCTGCGGGTTGCAGCGGCATCTCAGGAAAAAACGCTCCCATATGAAATTTACCGATCTCGGTCTTAGCGACGAAGTCCTCCGCGCCATTCACGAAGCGGGCTACGAGGAACCGACACCGATCCAGGAAAAAGCCATCCCCGTCGTCATGATGGGGCGTGACGTTTTGGGCTGCGCCCAGACCGGTACCGGCAAGACGGCGTCTTTCACGCTGCCCATGATCGAAATTCTTGCAGCCGGCCGCGCCAAGGCGCGCATGCCCCGCTCGCTCATTCTCGAGCCGACGCGCGAACTCGCCGCGCAGGTCGCCGACAACTTCGAGATCTATGGTAAATACCACAAACTCTCGAAGGCCCTGCTGATCGGCGGCTCGTCGATGGAGGAGCAGCTCAAGGTCTTGAACCGCGGCGTCGACGTACTGATCGCAACGCCGGGCCGCCTGCTCGATGTGTTCGACCGCGGGCACCTTCTGATGAACGACGTCAAGATTCTGGTGATCGACGAAGCCGACCGTATGCTCGACATGGGCTTCATTCCGGACGTCGAGAAAATCGTCAGCCTGCTGTCACCGATGCGCACCACCCTTCTGTTCTCGGCCACCATGCCGAAGGAAATCCGCCGCCTCGCCGACAAGTTCCTGTCCAACCCGAAAGAGATTTCGGTGTCCGCGCCGGCGTCAACCGCCGATACGATCACGCAGGGCCTTATTAAGCTGAAGTCCGCGGGCCGTGCCCCCGGCGCCGCCCAAAAGGTCAAGCGTGATACGCTCCGCAAACTGATCCGCGCGCAGGACCACCTCACCAACGCTCTGGTATTCTGTAACCGCAAGCGCGACGTGGACGTGGTTTACCGCTCGCTCGAAAAGCATGGTTTCTCGGCAGCGCGCCTGCACGGTGACATGGTGCAGTCGGTGCGCACGGAGACGCTGGACAAGTTCAAGAAGAACGACGTGACGATCCTCGTCTGTTCCGATGTCGCGGCGCGCGGCCTGGATATTTCGACGGTCAGCCATGTCTTCAACTTCGATGTACCGACCCACGCCGAAGATTACGTCCACCGCATCGGCCGAACCGGGCGCGCCGGGCGCAAGGGTGCGGCGTTCACCCTGATGATGCCGGAAGAGAAAAAATATCTCGACGGGATCGAGAAACTGATCGGCAAACCGATCCCGGTGATGGACGGCAGCGACGTTCCCGAACAACCGGCGGCGGACGAAAAAGACGAAGCGAAACCGGACGAAAAACCCAAACGTTCGCGCTCGCGCGGCGGCCGGGGCAAATCGGACAAATCTTCCGATGACAAGGCCGCAAAGGATACGTCCGACGAGAAGGACACTTCCGGCGACAATAAAAATCAGGACAAGGCGCCTGAAAAGGAATCTCGGAACGCCAAAGACGAGTCCAAACCCAAACGGGGCGGTCGTTCCAACCGCAAATCGTCCAAAAAAGACGACAGTAACAATGATCCGTCGGACGCCTTCGGCGAGCACACGCCGGCGTTTCTCAGGAAAGAAGTCTCGCTCGACAAGAGCAACTAACACTTAAATCAGGGAACAGGACATGAAGGTCGATCTGCTTGGTAGCGCCCGCAAAGCCGCGGAAATCGCGGGCAAACTTAAGGTCGATCTCTACTCCGATACGAACTCCAAGCCGACCGCCGGCATGCGCAAGGCGATGGCCGAGGCCGAATGCGGCAACGAGCAAGCGCTCGAAGATCCGAACACCAATCGTCTACAGGAGCGTGTCGCCGAGCTTCTTGGTAAGGAAGCGGCAGTGTTCCTGCCGTCCGGCACCATGTGCAACGAAATCGCCTATCGTGTCTGGGCGCGTCAGGGCGACGCCATCGTCATGGACAAGACCGGCCATGCGCTTTTGTACGAAACAGGTGGTCCGGCGGCCCTTTCGGGTTTGATGATTACCACCATCGACAGTCCGCAGGGCATTTTCGGCGCTGAAGATGTGCGCGCAGCTGTGGCCAATCCGGGACGTCACTCCCCTCGCCCCAAGATCGTGAACATCGAGAACACCTCCAACCTTGGTGGCGGCCGAATCTGGCCGATCGAGACCATTACCGAGGTCGCGGCGACGGCGCATGAGCTCGATATGGTGGCGCACATGGACGGCGCCCGGCTGATGAATGCGGTCGTCGAAAGCAATTCCAAGGCAAGCGACTTTACCCAGCCTGTCGACAGCGTCTGGATCGATTTCTCAAAGGGGCTCGGCTGCCCGATCGGCGGCGTGCTCGCCGGCCCGGCCGATTTCATCAACGAGGCATTCCGTATCAAGCATCAGTTCGGCGGTGCGCTGCGCCAGTCGGGCCTGGTGACCTCGGCCTGCAACTACGCCCTCGACCACCATGTCGAGCGATTGAAGGACGACCATGAAAACGCCCGCACGCTGCACGCGGGCCTGAAAGAAATGAAGGGCGTGACGGTTCAGAACGACGTCTGCGAAACCAACCTGGTTTTCTTCGACGTCGGCGGGACCGGGATCAATGCCCGCGACATCGCGGCCGGGCTGCTGGAACGCGGCATCCGCATCGGTGCGCAGACCGAAACCCGCATGCGCGCGGTCACGCATATCGGCGTCAGCGCGGACGACATACAGCTTACGCTGTCGGCGTTGCGGGAAGTTCTTTCCTGATACCATATTGTATCCCGGCCTTGAGCCGGGACCTATTGATGAGCCCGAACAATTTCTCTTGGATCGAAAATAGGTCCCGGATCGGGCTAACGCCCGTCCGGGAAACATAGACTTATCAAGTAGCCTGTTTCCCCGCCTTGAGCCGGGACCCATCCAAGCAACAAAAAATCCTGCTAGCCTATCCATATTCAGTGGAATGGATGTTCAAGCTTACGTCTACATACTCGCAAGCAAACCATACGGAACTTTGTATGCGGGCACGGCACGTGATTTGATCACGAGGGTATCGCAGCACAAATCCGGCCATGGATCCGGCTTCACCGCAAAATACAACGTTACTAAATTAGTATGGTTTGACGGATTTGAGGATCTCGCTACCGCCATCGTATTCGAGCGGCGGCTAAAACGCTGGCGGCGGGATTGGAAAATCTCATTGATCGAGCGGGATAATCCGAACTGGGCGGATTTGTCAGCAACACTCCAACTTTGAGCTGCCATAGGTCCCGGATCGGGCTAACGCCCGTCCGGGAAACATATGCTTATCAAGTAGCCTGTTTCCCGGCCTTGAGCCGGGACCCATCCGCGCGACGGATAAGTAACGGATCGGGCTAACGCCCGTCCGGGAAATAGCCGGGTGAGGGGCTCACCACACTTCGGGTTTCTTGCCTTCTGCTTCCAGGCGTTTGAACTTGTCCTGCAGGAAGCGCTGGAAGACCTGGTCCTTGTATTTGCCCTGCTCGACGAACTCGAACATCGACAGGAAGTGGAACGGCTTGAAATAGCCCGGCATGCGGGCGACTTCGGTGTCGCCGTTCTTTATCTCGTCGGGCGTCGGCAGGAACACGATGGTCGGCGTGAAGTTAACCCGCCAACGTCGCATCAGGTCGCGTTCTTCCAGGGTTTTACCGTCGATGTCGGTAACTTCGCGGGCGCCCCACATGTTCAGTTGAATGACGTTGAAGTTCTTCTTGATGAAGTCGGTGATCTCCGGCTTCGTCAGATTGACCTCGTGCATTTCTTTACAGTAAGGGCAGCCGCGTTGCTCGATGAAGACCGCGACGCGTTTACCCTCGGCATGAGCGTCCTCGACGTCTTCTTTCAGGATCAGGAAGCTGTCCATGAACCACGGTTGTACATGAAGCCCGCCCTCGTTCAGGGTCGCGGCCTTGGCGGCGGGCGCAATGACAAAGATCAGCGCGGCCGCAGCGCTTAAACGCGTCAGAAAATGCAGCATCGTTTCCTCCCGGCTTGATAGCCTCAGGCGAGCGCATTGACCGTAATGTCGACCACGTCGTTGAGTTTGTCGGTCGAGGCATGCGCCTTGCCCATGACGAGGATACCATTCAGGCTCGAAACAAGGAACCGTGCCATCGAGCGCGGGTCGTGGCGTGTTGAGATGTCGCCTTCGCGCTGGCCGCGCTGGACGAGGGAAAAGAACGCCTCCTCCATCATGTCGAGGCCCTTCTCGACCCGTTCACCGGCTTCGCTATCACGCACCGAAACCTCAACCGCGCAATTGTTCAGGTAGCATCCCCGCCGGCTGTTGGGCTCGGCCATGCGTTGCACGGCCCGGTGAAACAGCGCGCGGATGACCTTCACCGCCGGCGCATCGATGTGCGCCGCACCGGAAATCTGCGTCGTGACGGTGCGGATGTAATACTCGATAGTGGACAGAAACAAATCGTGCTTGGACCCGAACGTCTCGTACATGCTCGATTTCGAGATTTTCATCGCGCCGGTCAGATCGCCGAGCGAGGTCGCCTTATAACCGTTCGACCAGAAAACGTTCATGGCGCTCGCCAGCGCCTGTTCGACATCGAATTCCTTGGGCCGAGCCATGGTTTAGTCCTCGCGCAAATCGATATTCCGAACCGTTCCGTCCAGAATATAGCATACGAGTCATAACAAGGCGTTAGCGGATTTCGATTGAAGTCAGATCAGGCCGGAAAGCGGCGACGACGGATCGGCGTACATCTTTTTCGGCATGCGGCCCGCAAGATATGCCTGACGCCCCGCGATCACCGCGTGCTTCATCGCCCGCGCCATCATGATCGGATCCTTGGCTTCGGCGATGGCGGTGTTCATCAGCACCCCGTCGCAGCCCAGTTCCATGGCGATGGCCGCGTCGGAAGCGATGCCGACGCCGGCGTCGACGATAACCGGGACCTCCGTCTGTTCGACGATCAGGCGGATGTTGACCGGGTTCTGGATACCGAGCCCGGAGCCGATGGGCGCGCCGAGCGGCATAATCGCGACCGCACCCGCTTCCTCCACACGTTTGCAGAGGATCGGATCGTCCGAACAATAAGCCATCACCTTGAAGCCCTCTTCCGTCAGTTTGGCGGTGGCTTCGATGGTTTCCGGCATCATCGGATAGAGCGTGCGCGTCTCGCCGAGAATCTCGAGTTTCACCAGGTCCCAACCGCCGGCTTCGCGCGCCAGCCTGAGGGTCCGGACGGCATCATCGGCGGTAAAGCATCCCGCCGTATTCGGCAGGTACGTGTATTTCTTGGGATCGATGTAGTCGATCAGCATCGGCTGATCCGGATCGGTCAGGTTCACGCGCCGGACGGCGACGGTAATCATGTCGATATCGGCGGCAACACAGGCCTGGCGGTTGATTTCGTAATCCGCATATTTGCCGGTACCGATAATCAGCCGCGACTTGAACGTCCGCCCGGCAATAACCAGCGGGTCGTCTTCTTCGGCCGGCACACCGTCGGGCGTACCGCCACCGATAAAATGAACGATCTCAAGCTTGTCGCCGTCCGCGACCATGGTGTCCGTATAGGTCGATTTCGGGACGATTTCGAGGTTGCGCTCCACGGCCACCTTGGCAGGGTCGAGGCCGATTTCGCGCAAAAGGCCGTCGACGCTCGTCTTCGCGCCCAATTCCCGGGTTTCACCGTTGATCGTGATCTGCATCTGTCATTCCTATAGCGTTCGCCACGCCCGAAAATCACGCGGCGCGGCTGTCTCAATGAGTATGGGCCGCGCCCGTCCCTTTTTCAACGTGGCGGCGGGCGGGAATTCGCCCTGTTTCCCCGCCTGCCCGGCGTGATATAAAAATACCGAATCTCCTTGCCTTTCAAGGCCTGTAAGGACACTAAAAACCGATGCCAAGCACGATTTTGATTCTGAACGGGCCCAACCTGAACATGTTGGGAACCCGTGAGCCGGAGATTTACGGTTCCGAGACCCTGGCCGATATTGAGGCCCGGTGCCGTTCGCGTGCCGAAGCGCTGGGGGTGAAGGTCGATTTCCGCCAATCGAACATCGAGGGCGAGCTGGTCGGCTGGATTCAGGATGCGCGCACGTCGGCGAGCGGGATCATCATCAACGCGGCGGCATACACGCATACATCCGTGGCGCTTCTTGACACGCTGAATGCCTGCGACATGCCCATTGTCGAGGTACATCTTTCGAACATTCACCAGCGGGAATCGTTCCGCCACAAATCCTATATCGCCCGCGCCGCGGACGGCATGATTTGCGGTCTTGGCTCGCTGGGTTATGAATTGGCACTGGAAGCCGTCGCAAAACGGCTGGACGAGGGAAATTGAAGTATGGCTAAGGAACCGAAATCCGGCTTGAGGGTCGATGAAGACCTGATTCGCAAACTCGCCGGGTTGCTGGACGAAACCGGTCTCGGCGAGATCGAGATCGAAGAAGGCGATAGCAAGATCAAGGTCTCGCGCGGCGGCACCAACGTGGTTGCCCATGCTCCGGCGCCGATGGCGGCCCCCGCGGCGGCGGCAGCCGCAGCGCCGGCGAGCGAGGATCTAGCGAGCCACCCCGGCGCGGTGGCGTCGCCGATGGTCGGTGTCTGCTATCTTTCACCCGACCCCAAGAGCGAGCCGTTTTGCTCGGAAGGCGACACGGTGAAGGAAGGCGATACCCTCCTTCTGATCGAGGCTATGAAAGTCTTCAACCCGATCGCCGCGCCCAAGTCGGGCACGGTGAAGAGAATCCTGGTCAGCGACGGCACACCGGTAGAGTTCGGTGAGCCCCTGGTCATCATCGAGTGAACAGGACCCGATGAATGATTGAAAAGGTCCTCATCGCCAACCGCGGCGAAATCGCGCTCCGTATCATGCGCGCGTGCCGTGAAATGGGGATACAGTCCGTGGCGGTGCATTCCACGGCCGACGCCAACGCGATGCATGTCCGGCTTGCCGACGAAAGCGTCTGCATCGGCCCGCCGGCGGCAAAGGACAGCTATCTGTCGACCGCCGCGATCCTCTCGGCCGCCTCCATTACCGGCGCCGACGCGATCCACCCGGGCTACGGCTTCCTCTCGGAAAACGCGGACTTTGCGGAAATGGTCGCCGAACACGGCATCAAGTTCATCGGCCCGACGGCGGATCACATCCGTCTTATGGGCGACAAGATTACCGCCAAACAGGCGGCAAGGGATGCCGGGATTCCCTGTGTACCCGGTTCCGATGGCGAAGTGACGGATTTCGAACACGCCAAGAAGTGGGCGAACGAAATCGGCTATCCGGTGCTGATCAAGGCAGCGGCCGGCGGCGGCGGACGCGGCATGAAGGTCGCAAAGTCCGAGGAAGAACTGCATGACGCGTTCGATGTGGCCCGAAACGAGGCCGAGGCGTCTTTCGGCAATCGCGCGGTCTATATGGAGCGTTATCTGGATCGGCCGCGCCACATCGAGGTGCAGGTCCTGGCCGATCAGGAAGGCAACGTCGTGCATCTGGGCGAGCGCGACTGCTCACTGCAACGCCGTCACCAGAAGATACTCGAGGAATCCCCCTCGCCCGCGCTCAACAAGGACGAGCGCGCGCAGATCGGCAAGACCGTCGCCGACGCGGTCCGGAAACTCGGCTACCAGTCAGCCGGCACCATCGAGTTCCTGTACGAGAACGGCGAATTCTTCTTTATCGAAATGAACACCAGGCTCCAGGTCGAGCATCCGGTGACCGAAGCCGTCACCGGGATGGATCTGGTGCGCGAGATGATTCGCATCGCGTCCGGTCACCCCATCGACTATTCCCAAGACGAAATCCGCTTCCACGGTCATTCGATCGAATGCCGGATCAACGCCGAGGACCCGTTCACCTTCGCCCCTTCGCCCGGCATGGTGAACGAATACCACGCACCGGGCGGCCTGGGCGTGCGCGTGGACAGCGGGCTTTATTCCGGCTACCGGGTACCCCCGCATTACGACAGCATGATCGCCAAGCTGATCGTGCATGGCCGCAATCGGGGCGAATGCCTGATGCGGCTCAGACGCGCGCTCACCGAATTCGTCATCGATGGGATCAAGACGACGATCCCCCTGCACCAGGAACTTATTTTGAATGACGAATTCATCAACGGGGCGTACGATATTCACTGGCTTGAAGAATACCTGAAAAAGCGAGAAGCCAGCGGAGGACGATGAGTAACCGAAGCTCAGACGACTTCGAACTCACACCGGAGCTACTGCTCAGGGCCTACACCGTCGGGGTCTTCCCGATGGCCGAAAGCCGCAACGCCACCACGATTTCGTGGATCGATCCCCGCAACCGGGGAATCCTGCCCCTCGACGACCTGCATATCTCAAAAAGCCTTAGAAAGACTGTTCGCAAGGGACCGTTCGAGGTTTCGTGCAATCGTGAGTTCGCCACCGTGGTCAGGGAGTGCGGGCGGCGCACATCGGACCGGGGCGAGACCTGGATCAATCCGCAAATCGAACAGGCGGTCAACGAACTGCACAGAATGGGGTATGCGCACAGCGTCGAGACGCGCCTGGAAGGCCAACTGGTCGGCGGTCTTTATGGGGTCGCTTTAGGGGGCGTGTTCTTCGGTGAAAGCATGTTTTCGCGGGTTACAGACGCGTCCAAGGTGGCATTGGTGGATTTGTGCGCGCGGCTCCGGATCGGCCGCTTCAAGCTTCTCGACACCCAGTTCGTCACCGATCACCTGAAGACGTTCGGCGCCGTCGAGATTCCCGCGCGGGAGTTCTTGAAGAGACTCGAAGCGGCCCTGTCAGTACATTGTCTATTCCCGGCAAATATCGACCGAGAAACGCTTTCCACGGAGCTTGAACGGATGTTCGTCAGGGACAACAACTGACTTTCGTCACCCTTCCCGCTTCACGATATCAAATGCCTGACGCGCGGTGCGAAGCGGATGCTTACGTTTCAGCGGGGAATTCAGGAACCGGTTGAGCGCCGCCGCAGCCGGCGCGTGCCATGCCGCATCCGGATTCGTACTCATTTCCTCGGCCAGCGCATGCGACAGTTTCAGCATGTGGGCCGCGACGATGTATTCGAACTGCCCGTGATCGACAACGCCGTCCCGGGCAGACGACACGAACCCCAACGGATCGTCGACGAACCATTCCTCAACATCTTGAGTCCCGTCGGTATATTTACCGTTCCGCCCCAGGAAGCAGCCGATCTGCAACAACCCCTGGGGCCAGAGCGCCGGAAAATCCCTGCACACCCGGCGAACTGCGTTCGCAAACGTCAGCGCGTGCGTGAAATCGAGCCAGCCGACATTGTCCTGCACCGGGCCCTCGGTCGCCATGGAATAGTTCAAATCCATGTGCAGCATCTGCCAAACCGCGGCCTGGAACAAACTGTCATATACCGCCGCCGGGTCGTCGCCATACGTCGCAATCTCGTTCAGGACCAACGCGACGCCGCCGGCCTTGAGGATACCGGTATCGGGCACCCCCGGTTTGCCGAGCCAGGCGTCGAGCGCCGGGCCATACGCCTTGAACTCCGGGATCAGGTCTTCCCGTGTCGCATAGACAAGTGAACGCGCAAGCAGCAGAACCACCGGCTCAAGCGTTTCAGGACCGGCTTCAGCTAAGAATTCCCTCGCTTTCAGGACGTAAATCAGGGAATGACCGAAATCCTGGTAGTGCGCCAATGCGGCGCGGGCGAGCCCCTCGTAGAAGTCGTCGAATCCGAATCCCTCGGCGAGCCCGCCTCGTATCATGGCGATCGCGGCATCCTCGTCCTCGCGTTCGACGGCGGCGACGAATGCATCGGCGTCATAGGCCGTTTGCGTCTGAGGATAGGGAAACCGCCGCTGGCGCTGCGTGTCCCACGCCAAATAAGCGACAATCTCCGTTATGCAGGTCAATTGCTTGACCGGGTCGCCGTTGAAGCCGCGATACAGCCCGAGCCAATCCGCAGCGACGGCGATGGCATGGCTCATGCCGTACTCGAATTTTTCGTATGTATCGTTAAGCGCGGCGCGCACGGCAACGATCGGATCGCCGCCAACCTTCAAGATGCGGGCGATTTCCCGGGCCATGCGGTCGTATTCGTGGTCATCGAAACTGTCGAGCAGATCGGCGAGCGCCGCGTCGATAATCTCTTCGGCTGGTGGATCCGAAACGTCGATCAATATACGCCCGCCCTCTTCACGCGCGGGATACCGCCGCAGCCTGTCCCCACCGACGAGCGTGTCACCGCTATCAAGGTCGAACTTCCAGTTGTGCCAGTTGCAGGTCAGAACACACCCACCGCTGAGCGTTCCTTCCGACAACGGATAGCCCTCGTGCGGGCAGCGGTTGTTGCATGCGTAGATCTGGCCGCCACTTCGGAACAGGGCGATCTGCCGGTTGCCGATTTTTACCACACGCGGCTTGTCGGTAAGTTCGGACGACGAGAGCGCGTCGGTCCAGGCGGCGGAGCTTTGGTCTCGCATCAGGATATTCATCGTCAGCATCCGTATTGTCGTCCGTCAATACGGCATTGTTGACTATTTTAATCGGATATTTCGCCCACAAAATACATGTGGGAATGTCCGCCGCGAAAACGTCAGTTGTCTTCCTTGATGCGTTCTTTGCAATCCAGCACCCAGACATCGTAGACTGGGTGTTCCAGCGCATTGAGTGCCGGACTGGACGCGAACATCCAACCCGCGAACGTGAGGACCGGGGCCTCGCCGGGCCGCTGCTCCGCGATTTCAAGAAATGCGGCGCTTTCCGGCGTTTCTTCAGGCGGGCGCTTGTCGCAGTGATCGACCCGGATCAGTAACGAACCGAAGCGCACGGTCGTGCCGACACGGACGTCGATGGTGTTGACCCGCGCAGTCACCTTGTCGAGCGTCTGTAGCACCGCGACCGCGTGCGGTTCGGCCGATACGGGTTGGGGCGCAAGAATCAGGCACAACCCCGCCACCGGCAGCAGGCCGCCACGGAATCGACGAAATAAAAGTTGAACGAGGGACGAGAGAATCAGCCCCCTCCTCCGGTCGCGAGGAAGATGATTTCACCGACCTGATCTTCAAGCGACTTGAAATCCTTGGTGCGCGCGATCTTACCGCCGTCCGCCAGATACTCCTTGGCGCCGCCGGGCTGAATGCTGACGAACTTGCCGCCAATAATCCCGGCGCTGCCGATCGCGGCCACGCTATCGGCCGGAATCTTCACGTCGGGTCTGACCGACATCGAAACGACGGCGTCGTAGGTGCCCGCATCGATGCTGAGATCGTTGACGGTGCCGACTTTGATGCCGTTGATCCGGACATCGCTGCCATTCGTAAGCCCGCCCACTTTGAAAAACGCGGCGGTCACCTTATAGCCGTCGACCGAACGGACCTGCGCCGTGTTCAGTGCGAAGACCAGAAACACCAGCGCCGTCACCAGCACAACCGCGCCAAGGATCGTTTCGACCGCATTCTTCTTCATATCACTGCACCTTATTCTGCTGGGCGCGCTTGGCCTTGCCCTCTGAGATGATCAGGTCGAGCAGTTCGGAAACGACGACCGCATCCTGGGTGAACGTAATCGTATCGCCGTCTTTCAGCAGGGCCTCCTCGGCGCCCGGTCCCAGGCTGATGAACTTAGAGCCGAACAAACCGTCGGTATGGATCGCGGCGGAGCTGTCCTTGGGAATCTTGACGTCGCCGTCGATCCAGAAAGTCACCACCGCGCGGAAATCCTGGTTCAGCCACAACTTTTCGACCGCACCGACGCGAACGCCGGACAAATAGACCGGATCGCCTTCGACCAAGCCGTCGATACGGTTGAAGCTGGCGG
>MDSW01205355.1_pt1 | contig 23755 bp, 23 predicted proteins | sample 811171 | NCBI WGS metagenome assembly MDSW01 (sample SAMN05326641, study PRJNA326480) | marine metagenome | isolation source: seawater | place: Atlantic Ocean: North West | collected 2012 | reverse complement strand
TTTTGCGATGGAAGGCTATATATTTGCCTCTATATTATTCTGGGCAATTTGTTATGCTATGAGTAAATATAGTCAATATTTGGAGTTAAAATATAAAACTGATAGATAAGGAATTTTATGTCTGCAATTATACAAATGAAAGATGTTAATAAGTGGTTTGGGGATTTTCAGGTTTTAAAAGATATAAATCTTGAAGTTGGAGAAAAACAAAAAATTGTTGTATGTGGACCATCAGGATCAGGCAAATCTACTCTTATAAGATGTATCAATAGACTAGAAGAACATCAAAAAGGACAAATTATTGTAGATGGAAATGAATTATCAGAAAAAACAAAAGATATTGAAAAGATTAGAGCTGAAGTTGGAATGGTGTTTCAACAATTTAATTTATTTCCGCATTTATCAATTTTAGATAATTGCACATTGGCTCCAATATGGGTAAAAAAAACACCAAAAAAACAGGCAGAGGAATTTGCAATGAAACAATTAGAGCAAGTGCAAATTGCCGATCAAGCAATGAAATTTCCAGGTCAATTATCAGGTGGCCAACAACAAAGAGCTGCTTTAGCGCGAGCATTGTGTATGGAACCAAAAATTATGCTTTTTGATGAACCAACATCTGCATTAGATCCTGAAATGATCAAAGAAGTTTTAGATGCAATGGTTAATTTGGCAAAAGCAGGTATGACAATGATTGTAGTAACACATGAAATGGGTTTTGCCAAAGAAGTAGCTGATGAGGTTGTTTTTATGGATGAGGGAATGATTGTTGAGAGAGCTAAGACAAATGACTTTTTCGCTAATCCTAAAAATGAGAGAACCAAGTTATTTTTAAGTCAAATTCTTTAATTCATTTACTATAATCAGGAATAAATGAAAAAATATTTAGTATTAACAATTATATTATTTTCATTTTATATTAGTTATTCATCAAGTCATGTAGAACACTATAAAAATTTAAATCATTTAAACTATTTATTATTTTTTAATGATAAACCAATTGGAAATCATTCATTTGATTTCAAAAAAGAGGGTTCTTTACTGCACGTAAAGAGTAATGGCAATTTTAAGCTAGATAAAATGGGAATAAATTTGATGGATTACTATACAACAAGTGAAGAAATATATAAAAATGGTCAATTAATTGAGTTTAATTCGAAAACAAAACAAAATAATAAAGAAAAATTCGTTAAAATAGTCTTAAATAAAAAAAATTTACTTTTTATTGATGGATCATCTTTTAAAGGTGAAACAGACAAGACAACCGTAGTAGGAACTTGGTGGAATCATTCAATTATAAATAAAAATCAACAAATAAGTGCAATTTCTGGCAGATTAATACCTCAAAAAGTTAAATTTTTAGGAAAAGAAACTATTAAAATAAATAATAAAAATTATAATTCTTTACATTTTCATTTTATTTCTGATAACAGCAAACCAATTGAAAAAAAAAAATTAAATATTCATGTTTGGTATGATGAAAAATCTCTCTTATGGCTTAAGTCAAGTTATGACAAGCTTGGAAAGTGGGAATACCGATTAGAAGATGTTCGGTAAACCTCTTTTTTTGATTATGATGTCAAGACATTATATGTTTTTTTTACTAAATTTGTGGTTTTTTTGACCCAAAAAAAAACTTCCTTTAATGGATATTAACTATTGCAATAATATTTATTTTAAGGTTGGATAACTCTCATTGAGGGAAATCTATGGAAGAAAGTTTTAACGCTCATCTAGGTCGAAAATTAAGGATGAGACGACTATCTCTGGGTCTTACACAGACTAAAGTCGCAAATGCAATAAATGTTACATTTCAACAAATTCAAAAATACGAAAAAGGCACAAATGGAGTTAGCTCTAGCAGACTTATTCAGCTTTCAAATTTTTTAAAGGTACCAATTACTTATTTTTTTGAAGATTTTTCCGTTATGGCGCCCAATGTTGAGAAATCAGAAAACACGGAAACAACTGATTTAAATTATTCATTTTTAATTAAAACTTTTTCTAAATTAAATGATAGTCAAAAAACAAAAATTTTCCAAATTCTTAAAAATACTTCAAATTTAAAAGAGACTGGGTGATATTGGCTCCTCGGGCAGGACTCGAACCTGCGACCAATTGATTAACAGTCAACTGCTCTACCAACTGAGCTACCGAGGAATAAAATCAACATACTTCATTTAAAATAATTAACAACTATTTTTTTAAAGCTTTTAAAGTTGCTTTAATTGGCAACAACAAACAATCTTTTCTATTAATATTATTTTTATTCATTATTTTTAAAAAACTCTTCCATTCTTTTTCTGAAATATTTTTAATATTTTTAAGTTTATTTTCTGATGTTTTTAAAAGAAATTTAATCTTGTTTTTTGACTTATTAATTATTGTTCTAGATAACAAACTAGCTGAAGCCTGGCAATATACACAAGATTCTCCAGTATATTTGAAATTACTAATTTTTCCTTTTTTAATAACCATATATATTTCAATTTCATCACCACAAACTCTATTCTTTAATTTTGTATAATGTGTATGATTACTAATTATGGAGAGATTTTTTGTATTTAACGCTATCTTTAATATTTCATTATTCATAAGGTTCTTATTTAATGGAGGCCACGCCCAGAATCGAACTGGGATAAAAGGATTTGCAATCCTCTGCGTAACCATTCCGCCACGTGGCCATAATAATGATTAATATAGGTTTATTTACAAAAATAAAGCTAGAAGTTTCTAAATATTATTAATATTTATTAAGTATGAGCCTAAGTAAATATAATCATAAAAAAGTTGAAAACAAGATCTATTCTTATTGGGAAAAAAATAAGCTTTTTAAACCAAAAAAAAACAAAAAAACGTTTTCAATTGTTATTCCTCCACCAAATGTAACAGGCAGTTTGCATATGGGACATGCATTAAATAATTCTCTTCAAGATGTTTTAGTAAGATATCACAGAATGAATAACTTTGAGACTCTGTGGCAACCTGGAACAGATCATGCTGGTATTGCAACTCAGGCTTTAGTTGAAAAAAGTCTTAAATTAAAAAATATAAACAAGGATGAATTAGGTAGAGAAAAGTTTATTAAAAAGGTTTGGGAATGGAAAAATGAATATGGCGAAATTATTATCAATCAATTAAAGAAATTAGGTTGCTCATGTGATTGGTCAAGAAATGCTTTTACTATGGATAAGAATCTTTCAAATTCAGTAATAAAAGTATTTGTAGATTTACATAAAAAAAAATTAATTTATAAATCAAAAAAACTTGTTAATTGGGATACCGTATTAAGAACAGCTATTTCTGATCTCGAAGTTGATCAACGAGAAGTAAACTCGAAACTTTATTACATAAAATATCAAATAGAAAACACATCAGATTTTATAACAATCGCCACCACAAGACCAGAAACTATGCTTGGGGATACAGCTATTGCTGTAAACCCTGATGATAAAAGATATAGTAATCTTAGAGGTAAATTTGCAATCTTACCAATCGTTGGTAGAAAATTAAAAATCATACATGATAAATATGCTGATCCAGAACAGGGGACTGGCGCAGTCAAAATTACACCAGCTCATGATTTTAATGATTTCAATGTAGGTTTAAGACAAAAATTAAAATTGATTAATATTTTTACTGAGGATGGTAAAATTAATAAAAATGCGCCTAGTGAATATGTAGGTCTTGATAGATTCGAGGCAAGAAACAAAATTTTAGAAAAGTTATCTGAATTACAAATTTTAGTTAAGGAAGAAAATATTAAAAATAAAGTTCCTTTCGGTGACAGATCTAACTCAATAATTGAACCTTACCTTACCGAACAATGGTTTGTAGATGCTAAAAAACTTTCTATTAATGCAAAAAAAATAGTAAAAAATAATAAAACAAATTTTTTCCCTAAAAATTGGTCAAAGACATACTTTCAATGGATGAATAATATTGAGCCATGGTGTATTTCAAGACAACTTTGGTGGGGACATCAAATTCCTGCTTGGTATGGTCCTGATAAAAAAATTTTTGTAGCTGAAGATGAAAAAAAAGCCAAGTTAAATGCAAAAAGGTTTTACAAAAAAGATGTTACGTTAGTTAGAGATCCCGATGTTCTTGATACATGGTTTTCATCTGGTCTTTGGCCGTTTGCTACTTTGGGATGGCCTAAAAATAATTATTATCTGAAGAGATTTTATCCTACATCAGTTTTAGTAACAGGTTTTGATATTATTTTCTTTTGGGTTGCTAGAATGATGATGTTAGGTATGGAGTTTTTAAACAAAGAACCATTCAAAGACATTTATGTTCATGCACTTGTAAGAGATGAAAAAGGACAAAAAATGTCTAAATCTAAAGGAAATGTTATAGATCCTTTGGCATTAATTGAAAGTTACAGCGCAGATGCATTAAGATTTACACTTTTGTCTATGGCATCACCAGGTAGAGACGTTAAATTATCAGAACAAAGAGTAAAAGGTTATAGAAATTTCCTCACTAAAATATGGAATGCAAATAACTTTTTAACAGTTAATAAATGTAATTTTAAAGGCGAAATTAGATCAAAAAAATTAAAACTAAACATTAATAAGTGGATATATTCAGAGCTAGTTAGCACCAAAAATGTAGCAGAGAATTGCATCAAAAGTTATAGATTTGATGAAGCGGCCAAAGTCATTTACAAATTTGTATGGAACACTTACTGTGATTGGTATCTAGAGCTTTCAAAAACAATATTGTTTTCAAATAACAAAAAAAATATACAAGAGGTGAGAAATATATCTGGCCTTATATTTAAGGAAATTTTAATTCTTTTACATCCTTTTATTCCATTTATTACTGAGGAATTATGGCTGAAAAATAAGCTAGGAACTCAAAAAAACAAGTTTTTAATGTTTGCTCCTTGGATAAAGGGCGGCAAATTTAAAAAAGATAAAGAAATAATAAATGTAAACAAAATAATCCAGGTTATTTCTATGATTAGATCATTTAAAAATGAACTTAATGTTAGCCCAGGATCTATGGTTGATATTTCAATTAAAAATCTTAACAAAAATAAACAAAAACTTATTTTAATGAATGAAGTATTGCTAAAAAAACTTGGTAGAATTAATTCAATTTTAACGACAGATTTACAAGGCGATTTTGCCAGTCTTGTTATCTCTGGCGAAATATTTAAGATTCATTTTGACAAAAGTGTAGATCTAAATCTTATAAAAGCTAATCTATCAAAAAAACAAAGCAAATTCTTTGGTGAGTTAGAAACGATTAAGAAAAAACTAGATAATAAAAGCTTCATAGAAAGAGCACCAAAACATATTGTGGAACAAGAAAAAAATACCTATAATGATTTAAAAAAAGATATAGACAAAATTAATTTAACTATCAAAAGCTTAAAATGAAAAAATTTAATAAAAAAAAGTTGCCAAGTAGACACACATCTTTGGGCCCTGATAAAGCTCCACAAAGGTCTTTCTATTATGCAATGAATTTAAAAGAAAAAGATGTAGCCAAACCATTTGTTGGTGTTGTTTCAACATGGAATGAAGCTGCACCATGTAATATCGCTCTTATGAGACAAGCTCAGTCTGTAAAAAAAGGAGTAAAATTATCAGGAGGAACTCCGAGAGAATTTTGTACAATAACTGTAACCGATGGAATCGCAATGGGGCATGAAGGAATGAAATCATCGCTAGTTTCTAGAGATGTAATTGCTGACTCAACAGAACTAACTGTTAGAGGACATTGCTATGACGCGTTAGTTGGTGTTGCTGGATGTGATAAATCTTTACCAGGTTTGATGATGGCAATGCTTAGACTTAATGTTCCAAGTGTATTTATATATGGTGGATCAATTCTTCCAGGCAGATATAACGGGAAAGATGTAACTGTTTTAGATGTTTTTGAGGGTGTGGGTAAATATTCTTCAGGTAAAATGAGTGAACATGCTTTGCGAAAATTGGAATTGAAAGCATGTCCTAGTGCCGGAGCATGTGGCGGACAATTTACTGCAAATACTATGGCCTGTGTTTCTGAAGCAATTGGATTAGCTTTACCATATTCAGCTGGAACGCCTGCTCCTTATAACCAGAGAGACAAATATGCTTTGCAAAGTGGTAAAGCGGTTATGAATTTATTAAAAAAAAATATTAGACCCAGAGATATAGTAACAAGAAAATCGTTAGAAAATGCCGCCACTATTGTAGCAGCAACTGGCGGATCTACTAATGCGGCTTTACATTTACCAGCACTAGCTAACGAAATAGGAATTAAATTTGATTTAATGGACGTTGCAAAAATTTTCAAAAAAACTCCTTATCTTGCAGATTTAAAACCTGGAGGAAGATATGTTGCTAAAGATATGTGGAAAGCTGGTGGTGTTCCAATGTTATTAAAAACTTTATTAGAAGGAGGTTATATACATGGCAGTTGTCTAACTGTAACCGGAAAAACAATGAAAGAAAATTTAAGAAAAATTAAATTTAATAACAAACAAAAAGTAATGAGAAAATATAATAATCCTTTATCAAATGATGGCGGCGTTGTTGGTTTAAAAGGGAATCTCGCTCCTGAAGGAGCGATTGTCAAAGTTGCTGGATTAAAAAAACTTCAATTTTCTGGACGTGCTAGATGTTTCGATACAGAAGAGTCAGCTTATAATGCAGTTTTAAAAAGAAAATATAAAGATGGAGATATTATTGTTATAAGGTATGAAGGCCCGAGAGGCGGTCCTGGAATGAGAGAGATGCTTCAAACTACTGGAGCTATCTATGGACAAGGAAAAGGAGAGAAAGTTGCTTTAATAACGGATGGAAGGTTTTCGGGTGCAACAAGAGGTTTTTGTATTGGACATGTTGGACCTGAAGCATCTATAGGAGGTCCAATCGGTTTGTTAAAAAATGGTGACCTAATACACATTGATGCTAAAAAAGGAACAATTAATGTGGATCTTTCAAAAAAAGAATTATCAAAAAGAAAAAAAAGATGGAAACCTAAAAAAATTAACTTTGGAAATGGTACGCTATGGAAATATGCACAAACGGTCGGTCCCGCTTATCTTGGGGCCTCAACTCATCCCGGAGGAAAAAAAGAAGTTAAGTGTTACGCTGATATTTAAATGAAAATTATACCCGTCATTTTATGTGGTGGTGAAGGTACAAGACTTTGGCCAAATTCAAAAAACAATCAACCTAAACAATTTATAGATTTTGGTGGTTGGAATCTTTTTGAAAAGACCTTAGAAAGAATTGATAATCCTATATTTAATTATCCTATAATAAGCACTAATTTAAAATATTTAAATAAAGTTAAATATTTTCTAAAAAAAAAAAAATTTAAAAAATTTAAGATTGTATTGGAACCATCAAAAAAAAATACTGGACCTGCTATTTTGGCTTCTACTCTTGCACATATTAACAGTTCAAATAACGAATGGGATAGTCCTTTAATTTTTCTTAGTTCAGACCATTTGATTTATAAAGAGAAAGTTTTTTATAAAGAAATAAAAAAAAATGCAAAGAAACTTTCTAATAACAATATTTTCATTTTTGGTGCAAAACCATCCTTTCCTTCAAATAGTTATGGTTATTTTTTAACCAAAAAAAATAATAATAAAATTATTCAAGTAACAAATTTTGTTGAAAAACCTCAAGTTTCAATCGCTAGAAAATTAATTCAAAAAAAAGCATATTGGAATACTGGTATGTTTTTTGTTAAACCTGCTTCCCTAATTTATAATTTTAATAAATTTTGTCCTCAAATTTATAATTCTACACTAAAAGTATTCTCTAGCTTTTCTAACACAAAAGTTTTTAACAATATTTATTTTCTCGATAAAAAATTATTTAAAAAGATCCCCGCAATATCATTTGATTATGCTGTTTTGGAAAAAACAAAAAATATAAATGCAATTAAACTAAATGTGCCATGGAGTGATCTTGGAAGTTGGAAAGAAATTTTAAATATTTATCATAAAAATAAATTGAAATATTTTAATAAAAAAAATGTTTATCATCGACCCTGGGGCAAATATATAAATCTTTATAAGGGAAAAAATTTCTTAATTAAAGAATTAACAATAAATTCAAAATCATCTATTAGTTTACAAAAACATCGTCACAGAGCGGAACATTGGCTTATTAAAGATGGAAAACCTATAATAACTCTTAATAATAAAAAATTTCTCAAAAAAAAGCATGATTCCATTTTTATTCCTCAAGGTACGATTCATAGAATAGAAAATCTTTATAAAAAACCTGTCAAAATAATGGAAGTTCAAATCGGAAGTATTTTGAAAGAAAGCGACATCATCAGATATAAAGATATATATGGAAGAGTTAAATAATTTTAATTTCAATCGGTGTATGGTCGGAAGGTTTAACTTGTGATCTTGGTTTTTTATCAATATTAACTCCATCAATTTTATCAAGCAAATTATTTGAGATCAAAAAATGATCTATTCTTAATCCATTATTTTTAGGCCATGCTCCTGATGTGTAATCCCAAAAAGTATAATCTTGTTTATCTTTATAAATATAACGGTATGCATCATGAAAACCTAAATTAATCAATTCAATAAGTTTTTTTCTTATTTCAATTTTGAATAGAGCATCATTTTCATATTTTTTATAGTCATAAACATCTATTTTATCTGGAATAATATTAAAATCTCCCCCGATAATAATATTTTTATTTTTATTTAAAACATTCTTAATTTTTTTTATAAAAGAATTTAACCAATTTTTTTTATAAGTATATTTATCGGTGTCAATCGGGTTTCCGTTTGGAATATAAACATTAATTAATTTAATTTTTGAATTTTTACTTTTGATATCAGCTGTTATTACTCTTGATTGCTTTTTTTCATCTATAAAAAAATTTGTATTAATTTCATTTATTTTATCTCTAGATATAAATGCAACACCATTGTAACTTTTTTGGCCTAATATATAAGAATTATAACCAGCTTTTTTTATATCCTCGAACGGAAAGTTTTTTTCTTCTGTTTTAATTTCTTGCATCATCAAAATATCAGGTGATGATCTTTTTAAGTATTTTAAAATATTATATATTCTTGCTCTTACGGAATTTACATTCCAAGATGCAATCTTCATTAGACAGAAAAAGACAAGCCACATCCACAAGATGAACTAGCCTTGGGATTGTTTATTACAAAAGAATTTCCTATAAGTTCTTTCTTAAAATCAACAGTCGAACCGGCAATAATTTTTAAGGAATTTTCATCAATAATAGTTTTATCGAAAATCTTATCTTGAGAATTTATTTTATTGTCAAAGGAAAAATTATATTTAAAGCCTGAACACCCACCTCCTAGAACTGATATTCGAAAATATATATTGCTCTTTTTTTCTGAGATTATCCTAAGGATTTCTGTTTTAGCCGCATCAGTAAAATCTATTTTATTACTCATAATTTAAAAATAATGTATTATATTATTTTATCATATCTTATGAAAAAAAACGAATATTCTAAATTATCTATACCAATTAAGTCAGTCGGAAGAATTTACAATGAAAAAACAAGCCCTTTTAGAACTCCTTATCAGAGGGATAGAGATAGAATAATACATTCAACATCATTTCGTAGACTTAAACATAAAACACAAGTATTCGTTAATACAACAGATGATCACTTTAGAACAAGAATAACACATTCCTTAGAGGTTTCTCAAATAGCCCGTACATTAGGAAAAATTTTTAATCTTAACGAGGATTTGTGCGAAAGTCTTAGCTTAGCTCATGATTTAGGACATCCGCCTTTTGGCCATTCAGGAGAAGATGCTTTAAATGATTGTATGACGAGTTACGGTGGTTTTGATCACAATATTCAAACTTTAAGAATTGTAACTTTAATTGAAAAAAAATATTATAAATTTGATGGATTAAATCTAACAATTGAAACTTTGGATGGTCTATTAAAACATAATGGAGCTATTTTCGACAGATCCAACTATGATGAAATTCTGGGAAGAAATATTTTTAAGGGAAAAATCAATTTTTTTAAAAATCCTTCCCTCGAAGCTCAAATATCATCCATTTCAGATGATATAGCCTATAATAGTCATGATATTGAAGACGGATTAAAAGCAAATTTATTCAACTTAAAAGATCTTAGAGGAGTTCCCGTAATTTCAGATTTACTAAAAAAACATAAAAAACTTATAAGTAAAAAACAAAAGGATTTGGTAATCAGACAAATTATTAGAGATACAATTAATGAGTTAGTAAAAGATACAATAAATAATACGAAAAAAAATTTAACAAAAAATAAAATTAAAACTATTAGTGATGTTTATAATTCACAGAAAAAATTGGTAAATTTTTCAGAAAAAATGTTAAATTTTGATTTTCAAATTAAATCTTTTTTAATGGATAATATGTATCAACATAAAACTGTTTTAAATAAAACCAAGAAAGGAGAAAAAATTATAAAAACCCTTTTTCTCAAGATTAATAAGAACCCTTTAAAGTATCTTAAAAAAAATTCATTAAAAAATCAGTCAAAAGAACGAACTATTTGTGATTTTATAGCTGGAATGACTGATAGATATGCAATAAATCTATATAACTCTTTAAAATGAATCTTTTTAATAACTATTTAAAACTAATAAAAAAATCAATAATCAAACATAACAAAATTATCGGTTTCAATTCAAAAAAAGAACTAGATAAAATAATAATTGAAAGTCCTCCAGATAAATTTGATTACGACTTATCATCAAATATTGCTTTAGTATTATCTAAAAAGATCAATCAAAATCCAAGAGTAATAGCTGATAAAATTAAAAATATTCTTCAAAAAGAAATTAAGGATTTTTCTGATATTTATATAGCAGGTCCAGGTTTTTTAAATTTTAATTTATCACACAAAGCTTGGATTAATATAATTAATATGATTTTAAAATCTGGAAAAAAATTTGGTATTAATAAAAGTAAAAATAAAATTAACATAGAGTTTGTTTCAGCAAATCCAACCGGACCTATGCATATTGGCCATTGCAGAGGAGCTGTTTTTGGTGATGTATTGTCAAATTTGTTAAAATTTAATGGAAATAAAATTACAAAAGAATTTTATATTAATGATTATGGTAATCAAGTAGATGATTTTTCAAAATCTGTGTTTTATAGATTAAGAGAAATTAAATTTGGTGAAGAATTTCCCAAAGATCAGAGTTTGTATCCAGGCAATTACATAATTGATATATCAAGAAAAATATTAAAAAAAAATCCTAAAATTAATCTTAAAAGTTTTGATAAGATAAAAAATAAATTAAAAAAAATCTCAATTCAATACTCAATGGATATGATAAAGACTGATCTAAAAAATTTAGATATAAAACATGATCATTTTTTTTCCGAAACTAAACTTGTAAAAGACAAAAGTGTTCAAAAAGCTATAGATCTATTAAAAAAGAATAATTTTGTTCAAGAAGGTTTTTTAGAACCACCAAAAGGTGAAGAAAACACAAATTGGAAAAAAACAAAAAGATTAATTTTTAAATCGACCTTATTTAAGGATGATACTAACAGAGCTTTAAAAAAAGATGACAACTCATGGACCTATTTTGCCAACGATGTTGGTTATCATCACACTAAAATCATTAGAAGGTATGACTATTTAGTAAATATCCTTGGAGCTGATCATACTGGCTATATTAAAAGAATCTCTGCAGCTGTAAATGCTTTATCGAAAAATAAAATCAAACTAATTTGCAAAGTATGTCAGCTTGTTAAATTTATAAAAAACGGACAACCTTTTAAAATGTCAAAAAGAGAAGGGGATTTTATTACAATAAAAGATGTTCTTAACGAAGTTGGTAAAGACTCAGTTAGATTTATGATGCTTAACAGAGGTAACGAAGTTGAAATAGATTTTGATTTTGATAAAGTTTTAGAAAAAAGTAAAGACAACCCTGTTTTTTATGTTCAATATTCATATGCAAGAATAAATTCTTTATTTAGATCATTAAATCTTAATTTAAATAATAATATTAATTTTAAAAATAAGGATTATTTACCAAATCCATATGAAATAAAACTTTTAAGAAAAATTATTGAGTGGCCAAAAATTATTGAATTGGCTTCTAATAAACTTGAACCTCATAGAATACCTTTCTATCTTTATGAACTTTCAACAATTTTCCATTCTTATTGGAGCAGAGGTAATGAAAACCCCAAATATAAGTTTATAGTTAATGGAAAAATAAATAATCCGCTTTCCTTAAAAATTTTTCAATTAATAGCAATTATTTTACAAAATGGAATGTCTATTCTTGGAGTTTCTTTACCTAAAAAAATGTAATGTTTAATAAAATTAAGAACATTATATATTTTTCTATATTAGTAATTTTTTTTATATCAATTTCTCTATATTATTTTTCAGATAGTAATAAAAATAGAATAATTAAAAATAGGAAAAATCTATCAAGTAATACGGATATAATATTAAAAAATTTGCCTATTTTAAAAAATGATACAAATAATATAATGAGTTATGAAACTACTGAGACAGAAAATAAAAAAATTAAAAAAAGATATTTTTGGGACTTATTAAAATAATTAATGAACAGAAAACCTATTATAATTAGTTTAAGTGGATTTAAATTAACTAAGAAAGAAGAAAGATTAATTAGATTTTATAAACCTTGGGGTATTATTTTGTTTAAAAGAAACATTGCTTCATTTGATCAGCTTAAAAATTTAACTAAAAATATAAGATATTGTATTAAAGATCCATATTATCCCATTTTAGTTGATGAAGAAGGTGGAAATGTTTCTAGATTTGCACACCTTATAAATACGAGAGAATTTTCGCAAAACTTTTTTGGCAAAATTTATGAAAATAATTTGAATAATGGTATTCACATATATAAATATTATCTAAATTCAATTTGCTCAGTATTAAAAAAAGTTGGAATAAATATTAATACAATTCCAGTTATGGATTTACTGCAATATACATCACACAGCATCATCAAAAATAGGTGCTTTTCTAAAAACAAAAAAACAATAAAAAAACTTGGAAATATTTGCGTTAATACATTAAAAAATAATAAAATAGGATCTGTCGCAAAACATATTCCTGGCCATGGTAGCGCTAATGCGGATAGTCACAAAAAAATTCCCATTGTCAGATATAACATAAAAAAACTTGCTAAAAACGATTTTTACTTATTTAAAAATCTTAATTCTCATTTTGTAATGACCGCTCATGTTTTGTTTAAAAAAATAGACCCCAAATATGTAGCGACACAATCAATAAAAATTATTAAAAAAATTATTAGAAACAAACTAAAATTCAAAGGTTTAATAATTTCGGATGATATTTGTATGAAAGCTTTAAAAGGCGATCTTTTGCTAAATGCAAAATTATCACTCAAATCAGGCTGTAATATTGTGTTATATTGCGGTGGTAAGTCAAACGAGTCTTTAAAATTATTGAGGGGTTTACAAAAAATTGATTATTTTACCCAAAAAAAAACTCAACAATTTTACAATTTTTTAAGATAATATCTATTAATGGAATCAAATTCAAATATTGATATATCAATTGACATACCAAACTATTCTGGTCCTCTTGAAAAATTACTTGATCTAGCAAAAAACCAAAAAGTTGACCTTACTCAAATTTCAGTTACTAAATTAGCTGATCAGTTTCTCGAATTTATAAAAGACTCAGAAAATTTAGATTTAGCCTTTGAATATCTTATCATGGCAACATGGTTAGCCTATTTAAAATCAAAACTTCTTTTACCTGAAGATGAAGAAGACAATTTTAAAGCATCTGAGATAGCTGAAAAATTAAAAACACAACTTAAAAAATTGGAATTAATAAGGCTTTTGTCTGATCAGTTAATAAAAAAAGAAAGAATTGGAAAAGATATTTTTTATAGAGGTATGAGCGGAGGTATAAGGTCTGTCAATAACACAATTTATAAAGTTACATTGTATGATCTGTTAAAAAGCTATTCTAATAGTAGAGTTCAGTCGTTATATCAGAAAGTTAACATACCAAAACTACCAGTAATGACCACTCAAGAGGCAATAAAAGAAATTAAAGAAAAAATGAAAAATATCGATGAATGGAAAAAAATACAAGATTTAATTCCGCAGTCTTTTAAAGAGTCAAATAAATTTAAAAGAACTGGACTTGCCGCCATTTTTTCCGCAAGTCTCGAATTAGTTAAAGATGGCGTTGTAAATCTTATGCAAAAAAATCTTTTTGAAGATATTTATATAAGAACAGCCAAGCATACCCCTTTAAATTTAAAAGGAAAAATAAATAATTAATGAAAAAAAATAATAAAAAAAATAATGTTATAAATTTTCCAAGAAAAAAATCTAATTTAGAGAGACAAGTTGAAGCAATAATTTTTGCTGCTGACGAACCTCTTGATGTAGAAACAATTTCAAAAAGAGTTGGCTCCAGTACAAATATTAAAAAAGTTCTAGAAAATCTACAAGAGGAATATTCTGAAAGAGGTATAAATTTAGTTTTTAAGTCTAATAAGTGGTCTTTCAGGACAGCTATTGATTTATCTAAATTAATGTCTTTGCAGAAATCAACACAAAAAAAATTATCGAAAGCTACCATAGAAACTTTAGCCATTATAGTTTATCACCAACCAGTAACTAGATCTGAGATTGAATCAATCAGAGGAGTAGCATTTGCTTCAAATACACTTGAAATCTTATTAGAACTAGATTGGGTTAAACCTGCTGGGCGCAAAGATGTTCCGGGAAAGCCCATTCAATATGCTACAACAGATAAATTTTTAGAGTATTTTAATATAGAAAAGTTATCTGATTTACCTAGTGTAGACGAACTCAGCTCAGCTGGCCTAATCGATGATGCCTCGATAGACTCTTCAATTTTTGGAACAGGTAAATTTTTTAAAGAACAATCTTTAAAAAGTAATGACACTCTTTATAGAGATATAGATAAGGTGATCAAAGACACGCCTAAAAATGAGGAATAAATATATTTATTTAATCTTTTTTTTTGTATATAGTTTAACCTTATGGGAATAAGTTTTTGGCAAATAGCTATTGTAGTTGTGCTTGTTGTTTTATTATTTGGTAGAGGGAAAATTTCAAGTTTAATGGGAGATGTTGCAAAAGGAATTAAGAGTTTTAAAAAAGGCATGTCTTCTGATGATAAAGACCAGTCCAAATCAGATACAGATAAAGATTCAAACTCACAAAGTTAAAAATTAATAATAATGCCTCAAATTGGATGGTTTGAATTAATTATTATTGTAGTAGTTGCTATATTGGTAATTGGTCCAAAAGATTTTCCTAAAGTTTTAAATAAGATTGGAAACTGGATTGGATCTACTAAAAGATATTTCTCAGATATACAAAATAAAGTATCAAAATTAGAAGACGAAATAGACGAGAACATTTCGCCTGACGAAAAATATAAAAATCAAGAAAAAGAAAATAAAAATGAGTGAAGATACAAATGAAAGCTCCTTTGTTAGTCATCTAACTGAACTTAGAAAAAGATTAATTCATTCATTAATATTTATATTTATCATTTTTATAATTGGTTATATTTTTGCAGAAAATTTATATAATTTTTTAGTGGAACCTTATGCCAATGCAGTTCGTGATGACAATGTAAGTAGAAGATTAATTTTTACAGCTTTACACGAAACATTTATAACATATCTCAAATTAGCTTTTTTTGCTGCCCTTTTTCTCGGTAGTCCTATTGTATTGGTCCAGATTTGGAAATTCGTTGCACCCGGTCTCTATAAAAATGAAAAAAAAGCTTTATTACCCTATTTAATTGCCACACCAATTTTATTTCTACTGGGAGGTATGTTGATTTATTATTTAGTTATGCCATTGGCTATAAAATTTTTTCTTTCTTTCGAAACTGTTGGTCAGGCAAATACTCTACCGATACAGCTGGAGGCCAAAGTTAACGAATATTTATCATTGATAATGAGATTAATCTTTGCTTTTGGTTTGAGTTTTCAATTACCAGTTTTATTAAATCTGCTTGCAAGGGTTGGCGCAATTGATTCAGAGTATCTAAAAATTAGAAGAAAGTATTTTGTTGTAATTATATTCGCTGCCGCAGCTATACTAACACCGCCAGATCCAATTACACAAATTGGTTTAGCAATACCTTTGTTGATACTATATGAATTATCTATATTATCAGTAAAAATAACTGAAAAGAATAGGGATAAGGATAATGCATAATCTTAAATCTATTAGAGAAAATCCAGACATCTTTAAAAAGAAAATATTAGATAGAAATGTTGATATAAATTTAAAAGAACTTTTAGAATTAGATAAAAATAATAGAGAAACTATCCAAAAAAAAGAAAAATTAGAACAGGAAAAAAAAAAAATATCAAAATCTAAAGACAAAACTCTTTTTGAAAAGTCAAAAAAAATTTCTAATGAAATTAATTTATTAGCAGATAACCAAATAAGTATTCAAAAAAAAATTGATGAAATTTTAAGAGAAATACCAAATATACCTTTAGATGATGTTCCGATCGGAAAAGATGATAAATCAAATAAAGAATTAAAAAAAGCTGGTAGTATACCAAAATTTAATTTTAAAGTTTTATCACACGATGAAATTGGAAAGATATTAGGTCTAATAGATTTTGATTTAGCTACAAAAACATCGGGATCACGTTTTGTTTTTTTAAAAGGAAAATTTGCTGAACTAGAAAGAGCCATATCTAATTTTATGATTGATATTCATACAAAAAAATTTGGATATCAAGAAATCTCACCTCCATTGATTGCTTCTGAAGATACTATGTACGGAACCGGTCAACTACCAAAATTTGAAAATGATCAATTTGAAATTAAATTAGATAGCAATCAAAAAAAATTTTTAATTCCAACAGCAGAGGTCATTTTAACTAATATGGTTCGTGAACAGTCAATTGATTTTAAAAAATTACCTATCAGATTGGTAGCCTCTACAGCTTGTTTTAGAAAAGAAGCAGGAAGTTATGGTAAGGATACAAAAGGAATGCTTAGACAACACCAATTTTATAAAGTTGAATTAGTTAGTATTGTTGAACCTAAAAAAACAATGTCTGAACTTGAAAGAATGATCAGTTGCGCTGAAGAAATATTAAAAAAACTAGAATTACCGTATAGATCAATTTTATTATCCTCTGGAGATATGGGATTTAGTGCTGAAAAAACGATTGACCTTGAAGTTTGGATCCCATCAGAAAATAAATACCGTGAAATATCAAGCTGTTCATCTTGCGGTCAATTTCAATCAAGAAGAATGAAAGCTAAATACAAAGATGAAAATAATAAATCACAATTTTTGGCAACATTGAACGGATCTGGATTGGCAATAGGACGAACACTCATAGCTGTTATTGAAAACTATCAAAACTCTGATGGAAGCATCACTATACCAGAGGCTTTAAGACCATACATGGCAAATTTAGAGAGAATTTAATTTTTTTTTAAAAAACTAGTTGTTAAAATAAAATTATTAATATATTTATTCTTAAATTATGAGTAGCTCAACATTTGCACAATTTATACCTTTAATATTAATATTTGTGATTTTTTATTTCTTTTTAATTAGACCACAACAAAAAAGAGTTAAAGAACACAAAGAAATGGTTAAAAATCTTAAAAGAGGTGATGAAGTAATTACCTCAGGTGGTTTAATCGGAACAGTTGATAGAGTATTTGAAGATGATCGTGTTGAATTGGTTATAGCAGAAGGTGTAAAAGTAATAGCTATAAAAAATACAGTTCAAAGCCATCTTAAAAAAGAAGTTAAAAAATAATTATTTGTGTTAAATTTTTCAAAGACAAAAGTTTTATTTATTTATTTAACTTTTTTATTAATTAGCATTTTTTGTATTTCAAATTTTTTAAAATCTGAAAACTTATTCTTAAAAAAAAAAATTAATCTCGGCTTAGATTTGCAAGGCGGTTCTTATTTACTTTTAGAGGTTGATACCTCATCTTTAGAAAAAAAAAGACTTCAATCAAAAGTCATTCCAATTAAAAAGATGATGAATGAAAAATCTATCGGTTTTAGAGATTTTATTATAAATAATAAAAATATTAGTTTTAGTTTAAAGGAACAGGATATCTCAAAATTTGAGAAAAATTTTATAAATCAAAAACAAAATGATATTAACATTTATTTGGATGAATATAATTCCTTTGAACTTGAACATGAAGTTGTTAATCAAAAAGTAAATGTTTACTTGTCAAAATATGGTATTATAAAATTAAGAACAGCCGCTGTTAATCAATCAATAGAAATTGTTAGAAGAAGAATTGATGAAATTGGAACAAAAGAGCCGTCTATAATTAAAAGAGGAAACAATCGTATCTTAGTTGAATTACCTGGCATTAAAGATCCGGAGAGGATCAAAGAATTGTTAGGTAAAACTGCGGAACTCAGTTTCAGACTTGTTACTAACGATACAGGTGAATTTGGAGTTGAAAAGTATGTTATTAAAGACACTCTTGAAAAAATATCTGTAAGCAAAAGAATAATTCTAAGTGGTGAAAATTTAGTTGACGCACAACCAAAATATGACAATTTAAATAATGAACCTATTGTTGCTTTTTCATTAGACAGATTAGGTTCACAAAGATTTGGAAAAGTTACAAGTCAAAATATTGGCAAAAGGTTAGTGATAATACTAGACAACGAAGCAATTAGTGCGCCAGTCATAAGAGACGCAATAACCGGAGGTAATGGTACAATATCAGGAAATTTTTCTTTTCAATCCGCTACTGACTTGGCTTTACTTTTAAGATCGGGTGCCTTACCTACGCCTTTGTCTGTTGTTGAAGAAAGAACAGTAGGCCCAGATTTGGGAAAAGATTCTATAGAGGCGGGAGTTATATCTTTAATTTTTGGTTTTTGCCTAGTGATTATTTTTATGTTTATTAAATATAAGTCTTTTGGATTTATTGCAAATATTTCACTAATATCTAATTTATTAATGTTAGTTGGAATTTTGACTCTTTTAGAAGCAACTCTAACTTTGCCAGGTATTGCTGGAATAATTTTAACTGTTGGAATGGCAGTTGATGCAAATGTACTTATATTCGAAAGAATTAAGGAAGAATTAAATAATGAAAATTCTAATATTGCTGCTTTCGATTTAGGTTTTAAAAGATCGATAGTTACTATTTTAGATGCTAATATTACTACATTAATTGCTTCTATTATCTTATTTGTTTTTGGATCAGGTCCAATTAAAGGTTTTGCAGTTACACTTTCGATAGGTTTGATAACAACTCTATTTTCAGCTTACTTTATATCAAGACATTTGACATCTATTATTGTTTTTAGAAATAGAGACAAAAGATTATTAATATGAAAAAAATTAATTTTGAGTCAAGATTTAAATTGGCAAATATAATTTCTTTAATATTGTTTTTTCTAAGTTTATTATTGATTTTCTTTAAAGGTTTGAATTTTGGTATAGATTTTAAAGGTGGGACTTTAATAGAACTTAGGGTGGATCAAAAAAATATATCAATTTCAGATGTAAGATCATCATTTTCGAATATGAATTTGGGAGATTTAAATGTTAAAGAATTTGGAAAAAAGGGTGATTATTTAATCAAATTTGAAAAAAAGACTTTTGATAATGAAAGTAATATTAAAATTATCAAAGAAACTGTTAAAAATAAACTTCAAGGCAAAGTAGATTTTAGACGTGTAGAAAATGTTGGTCCCAAAGTTAGTGATGAATTATTAAATTCAGGTCTTATTGCTATAAGCTTAGCTTTAGGTGCAATGCTTTTTTATATTTGGGTAAGATTTGAATGGCAATTTAGTATTGGTTCAATTCTAGCAATTTTTCACGACGTTATAATTACAATTGGTCTTTTTTCTTTATTAGCATTAGAAATAAATCTTTCGATAGTTGCAGCTGTTCTTACTATTGTTGGATATTCAATGAATGATACTGTTGTAATCTACGACCGGATAAGAGAAAATCTTTCTAAATTTTCCAGTCTTAAGATTGCTGAAATAGCCAATAAATCTATTAATGAAACTTTATCTCGAACAATAATTACATCTGTTACAACATTATTGGCTTTATCGTCAATTTTTGTACTTGGAGGTGAAATCTTAAGAGGTTTCTCTTTAGCTATGATAATTGGAGTTATTATTGGAACTTATTCATCAATTTTTGTAGCTAGTCCCATATTAAAATATTTAAATGTAAGTTTTAAAACTATATCAAAAGAAAAAGATATAAATTAATACAAATTTTGTGCAACTACCATTGACAGAAGCATTGGTAATGATAGCAAAGTATTCACTCTAGATGTAATTGTAGCTGTTTTAAGATGTTTTGGTTTATCTTCAGGTGCACATTCAACTATGCCAAGAACTTTTTTTTGATTTGGCCATATAATGAACCACACATTAAATGCCATTATTATTCCCAGCCACATTCCAATACCAATTGCCGTATTTTTTCCTCCACTACCAATTCCTAGTATCATTGCATCATGCACATAACCATTTAGATAAGCTACTATTAAACCAGTTATTATTGTAGCTAACGCTGCCCATCTAAACCAAAATAAAACTGCAGGAGCTATTACTTTTATAATTGCCGGCTTTTGTTCATCTGTGAGTTTTGGCATACTTGGTATTTGAACAAAATTTAAATACCACAGTAATCCTATCCACATTATTCCAGCTAAAACATGAAAATACCTAAATAACCAACTCCAAAAAAGTCGGTCAAACGCCCAATCACCTCCACCAAAATAAAGTCCTAAAAAAAGCAATATAGCAAGAACCAGTGACAGGTGAACCGTCTTAGACAAGGATTGTAAAATACTAACCATGATTCACTATAACATAAATTGATAATTTATGCTGTTTTTTTCATTTTATTGTTTATTAAATTTTTGAGGAATTTTCCTGTATAACTATGTGACATTTCAGCGATCTTCTCAGGTGGACCCTCAGCAATAATTTTTCCACCTTCAGCGACACCTTCAGGGCCCATATCTACTATCCAATCTGCCGTTTTAATTACATCTAGATTGTGCTCGATAACAATTACTGTATTACCGGTGTTCACAAAAGCTTTTAAAATTTCCAAAAGTTTTTTTATATCGTGCGAATGAAGACCTGTTGTTGGTTCATCAAGTATATAAAGAGTTCTTCCTGTTGATCTTTTAGATAATTCTTTAGCAAGCTTAATTCTTTGTGCTTCTCCACCAGATAATGTTGTAGCTTGTTGACCGATTTTTATATAGCCCAAACCAACATGTTTTAGTGTTAATAATTTTGAGTAAACAGCAGGAATATTTTCAAAAAACAAACAGCCTTCTTCTACTGTCATGTTTAAAACATCAGCAATATTTTTGTCTTTAAATTTAATTTCAAGAGTTTCTCTATTATATCTGCTTCCTTTGCAAGCATCACAAGGTATATAAACATCAGGCAAAAAATGCATTTCGTATGTAATAACACCGTCGCCTTCGCATGTTTCACATCTACCACCTCTAACATTAAAAGAGTATCTTCCAGGTTTATATCCTCTGGTTTTAGACTCTGGTAGATTTGCAAACCAATCTCTTATTGGTCCAAAGGCACCGGTATAGGTTGCTGGATTTGATCTTGGTGTCCTTCCAATTGGTGATTGATCTATATCTATAACTTTGTCTATAAGTTCTGTACCTTTATAATTTTTAAATTCCTTTGGTAGTTTTCTAGACTTATTATTATTTAATAATAAATTAAGGGCATTAAAAAGAGTTTGTAAAACTAAAGTTGATTTACCACTACCAGATACACCCGTTATACAAGTAAACGTTCCTATTGGAATTTTAAGATCAACATTTTTCAAATTATTTCCCGAAGCTCCCAATATTTCTAAAAATCTTCCATTTTTTGCCGTTTTTCTTTTTTTTGGAACTTCAATAAATTTTTTCCCAGAAAGATAGTTTCCTGTTATACTATTTTTATTTTCTACTATTTGTTTTAGATTGCCTTGTGCAGTTATATTGCCGCCATTCAATCCAGCTTCGGGACCCAAGTCAACTATATGATCGGCGTTTTCCATTGTTTCAGTGTCGTGCTCAACAACAATTACTGTATTCCCAAGATCTCTTAATCTTTTCAAGGCATCAATTAACTTTTTATTATCTCTTTGATGCAAGCCTATTGACGGCTCATCCAAAACATATAAGACACCAGTAAGACCAGATCCAATTTGTGATGCCAACCTAATCCTTTGCGATTCACCACCAGATAAAGTTCCAGATTCTCTTGAAAGAGTTAGGTAGTTTAAACCGACATTTAATAAAAAATTCAATCTTTCGTTAATTTCTTTTAAAATGTGATGTGCAATTTTTTTATCTCTCAGAGATAAAATATTTTCAAGATTAGAAAACCATTTTTGAGCGTCTTCAATAGAAAATCGAGTAACTTCACTTATATTTAATTTATTTACTTTAACACACAAAGCTTCATCTTTTAATCTTAGTCCTTTGCACTTTTCACAATTTGTTTCGCTTTGATATTGAGAAATTTCTTCTCTTTTCCAATCACTATCTGTTTCTAAATATCTTCTTTCCAGATTATTAATTACGCCTTCAAAAGTTTTCTTTGTGTCATATTTTTCATATCCATCGTCGTAGTGAAATTTGATTTCATCTTCATCTGAACCATAGAGAATGATATCTTGAATTTTTTTTGGAAGTTTTTTCCATTTTGTATCAAGACTAAATTTATAATGTTTAGCTATAGAAGCTAAAGTTTGAGCGTAATACAAAGAGGTTGATTTTGCCCACGGTTCAATTACTCCGTCTTCTATACTTTTATTTTTATCTGAAATTACTAAGTTTGGATCAACATTTAAATTGTGTCCTATTCCTTCACATTCTTCACAAGCTCCGAATGGGCTGTTAAAAGAAAATAATCTTGGTTCAATTTCTTCTAGTGTAAAACCACTTTCTGGACACGAGAATTTTGATGAAAAAGTAATGCTTTCTTTTTTTCTAAATTTTTTCGGCAATGTTTCGTTTTCATATTCAGTTATTAGCAACCCATCTGATAAGTTTAACGCTGTTTCTATACTGTCAGCCAGTCTATTTCCTAGTTTTGAATTCAAAACTATTCTATCTACAACTATTGAAATATCGTGTTTAACTTTTTTGTTTAAATTGGGAAAATCATCAATGTCATAATACTCACCATCAACTTTAATTTTTTGAAAACCTCTTTTTTTGTAATTAATTATATCTTTTTTGTATTCGCCTTTACGACCCCTAACTACTGGAGATAATAAAAAAATAGTTGAACTCTTCGGTAGAGCTTTAACTTTATCAACCATATCACTAACCGATTGTGAAACTATAGGTTTGCCTGTAAATGGAGAATAAGGAATACCAATCCTGGCATATAAAACTCGCATATAATCATAAATTTCAGTTACAGTAGCTACCGTTGACCTCGGATTCTTTGGCGCATTTTTCTGTTCAATTGAAATTGCAGGACTTAGACCCTCGATTAAATCCACGTTGGGCTTTTTCATCTTGTCAAGAAATTGTCTTGCGTACGCGGATAGGCTTTCAACATATCTTCTTTGGCCTTCAGCATAAATGGTATCAAATGCTAACGATGATTTTCCTGAACCCGACAAGCCTGTAATGACCACTAATTTCTCTTTTGGAATTTCTAAAGAAATATTTTTTAAATTGTGCTCTTTAGCCCCTTTAATCAATATCTTTTT
>MDSW01204344.1_pt1 | contig 23755 bp, 17 predicted proteins | sample 811171 | NCBI WGS metagenome assembly MDSW01 (sample SAMN05326641, study PRJNA326480) | marine metagenome | isolation source: seawater | place: Atlantic Ocean: North West | collected 2012 | reverse complement strand
GATTTCTGCAATACGGTCGGCATCTTTACTTCGTTGTTCTCTTAATGCTCTTTCAGTAGTTCTTGTTACTATTTTATTTTCTATTTCTTTTCTTTGTTCATCTTCAAGAAATCCAAAAGGACCTAAAGCACTATCTAATGCCAATATAAATGAATCGAACATGTTCATAACTCGACCAATTACATTTGTAAGAGTGTCGAATGTTGCTTGAAGAATCTTGACAAAACCAAAACTTTTAGCAAGTTTGTAAAGAACAACAAGAACGGCACCAACAGCTGCAACTATCAATAGAAATTTTAAACTTAAGAAACCAACACCTAATTTTAATTTTTTAAATGAAGAAGATAATCCTTCTGATTCTTTTGTGGCCTTTTTGGTTTCTTTAACCTCTTTCTTTTTATTAACTGCTAAAATTCCAGTGGAAATCGCCAACGAATTGAACAATGCTCTCAATGGTGCAAAAAGATTACCAAATGCCTGAAATTTTTTACTTACGTCATCTGAGAAACCTTGCAAGTCAATCATACCACCAGATAGTTCTTTTAGACCATCTGAAAATTTTTCACCAGATTCACTAACACTTTGCTTTACTGCATTAAATGTTTCTGCTATAGGTTTTGTGAACTTAGTAACAATATCTTTTACTAGTTCATCATTGACTTGTACTGCTTCTGCCATTACTTACCGAATGCCTTTCCTGCTTCACTGATACCAAAACAACCAAGTGTTACTACAACAAATGATGTGTAGATAGTATCAGATATTTCTAGTGGTTCACCGTCCATAGCGGTTACTAAATCGAATATACCAAATGCGACCATCATTGCGAAGGATATAAATCCTACGATAGCCTTTTCGTTCACGTCATTATCGTCTAAGAAGATATCGAGAACTCTTCTCTTCTTCTTAGGTTCAATAGCTTTCTTTTGTGCTTGTGCATCAGCTTTGAGTCTAGCGATTTCTTTTTCTTTTTCATGAAGATTATTAATTAGACTATCATATTTTTCTAAATCTAATTCTACTTCATTTCTGCTTTCTACTGATTCTGCCATTATCTCCTCTTGTGTTGTTGACGCCTCATACGTTCATTCTCTTCTTCAAGATGTTGCATGAGAAGTTTTATATATATCTCCCTTTCCCATGGTATCATCTCTTCAAGTTCAGTTAACGAATACTTATGATGTTGCATTAACTGAAAATTAGTTTGATAGTAATTATATACCGATTCGTGAGAAAGGGTTACTAAAAAAAATTTTCTAGTCCTTTTAATTCTACTCTCTGCTTGGTTCCACAAACAGGACACTTACAATCAATGTCATGTTTCAGAGATGGTATTGATTGCAACCATTCACCAATCATTTCGATTTGTGATACGGTCAAACTCTCAACAAACTCATCAACTTCTGTTTCAGAATAATCAATCATGTCGTAGACATTATCTTCATCATATATTTGTTCAATACAAGATTTTAATATTGCAAAGAATGATGCTTGTTCATCTTTACTATCTAACTTTTGTTGAACACTTGCTTTAGGCGGTGACAATACAACTCCTAAAGATTCACTTAGTTGAAGTTTTGAATCAGGCATTTCTTTTGTATCAATATCTACCTCATTTAAATTCAACTCATATGGTATAACTCCTTTACAATCTTCTACTTTACAAGGTATGTTTAATTTAACGGTTTCACCAACCGATTTGCAACGTACTTGTAAAAAGAAATATTCAAGGTCTGCTAATGCCATATCATTAGCATTTAGTTTGTCGAATGAAACTGCTTTAACTAAATTAGATAAAGCTTGATACATTTCTTTTTCATTCTCACCTTCTTGCATAAGAACTAGATTTCTTTGTTCTTTAACAAGAAAGGGTCTAAACTTTACTTGTTCTCCACTTAAAGGCAACTCACAAAAATACTCTGGTGCCTTTTGTATAGGTAACGCCATAATTTACTCCTATTAGCCGAATATATTATCGACTCTATTCAATGTACCGTTTAGGTTATTTATCCTGTCCTGGAATTTTGATAATGTTTTATTACTTTTACCAAAAACACCAAGTGCTTGATTGAATGCCCCCAAAGCTCTTGAACCTTTGTTCAATGTATTTTTTATAGAATTGAACATATTGGTATCACTTATGTAATCTGTAGTGAACGTTCTAAATGCCATTGTGACTTCAAACTTCATTATATCATCTGTAGTTTCCATAGATAATTCTTGAGCTGCATATGATACTGGATATGCTTCATGTAATGTGTATCTTAAGACATCGTCTGCTGAACGATTCATGACATTGATATTAACTTCACCAACATAGTCATAGTAATACGAAAATTGTGGATTTACAGAATTGCCTACTTTATCTCCTGAGTCAGATGCATAGATTGTATCTTGCCATGCTTGAATTAAAAATCTATCAGCAAATGAACTATCACATAAAAATGTAAATGCAGCTTCTCCACCATCCATAGATATTTGATTGGGCATCTTTCTTGTTGGTCCATATTCTGACCAATCTGTGGTTTCTATTTGTCTGCCTGGTAAAACTGCTGACGTGCATCTAACACCGTCTATTGCAAATCCAAGATTAGGACAATTCATTGTTACTTCGAATCTATTTGCTCTCGCACCTTGGTCAAATTTGTATCGAAGTTCATCAATACTTGTTCTTCTTTTTCCGAATATATCAGCCATTTATTTTCTCTCTACTATCTCTATATACATCTAATACACTTGCTTTACTAAATTGAGCAGTTGGTAAAAATGATACTATGTCCCAATATTTAGGGTCAACTTCTAACGCAGAACCTTTTATATTAGCAGTTAAGTATTTTTTTACAGCAGCTCTAGATGCTCGTAATTGTGTTACACTATTCAGTATATTCCAAGTTATTCTGATACGTGTTGTTTCGTCAAAGTCATCGTTGTTTGTATACTCAAACAACTTATCTAACAAACGTATTCTCAATCTCGGTGGTAAATAGTGCATGTTTAATCCTAAAAAACTATTGCCGTATGTTTCTATTATCATCACACATGGAAAGTTATCGTAATAGGGCATAACTTGTTTGTATTTTGGGTCATAGAAATATGTAAACATACGACCTTCAGGTCTAAACTTTCTTGATTTTTGTAATCCAGATTTCTTATAAAATTGTTCTGAGTTGGTTTTTATTCTTCGAATACGATTTCTAAACCAAGTAAGACTTTCTTTTGAACGTCTTTCTAACTCAGCAGGTGATTCTTTATCTAATTTTTCTAGTAGACCCATACTACTATTTATGATAAATTGTATAGTTTTCGAACTCTATTGGTGATAAGTTTTGTGAATAAAGAAGTAAAAGAGACCATAAATCTTTTTCTTGGAACTCGTAATCGTTTTTAGTCTCTACGAAAACGCCATTGTCTCCTTCAGTTCTGAAGTAATTATTCAATGATGTTTCTAAGTTGCCTATTATGATAGGTTTCTGATTGTAATATATTTTGTCTTTGATTAGTTTTACCATATGTTTCATATCATCTCGGTCTTCGCCGACATGCATCTCTAACATATGTTTATGATATGTACAAAATGTATTTTTGATTGGAACTTCCGAAAAAATATTCATCCATTCATCAAATGTTAATACGGGGGAATCCAGCAAATCTGCTTCATCCCAAACAATCACTTTGGAATCCCATAATTCCAGCAGTATCATAACATAAATTCTAGACATGCCTGGATGAAAAAAGATATCAAAGTTATCCTCTTTGAATTTTAGATGACCTTGAATTGTAGAATAAAATCCAATTGTCTTTTCTTGTTCTATTAACCAAGAAATTTTTGCAGCTATAAAAGCATCACTATTTTTGTCAGTTGAGTCTATATTGTCAATCAGTGCTTTAACATTTAAACTCTTATGTTCCTTTTTGTATTTCTGTTCTAGATTATATGGTCTTAAATCTTTTAAAGGTACATGTTTAACTTTGACGCCTATCTGATTATAAATCGATTTTATCTCTTCTCTATTGGTTGTAAAAATATCGTAAATATGTTTAATTAAAGGCATTGAGAAACTCCTCTACTCTTTTTAAGTCTTGCATTGTATCTACGGATAGACCTTCATCTTCTACTCTTACCATTTGTACATCGTAACCATTTTCTAGATATCTTAACATCTCAACACTTTCTGCCTTTTCAAGAGCACCAATATCAAGTCTTGGAAAGATTTCTAACATTTTACGACTAAAACAATAAAGACCCATTTGTTGATTGAAAGGCATCTCTTCTTTTTGTGCAAAAGGTATTGGTAGTCTTGAAAAATATTGTGCAAGGGATAATTTGTTTTTAACTACTTTCACAATATTTGTATCGTGTTGTTTGTACATGCCTTGAACTTTTGTAAAGGCATTAGATACGCCTATATCATCGTTATGAATTTCTATGAGTGTATCGATTGCTTCAGGATTTATCAGAGGTTCATCACCTTGTATGTTTACAAATTTAGAACCATCTACAAGTTCTATAGCTTTTGCACATCTGTCTGTACCAGTTCGACATTCATCTTCAATAACAATACAACGCATTTCACGTTTAGAACAATAATCGTTTATTCTCTCGTCATCGGTTAACACAACTACGCTGTCTAAATTTTTTGCCATGAGAGCTCTTTCATAAACTCTACGTATCATGGGAATGCCATTAATTTTTGCTAGAGGTTTGCCTTCGAAACGAGACGAATGCCATCTTGCAGGTATAAAACCTATAGTGAGATTACTTGACTTATCTGGTCCACTGAGACTTCGCATTCCACTTCTCCATATCCATATTTTGCATATATAAAATCAACACCTGCTCTGTTTGCACAATACAAATCTGATGGCATATCACCAACATATATTGCATCATGTGGGTCAACATTACAGAATGCCATAGTATATAGTAATTGGTCAGGAGCAGGTTTACCTCTTAGACCTTTTTTAGGCGCACAAACGTAATCAAATTTTGGAAATTTTTTTCCTTTTAATATCAAACTCGCAATAACTTTCTCCACTCTTACCATATCTTTAGAAGTGCAAATTGCAATTTTACTTCCTGCTTCTTTTATCTTTTCTAGTGTTTCGATTGCACCTTCGTATATTTCAACTTCGTCAATCATCATATTTGAAGCTTCATCGTAGGTATCTTTAATTTTATGATGCGATTCAGTAATGTCCAATTCTTTCAATATATCAAAGAATGGTTTGCCAATATGTTTTTTATATTCATCAAAAGAAACTTCTATATTGTGATGAAGTTTTACAATGTTCCAAGACATCTCCATATTTTTTATTGAATCGATGAGTACTCCGTCTAAATCGAAGATGTATAGTTTTTTCATTTTCTTTTAGGTAATATTTCCTCTTCAGTTAGAATTCTAAATTTCATTTTTCTATCATCACAATACTCTTTCGCCATTTTAAACTTTTCTTGATTTATTACATAAGTATTTACAGCATTGAAATAGTATTTCGTCTTTCTTTCTGGTGTTTTAGGTGGGAATAATTGTTTCTTTGGTTTAACTTCGATGATTTCTCTAATAATTTGTTTGTCTTTGTTTATATACTTTATATAGAAATCAGGAAAGTATCTATGAACTTTCTTGTCTATAGGACTTCTATAAGGTATGATAAGTTCTTCTGAACCCCATTCAAGTATTGCATCATTATTATCACACCAGACCATGAATCGTCTTTCTAGAAGAGAACGATAGAAGATTTTTGTTGGGTCGCCTTTATATTTTTTGTAGTTCTTTGGTTTGAATCTGCCGCTATATGGTTTTTTAGACATAAATAGTATTACATAATTTGATTAAAGGTATTTATACACATGGCATATATCGACAAACTCATTGGTAAATTCAATAAAGCACAAAACGCCGTAAACTCTTTAAAAGGAGTTGCAGCTAAATTACAATCAATTAATTACAATACTGCTTTAGATGCATTAGGCGAACAAAAAGCAGAAGTATTAGAAAAGATTAAAGATAGAAGAAGTTCTTTACAAAGTAGTCTTGATGCAAAAAACTTAACTTCAAAAAAATTGTTAAAATCAGTACCTAGTAATCGTCCTGTAGAATTAGTATATCCTTTACATGATGAATTAGCAAATTATCTAGTGTTTGATATTCGCCCTAGAAGAGATGTTGGTAATGTAGGAGGCGGAAGTGAAAATTCTTCAACTCAAGCTAATTCAATTGCACTATATGTACCAGACGGAATTGTATCAACTGCTATAACTGAATACGAAGTAAAGAGTATGGGTGCTTTAGGTACTGCTGTAATGAATATTAAAAAAGCAATAGATTCACCACAAAATGATTTAGGTCAAGCAATCGGTGACAATGCAGGTCAAATTATTTCTGGTATGATAAGCGAAATGACAGACGGAATAACAGGTGGTCTATCAAACTTAGCAGTAGGTCAAGCAGTTAATCCAAGAGAAGAACAAACACTTAGAGGTATACCTTTTAGAACTTGGAATTTTACATTCGATTTTTATCCTAGGTCACCAAATGAAGCAAAACTAGTAAATGAAATAATTTATACGTTTAGAAATTCTATGTTACCAAATACAACGTCAGTAAATTTTTTCAAAGGTTCAAATAAAAAAGACGTTGGGTCAAAAGAACAAATAACACCTAACTTTTTTAATTATCCAAATGTCTTTGATATTTACTTTGATGGTCCTGTAGCTGGTAAGATAGATGGTTTTCTACCTTCTGTTTTGACATCATGTGAAGTTGACCATACAGGTGGTCAAAAATTTGCAACGTATTACGATGGTCAAATATTAAAAACATCTATGACATTAGCATTTCAAGAAATCAGAATTCTTAGTCAAAATAATTACAATAGAATATCTGCTCTTAAACAATCAGAGAACGGATTAGTAGAAAGGTCAAACGAAGAAAGAGCTAATGCATTAGCAGATGGTGGTAATAGTATTTTTGATAGACGTTCAAGACAGAACTTTGACCAAGAAGGTGGTAATACATAATGGCAAACGAATTCTTTAAAAACTTTCCTAAAATACAATACAAAATGGATGATGGCAAAATCATCTTCATTAAAGATTGGTTTCGTAAATCTAAGATAGAACAAGATGCAGTCAATTCGTTAGTTGAATATACATTTTATGAAGTGAAAGAAGGTGATAGACCAGATGTAGTTGCAACAAAATTGTATGGCAATCCAGATTTACATTGGACATTTTTTCTAGTAAATGATTTTGAAAATTATTACGACTGGTATATGGACAATGAAATATTTGCTAAGTACTTAGACAAAAAATATCACGGACAATTTTTAATCTTTTCGAGTTCATTAGATGTCATCAATAATTCAAATCCAAATAATATCACAAAATTTCTACTAGGTGAAAAAATAACAAGTGTATCAGCAGAAGGCAGAATTGTATCAGTAGAACCAACGTTCAAAAGAATTGCAGTTGATACAACAGGATTTAAAGCAAACGAATCTATTACAGGTGCTGTAAGTACAACTCACGGTTCAAAAACACCAATCAGTGTAGTTAATAGAGTAGATGGTATTTTTGAGTATAAAAATCCAACAACAGGAATCAAACGTAATTCTGAAGCTTCAGGATTTACAAGTGTGTCTATCTTAGACCATGAAATAGAAGAAAACGAAAAAAAGAGAAAGATAAAAGTTATCAGACCTGACCTTATCAACGGAGTTGTTCGAAGATTTGAGAAGGTAATGTTGTCATGAGTGAAAATTTTACGCCAGGTGAGGTAGTCATTGACTCTATCACACTCGTCAATCAAGAAGGAGATGTTATTGACCTTAAAAGCATTTGTGGTCAAATAGACATTTTCGAATCTATCAATGAAGGATTTTTAACAGGTAGATTATCTATTGCAGATGGTCTTGGCATTTTTAGACGATATAAAATATTAGGTCAAGAACACGTAACAATCCGTTATCGTGCAAAACTTCAACATGAATTTGAAAGTGGTGATTTCTCAGTTGAAAAAGTTTTTAGAGTATATAAAGTTTCTAATATGAGGGCACCTGAGTTTCATACTTATGGTTATGTTCTGCACCTTATAGAACCAAAATATCTTACATGTATACGTAAAAGATTGTCTAAAGTCATGAGAGGTTCTTATTCAGAAATACTTTTACAAACACTTCTTAAAGATGCACAATTTGAAAAACTTCCCAAAAATAATAGAATTGATTATTGGGAAGAAACATTACCTGAGAATCAGCAATTGATATGTCCTAATTGGTCTATTGCAAGGTTAATTGAATATATCGTAGAAAATGCCAATAGGGGAGAAGATGCCGTTTATAAAAATAGTATGTTCTTTTTTCAGACTTTGATAGGTGGGTTTAAGTTCATGTCTCTGAATCAAATGATTAGTGGTGAAAATGACCACGTTGTTGAATTTGATTTCTTACCAAGAAACTTCGATATTGACCAAGAGAACCGAGGTTCAAACGAACCATTAAGCGGACAATCAACTAGAATTTTACATTTTGAAATAGTACAAAGAGGCGATACCGTAAAAGGCATATCAGCAGGCGCTTATAGTTCTATGTTAAAAACATATGACCCAATTCGTAAATTAGAAAAAGAAATCGTATTTGATTTAGGTGAAAATTTTAAAAAGAAAGGTAAAAAACATCTATCAGGTTTTCCACTTTTGAGATTAGATGAAGATGAAATTGTTCACATGGGTGTAATTCCTTTAACAGATGATGAAGATTATACTTTCAATGAAATAGATGCTGAACTTGCTTTAAATAAAAGTATTGATGACAGAACTTTCTATCGTGTAAATCCTACAAATGCATTTAGTGATAAACAAGTTTTGCAGGACACATCTCAGTATGTAGGAAATGAAAATATGGATTCAGGTATGTTAGAAAGAAATAGTATGTCAATTGCTTTATCATCACACACATACAAAGTTACAATACCTGCTAGAACAGATATGACATCAGGTATGGTCGTTAATTTAAAATTGCCTGGTGGTGTTATAGATAAAAACGATGAAGATATTTTAAACGATGATAGATATCTTATCACACATATACATCACGTCATAAATCCACAACAGGCAAGAGGCACGATGGTCATGAATGTAGTTAAAGAAAGTTTTGCAGAAGACATTCGAAAGGTCGACCCATTAAAAGATTATGAAGGATTTAAGCAAGATGACTAATTGGTACTACGGCATAATTGAAGATAGAAACGACCCATTACAAATTGGTCGTGTTAGAGTTCGTGTACATGGTGTTCATACAGATAATAAACAATTCATTGCAACACCCGACTTACCATGGTCTCAAGTTTTAGTGCCAACATCAAGTGCAAGTTTATCTGGATTTGGTCATAGTCATGGACTTGTTGAGGGTTCTAGTGTTTTTGGAATGTTTCGTGACGATGATTTACAAGACTTTGTTGTCTTTGGTGGTATTGCAGGTTATTCTCAAAAAGGATATAAAGAAACAATTACAGGTGAAATACTAGATAGGTCACCTGATAAAGGTTTTAATGACCCAAGACGAGCAACTGAAGCTGATTATGAAGATACAGCAGATGGTTTAAATCCACCAGCAGGTAAGAGACCAAATAGTCTATCATTAGCATTAGATAAATCACCGCATCTTCCAGATTCACTTACTATAAATTATGACGGTTCAGGAAGTACTATTACTGAACCAACAGATAAAACTCTACCTTATTACCCATTAGCAGATTATTATGATGAATCAGACATCAATAGATTTGCAAGAGGTCAAGGTACATATGATATCAGAGATAACTTACCAGAAAAATTCAAACTTTCAATTGATAGAAGCGGTACAATGTATCCTTTCAATAAAGTTCATCATACAGAATCAGGTCATTTAATTGAAATGGACGATTCAGTTGGAGCAGAAAGACTTGCTGTTCAACATAGGTCTGGTACTTTCTATGAAATACATAAAGATGGTTCTGAAGTTCATCAAATAGTAAACGACCATGTCACCGTTACAGCAAAAGATGATAAAGTTTATATTGGTGGTAATGCTGATGTTGTTGTTGAGAGTGGTAATGTAACAATCAATGTTAATACTGGTAATGTTGACTTAACGGTAGCAAAAGGAAACGTTACAGAAACCATATCTGAAGGTAACGTGACATCATCAATCACAAAAGGTAATTTCACAGGAGATATAGGTGGTAATTTCAAAGGAGACATAGGCGGAACTACTGATATATCTTCTTCAGGTAAAGTTACATTGACAGGTAACTCTGGTACAGAAATTATATCAGACACAACCGTAACAGGAACATTAAACGTAACAGGTGCTACGAAATTACAATCAACTTTAAATGTATCAGGTTCTCAAACTAATAGTTCTACTATAACTGCAAGTGGTGATGTTAAAGGTGCTGGTATATCTCTTAAAACACATACACACGTTGTAGGCGGAAGTGCAGCTCCTTCAACAGGACTTCCAAAGTAATTGTATAAATAGTATTATGGCTGAGTATCTAAAACCAAATTCTAAAGTAAACGCAGTAAAAGATTCTTATGTAGATTTGGATTTATTAATGAAACCACATCCAGTTACTGGCGATATAACAACAAAAAAAGATTCAGATGCAGTTAAAAGGTCAGTAAGAAATATTGTACTTACAAATAAGTTTGAAAGACCATTCAAACCAAATTTTGGTGGTAGTGTAAGAGATATGTTATTTGAATTAGACTCGTCAAGAAAAAAAACAAGATTCAAAAAAGAATTGATATCTTTAATAGAATCTTTAGAACCTAGAGTTTTCAATGTTTCAGTGGAACTAGGAGAAATGGTCGATTCAAATAGTCTAGATGTAAGAATATTCTATAGTATAACAAATGGTCTACCAAACCAAACATCAGAATTTACGGTAACAAGGGTAAGATAATGTCAATAAAAAGTTCAAATATAAACGCAACAGATTTAGATTTCGATGCTATTGCATCAAACATAAAAACATACTTAAAAGGTCAAGATAAATTTAAAGACTACGACTTTGAAGGTTCTACAATGTCAGTTCTCATTGATATGTTAGCGTATGCTCAACATATAGGTGGTGTAAACACTAACATAGCTGCTTCAGAATTATTTTTAGACTCAGCACAAATTAGAAAGAATGTTGTATCAAGAGCAAAAGATTTAGGTTTCATACCTGCAACAGAAAAGGCTTCAAGTGCCACCGTATCTCTCGATTTTAACGGCATACTAAATCCAGATGGAACAATACCAAGTGTAAACGATATGATTTTACCAAGAGGTCATAAGTTTAGTTCAGTCTTTGATGGCGTAACTTATGAATTTGTAGTTTCAAAGTCAGTTACACCAAGTGTATCAGTAAATGATTTCAATTACGAATCGGTTGAAATTGTTCAAGGAACATATGTAACAGACTCATTTGTATTCGACTCACAAATAAAAAATGCAAAATTTGTTTTATCAAATGCTAGAGTCGATAGGTCTAAACTTTCTGTTTCAGTTAACTCAGCTGGTGTAGAAACCACTTTTGCATTATCAACAGATGTGTCTAGTATAACATCAGCTTCAGAAGTTTTCTATACTCAAGAGAATGAAGAAGGTTTCTTAGAAATATATTTTGGTGACAATGTATTAGGTAAAGGTTTAAAAGACGGAGATGTTATCAGTATAACTTACATTGTTGTAGACGAAGTACATGCTGATGGTGCAAAAATATTTTCTTTGTTACAATCAGTCAACGGATTTTCAAACGCAACGGTCACTACAATAACACCTTCAAACGGTGGTGCAGAAAAAGAATCCGTTGAATCAATTAAATTCAAAGCAACAAAATTCTACACATCACAAAATAGATTAGTCACATTAAACGATTACAAAGCAAAAGTTTCAGAATACTACCCTAACGCAGATGCAGTAGCAGTATGGGGTGGCGAAGACAATGACCCACCTGAATATGGTAAAGTTTTTGTATCGTTAAAACCTCAAAATGCAGATTACCTTTCTGAAGTGGAAAAAGCAGACGTGCAACTTAAGTTAAATCAACTTAACATGTTGACCGTAAGACCAGTGATTGTTAATCCAGAGATTATTAAAATATTAATATCAAGTACATTTAAATACAACGATAATGACACTACACTATCTAAAGGTGAACTCGAAGCTGTAGTTAAAAATTCAATTATAAATTTTGATAATACAAATCTTAATAACTTTGATGCAATTTTTAGACATTCAAATCTAGTGAAAGCTATCGATGAATCAGAGAAGTCTATACTTTCAAATATTACAAATATAAGATTAGCTAAAAAGGCATCAATAACTTTAAATAAGTCTCTTGGTTTCAAAGTGAATTTAGGTAATTCTTTATATAATCCTCATGCAGGTCACAATTCAACGTCTGGTGGTATAACATCAACAACAGGTTTTTATATTTCAGGAGACTCAACAAACATACAATACTTCGATGATGACGGAAATGGTAAAATTAGAAGATACATTTTGTCAGGCGGAGTAAGGTCAATACAAGACAGCGAGGCAGGTACAATAGACTATGTCTCAGGACAGATTTCGATTAATGCCGTCAATATTACATCAACAATTAATACAGACACATCAATCGAATTCACCTTGATACCGAATAGTAATGATGTCATTGCAATTCGAGGTTCTTTAATTGATATTGATATCGATAGAATCAGTGTCAAAGGTGAAGAAGACACCATCGCAAGTGGTGAATCTAGTGCTGGTGTTGGTTTCACAACCACATCATCATCTAGTTATTAATATGTATGAAGTGATTACGGAAATTACCGTAAGTAGCATCCCATTAACTTGGTTTTTATAGGAGGAAACTTAAAATGGCGGATAAAAAAATAACAGCGCTAAATTTAATAGATGAGGCGCAAATTCACTCAGGAGATTTACTTCACATAGTAGATAGTCCTGATGGTACACCAGTTAACAAAAAGTTAACTTTAGAAAGATTGTTTAACAATATACCATCTTTTATAGCATTAGATGATATCGAGTCTTTAGACGAGTCATCAGCTGTAGCATCTGGTATATCTGCTGGAGAAGCTGTAACAATTTTAGATTTTACAGGTGAATCTGGTGGTGCTGACTTGGCCGTTGCTCTTGGAGCACCGAGTCATGCAGGACAGGTTAAAATAATTGTTCGTAAAAAAGATGATGTAGCAATCAATGCTGACATTGATGTACCATCATCAAATTGGGTAACAGGAACATCATCTGATTCATTAGTAATGCCATCAAATTCAGCAGTGATATTGATAGCAATTGCTTCAGTTTGGTACCCTGTATCAAACATTGGTGCAACAATTAATTAATAAGTAGTAATTTATGGCTCATCAAGACCACATTGTAGACAGATTATCGACTCGACTTAGTTCGCTTCTTCCAGATTATATCAAAGATGAAGCGCCTATATTCGAATCGTTTCTTGAAGCATATTTCGAATATCTTGAGAGTGAAATAATTACGCTTGATACAATTCAAGCACTAGAAGGTACAAAGTTTGAGGACGGTACTCAAATCGATGGAGGTTCACTTCTTATCGAAGAGGGTACCGACCCAACTGCACCCGACATAGCAAACGCTAAACTTTTACAAGAAGGTACAATCGACCCATTTCAAGTAGGTGAATACATCTACGGCGAATCAAATGGTTCTATTGCAAAAATTAAAGTTATTAATGATAAAACACTTATCGTTGATACAATTTCAGGAACAGGTTTCGCTATTGGCGAAACAATTAAAGGTCGAGATGGTAATCAAACTGCAACAATTAAAACATACAAAGAAAATTCAGTCGTTGCGAATAATAGATTATTAGATTACTCAGACATAGATTCAACACTTGAAACTTTTTTAGAATACTTTCAAAAAGATTTCATACCATCTCTTGACCTAAAAGATACACAAAACAAAAGACTTACTCTTAAGAATATAGGTTCATTATACAAACAAAAAGGTACATCTGAATCTGTTCAATTCTTAATGAGATTGTTGTTTGGTCAAAATGCCACAATTAAATATCCAATAGACGAAACAACATCAGCTTCAGATTCAGATTGGCAAGAAACCAGAAGAATGAATATAACTATGACTTCTGGTTTAGGTAAACCAAAAGCAACCGATAAAGTAGTACAATACAATCAGAACGATGCATCTATAATCGATGCAGAGGCTATAATAGAACAAGTACAAATTATTGATTTAAATGATTTTAGATATTCTATTTCTATAAGCACAACACATAGAGGCGAATTTCAACCTAACAGACAAGTATCGATAATCGATAGAGACGGTATAACATCTTACGTAGCAAATGTTAAAGGTATTATTTCAGATATTTTACCTGATGAGTCTTCAACATCATTTGGTTTAGAAGATGACGGTGGTGAATTATTATTAGAAGATGGTTCTTCTATATTATTTGAAAACACATCGATTGGTTCGATGTATAATATAAACGATGTCATTAATTTTACTGGTTCAAAATTAGATACAGGCGAAGTAGATGCTAAAGCAGTTGTAACAGGATTATCAAGAGGTCCAGTTGAACATGTATATATTGAAAATGCAGGTTCAGGTTATTCTGCTGGAGACATTGTAATATTTGAAGATGAAAATACAGAAGGTGCTGGTGCAGAAGGTATAATTGAGGCAGTAGGCGATGAAATTATACTCGAAGATAGTATTGCATTAGACCAATACACGTTAACTGCTACTGCAAATCAAACCACATTTGGTGGAGTCGATGCAGATGGAAATAGTATTCGAGATAATGGTGGAAAACCATTTGCATTAAATGGTTTAGATGTCAAAGTATTTGTAAACGGAATAGAGCAAAACAGAGACAATTATGATGTTAGATTAGATAGAGTTGTATTTACTACAACACCAACACCTGACGGTGGGGAAAAAGTGGAAGTCTTTTCTAGTTTTCAAAGAATTTTACAAGAAGATGGAGATGCTGTACATCTAGAATCTTCAGACCAAAGAATAAGAAGAGTTAAGATAACAAATGGCGGTTCTGGTTATCAAATTTTACCAAGAGTTTTTCCAGGTGGTTATCTATACTTCGATGATGTTTCAGGTTACACTGCTGGTGAATTAGTCACAGGTGCTGGTGGTGCTACAGGTGAGATATCTAAAATAGATAATGCCAATAATAGACTGGTCATTAGAAGATTATCTACACACACAGGAACATTTAATACCAACGAAGTTATAACAGGTTCTTCCTCATCTACAGAAAAAACATGTACTCTCGCAAAGGTTACTTCAGGTACAGGTGGTAATTTATTTGCTTGGTCAACAAAAATTGGTGGTATTGAGAATATCAGAATATCAAGTCAAGGTTATGATTTTGATGAAAATGCTAGAGTAGCAAGTGATTCGACATTTAATATATTAGTAACAAATCCATCAGCAGAAGCTGATTTACAAAAAGATGTAGTTCTCACAGGTTCAGATTCAGGTTCAACTGCTAATATTGTTTCATTCGACAATCAAAGAAACATATTGAAGATTACTGGTTTAGATGGATTCTTTTTGCCTAACGAAAAGGTTACATATGCTAACAATCAAAGTTTTCGTGTCTTACAATTCGACCCGTATGATGCCAGAGGTAAGTTTGCAGGTGAAGGTATAATAAACGATAATTTCTTTGGTGAAAAGAGTTATGTTTCAAATCAATATGCAAATTTACAAGATAGTAGATATTATCAATCACATTCATATGTAATTAGAGTAGGTGAATCGATTGAGAAATATCGTTCTATTGTCAAAGATTTAGTTCATCCAGCAGGTCACTTATTTTTTGGTGAAGTTGCGGTAGAAAATATCATCGTATCAGACACAAAAGGCGGTAGATTTAGTAGAAGAATCGATGTAGATGGTGTTGATAACTCTCTCGCATTAGAACAAAGACAATTTCTACCAACCTTAATTATACAATTAGAAGAAACAAGTCACCTTTTACTCGAAGATTCAACTAGAGATAATATAAATCGCTTTGTTATGGAAGATGGTTTCACTTATGTTGAAGATGATGCCGCTTTCGAATCATCAGCATCAACAAAGAAAGAAACAATAGTTCTTGTACATACTAAGAAAGAAGAACTTGATTCATATAACATGTCTCACATATTAAGAGATTTTGTCCAACAAGCAACCAATCATGATAGAGACTATCTAGATGCTGGAAGACAAACAATAACACAAATTAAAAAATTCTTATCAAGTGAAACTGATACAAACATTACAAATAATGTCTCTGGTCAAGTTGCAGTCAACAATACACATGTTTCGTTTGTACAAAAGTCGCCTAGACTTGACGGTGTTATATCAGTTTTAAATATTGCAACAGCAGACAATAATTATCTTGTCTTAGATAGAGAAGATGCATTGTCACCAATAGGTGTGAGACCTCAAGACCAAGGTAAAGTATTCACATCACAAAATATGCAAGAAGAGAGATTGATGTTTGAAGATGGTTCTCTCATTCAAGCAGAAGAACCATTAAACAGATTAAGACATGAACCAGAAAGAAGAGATTTTCTTGGTGAAGCAATTTTATTAGAAGACAATTCAGGAAACATTTTAATAGAAGACGATACAATACCAGAAGAAATAGACCACTTCTTAACAGAGAGGTCTTTAGAATTAGTAAACCCATACATGTATATGGAAAATAATTCTGATAGAATAGTAATGGAAGACGGAAGTGCATTAGTGTCAGAACAAAACGGAACTGGAGTTGCGCTACATAGTTTTGTTCCAATAGGTCATACTTTTAGAACTATAAATAAAATTGCATTTCAAAACACTTACAGAATAGCATACTATTTACTTGATGAGTCAGATGGAAGTTCAGAAGAAGATAGAATACTTTTAGAAAGTGGTACAGAAGGTGGTGCAGGTCATCTATTATTAGAAACTTCTGTTAGAGAAGGAATGAGAGTTAATCAGTTAGATAGTATATTAGGTAATTTTTATGTCAGTTCATTTGACACACATGAGAATAGAAGAACAAATATCGCCTTTAGTTCTTACGTTTCTTCTACAAATATTACCAATTCTACCTTAGAAGGCATATAAATAGTTATTACAACCGAGGAGTTATTTAAAAATGGCAGCAATAATTTTAGAAAAATTTAGAACTCACAATGCAAAGCAGTTCATAGAAGATTTTGGAGAAACAGGTTCTTCAAATTATATTTTTATAGGTCGTTCACATTCGTGGACAGACGACAATTCACCCCCAGCACCTTTCAATGCAGAATCAGAAGAAATTCGTGCATTCGAGGACATGATAGCACTTAAAAAAGTAAGTACTACAGATGTTAGTCACGGTTTAGTTAGATATAACTGGACAGCAGGTGTTGTTTATGACGAGTACAGAGATGACTATAGTTCATCAAATCAAACTCCTTCAGGTGCTAATAATTTCTATGATGGTAGAGGTTATGTTGTTACTTCAGATTACAAAGTATATAAGTGTTTAAAAACACCAAAATCTGGTGGTGCTCATGCTGACGTAGGTACTCCAGTTGCCACCTCTGTTGGAAGTGAACCTAACGGAACATCTACTGCAAATCCAGAAATTACTGCTGACGGTTATCAATGGAAATTCATGTACCAAATAAGTGCTTCAGATGTTATTAAATTTGTAACTAATGATTTTATCCCTGTAAAAACTCTCGGTGCTCAAACAGCAGTTGCAGGTTCATTAGGTGCTTTAGGTTCAACTGGTACAGATGACGGTTCTGCTCAATATGATGTTGAAGCAGCCGCAGTTGATGGTGGAATTTATAGATATATCATTACAAATCCAGGTTCTGGTTACACACTAGATTCAGGCACAACGGTTGATGTTGCAGTCGAAGGTGATGGTTCAGGTGCAGTCGCAACTTTAACTTTCGCTTCAGGACAATTAAGTTCAGTTACATATAAAGATGCAAATTCATATGGTTCAGGTTATAAGAGAGCATCTTTCCCAACTCTTGATTCTACAATTTCAGGAATATCAAATGGTTCAGGTGCAACAATCGAAGCTGTTATATCACCAATTCACGGACATGGTGCGAACCCAATCGAAGAATTAGGTGGAAACTATGTTGTTGTAAACTCTAGACTTGAGTTTAGTGAAGCTGCAGGTGGTAACGACTTCCCAACAGACAACGATTTTAGACAAATTGGTTTAATTAAAAATCCAATTGCATCATCTTCTGGTGCGGTATCTACTGCTGATACAATGACAGCTACAAGAGAATTAACTTTATTAGATGCTTCTGATATTGCAGTTGATAATATTATTACTTCAGACACAACGAATAATGTTTCAACAAAAAGAGCAAGAGTTATTTCTAAAACGGGTAATGTAATTAGAGTTCACACTATTGTAAATGGCGGTGGTGAATTTGTAAACTTTGCAAATGACGATGACGTTTATATCAATGCCTCAGGTGTTAAAATTACAGACGTAGCATCTAGCGGAGTTTCATCAGTTCATCCAGAAATGACACAATATACTGGACAAATATTATATCTTGAAAACAGAGGACCTGTTACAAGAGCTGCCGACCAGATTGAAGATATTAAATTGATTATTGAAATGTAATTCAGACTTGTCTGATTACACCGATAAATAAGATAGAAAGCTATGACACAAAAGACTGACCTTAATATTACGCCCTATTACGATGATTACTCAGAGGACAAAAAATTTCATAAAGTCCTTTTTCGTGCCGGCAGACCTTTACAAGCTAGAGAATTAACTCAATCACAATCTATTCTCCAAGACCAAGTAGAAAGATTTGGTGACCATTTCTTTAAAGAAGGTTCTATTGTCGCTGGCGCAGAGTCAAACATCGATATGGATGTTTACTTTATTAAAGTAAGGGCAGATAATCCAACTCAAGCAGGCGATGATTCAGTAGAATCTTATAGAACTTCTTTTCACGGAAAATTCTTACAAGGTCAAACAACAGGTGTCGTAGTTAAAGTATTGACTTCAGCAGCTGCAACATCAACTGATAGTGCAACTCTTATATGTAAACAATATACCCAAGGTACAGATGCTAAAGGTTCTTTCTTAGTAGGTGGAGACGAAGTATTAAAAGAAGTTACGATTACAGAAAACACTGGTGCTATAACTATAAACGCATCAAACAATAATCACTTCAAGTCTGTATCAGAATCAGACACACCTTCAGGTCGTGCATCTATAGCTGAAATTCAAGATGGTGTTATCTTCACTAGAGGGTTCTTCGTATTAGTAGATAAACAAACAATTATTTTAGAAAAATATAGCGGTGTTCCTTCTTACAGAGTAGGTGTACAAATTGTTGAATCATTGGTATCATCATCAGCAGATGCATCACTGAATGATAATGCTCAAGGCACAAATAATGCAAATGCGCCTGGTGCCGATAGATTAAAAATAGATTTAAACTTCAAAAAAATTGCTCTTACTGATACAACTGATATAAATTTTATAGAGTTGGGTAGAGTAAACAACGGTATAATTGAATTAGAAATCAATAGACCAATTTATTCACAAATAGAAGACACATTAGCAAGAAGAACATTTGATGCAAATGGCGATTTTGTAGTAAGACCATTTAAGACATCATTTAGAGAACATTTAAAAACAACTTTAAACAGAGGATTCTATACGCAATCTAATGGTGGTGATGAATCTAAATTTGTATGTCAAATATCACCAGGTAAAGCATACGTTAGAGGATATGAGATTGAAAAAATTGGTACAACTAATTTAGAAATTTCCAAAGCAAGACAGACAGCGGAATTAGAAAATGCATCTACACCAGTAAGATTAGGCAATGAGTTATTAGTTAATAACGCAAAAGCATTACCAGAAATATCCGATTCAACCACTACAGATGCATACAAACCAGTTAAATTATACGATGTCGGACAAAATGCAGGTGATTTAGATACAGCTGCAAAACACATTGGTTTCTCTAGAGTAAGACATATTGAGAATAAAACCAATGTATCGTCCCAAGCAAGTGATGAAATTCAATTATTTCTATTTGATGTTAAGATGTTTACGCAACTTAACATTCCAGTATCTTCAGGTGAATTCTTAGCAGGAGATAAAGTAATAGGTTCAAGTTCAGGTGCAACAGGTATCGTTGCATATTCAGATACTTCAGATAATTATGTCATGATACATGATGTTGTTGGTACGTTTACAACATCTGACCAGTTAGAAGTTAAAGGATTAGGAACTTATAGCGGTACTAATACAATAACATCAACACAATCATTTAATGTTGGTCAAACAAGGTGTGTATTTCAAGCAACACCAGGTTCAGGAAGTCAAAACTTTATAGCAGACGTTGTTTTAGATGACTTAAGAGAATTAAGTGGTATTCTTAGTTTTGCAACTAACTCAGGTTCAGTAACAGGTGTCGGTACATCATTTACAACTGAGTTGCAAATTGGAGACCAAATATTAGATTCTCTTGGTGGTAACCATAGAGTTAGCGCTATAACAGATGATTTTGCTATGACAATTACACAATTAGATGGCAGTGCAATATCATCATTGACTTCTCAGACTCAAGTTAAAGTTGTAAGAAAAAGAGCTAAACTTAAAAATCAAGACCAATCAGCTGCTATATTTGCATGGCCTAGAGATTATGTAGATAGTATTTCTCCTCTTTCCAATGGTGTTCAAACAAGAAGACAGATAGTTTTATCTGTAAATTCGAGTGGTAAAATTACAATACCAATTAATGGTTCTACAGAAAAATTTTCTGTAAAATCAAATGATAACTATCAATTTGCAGTCATAACACAATCAACGAGTGGAAGTAGAACACTTAATAATGGTGATATCATATATCCTGATGATATTAGTAGTTCTGATTTTGCATCAACAAGCGATGTACCTCTTGAAGTTAAATTGGGTGATGCTAATGATAATGCAGCTCAAATTTTAGTGTCGTATGCTGTAACTACAAAAACTCCATCCGTTAAACCTAAAACTTTAAATGATTATAGAGCAATTAAATTTTCATCAGCAGATAGTGGTTCAGTTGAATATGGTTGTGCATACAATCATAAAGAATTATCATTGGGTGTTTCAGATGTTCACAAAGTACATGCAGTTTTAGAAGCAGTTCCTGGCACAACTTCAGGTTCACAATCAAATGCAACACCACCTAATTTTATACCAACAGAAACATCTGGTAGTTTAGTATCTGGTGAAATAGTTATAGGTCAGACATCAGGTGCAAAAGCAAAATTAATAGATTTCACCTCTTCAGGTACAAAAACACATTTTGTTTATCTAGAAACAGAGGCAACTTTTTCTAACGGAGAAGCAATTGTAGGTCAAGAAAGTTCAGCAGTTGCTACAATAGCAAGTGTAGATATTGGTTCACCAAATATTAAAAATAGGTACTTTGTTGACAATGGTCAGAGAGATGGTTATTATGATGCATCTAAATTGCAGTTAAAGTCTGGTCATGTTACCCCTAACAATCCTATAACCGTTATCTTCGATTATTTCGAACCTTCTGGAAATGGTCAATACTTCGCAGTCAATTCATATCAAAATCAAATTGATTACAAAGATATACCAAACTATTCACCAAACAAAGTAGATTTAGGTGGATTTGAACCAGACGGACAATTTGAATTATCAGATGCAGTAGATTTTAGACCACACGTTAATGACATACAAACACCATCAACTGGTGAATACAATCAAGATAGTATTACTGATATGTCAAATATAAGCACACAACCTTTTGCATACGAGTCAAGGGTGTTTAGTTTGAAAGAACTTAATACACCAATACCAAATACAACGGTAGATGCAACTATAGATTTTTATGTACCAAGAATAGATAAAATATTTTTACATAAATCTGGTAAATTTGAATTAGTAAATGGTTATTCTGATATTTCACCACAAAGACCAGATGCATTACCAGAAGCAATTGAAATGTTTGAATTGTTTATACCTGCATTTACTGAGAATCTAAAAGAAATAGCAGTCAAACAAAAAGACCATCGAAGATTTACAATGAAAGATATTGGTAGAATTAATCAAAGAGTTACCAATTTAGAAAGAGTAACAGCACTTTCATTATTAGAACAAGACACACAATCAAAACAAATTTTAGATGCAGATGGTTTTGATAGATTTAAATCTGGATTTTTAGTCGATAACTTTAGAGGCCACAAAATTGGAGATGTAACTCATCCAGATTATCATGTTGCTATAGATACTAAGAGAGGGCAATTAAGACCTCAACATTTTACAAACTTCTTTGATATAGATTTAAATACATCTAAGTCTACTAACTTTGTTAAGACAGGAGATTTGATAACATTACCATTTACAGAATTATCATATGTTAATCAAAATAAAGCATCAAGAGCTGTAAATGTCAACCCTTATCATGTTTTCTCATTCGTTGGTGATGTAAAATTAACACCTTCAGTAGACTTATGGCAAGACACAGAAAATTTACCTGAAGTTAGAATCAATAGAGAAGGTAATTTTGATGCAGTAGTAGCAGAGAATCAAAATAGTCTTGGAACCGTTTGGAACGCATGGCAGACAACTTGGGCAGGTGAACCTGAAGTAGTAGACACTGAAACTATATCAAGTGTTGAGGGCGGTTCATGGGACGGTGACCCTTCTCAAGGTGGTAATTTTGCACCTAATAATTTAACAACAATTACAAGAGAAGTGACAAATACTCCTGAAACTCAAGTCAGGTCAGGTATTACAACTTCAGTCGTAGAAGAGTTTACAGAAACAAGAAATGACAGAGTTGTCAGTGTATCAGTGATACCTTTCATAAGGTCTAGAACTATAGCAATCGATGCTAATAATTTAAAACCAAATACAGCTCACTATGTATATTTTGATGGTATCAGAGTTGATGAATATGTAACACCACATTCAGCAACTTATTCAGCAGATTCAAATGCTGACGTTATTTCAACCGTAAAAACTGATAGTAATGGTCGATTGAGAGCAAATTTTGAAATACCAAATAATCCTAAACAAAGATTCCCGACTGGTGAAAGACAACTAAGAATCACTTCAAGTTCTAATAACTTAAGTAACCCACCTTCAGTTGCAAATACAATTTATCAAGCAACAGGTACATTACAATCAAATCAAACAGAAATCGTATCAACAAGAAATGGTAGAGTTATTTCCGAAAGAACAAGTGGCGAAAGGCAGTTTACAAGACGAGGTGAAAATATTAACGTATCTACTCAAGAGATACCACAACCAGAACCAATTGTTCCACCACTACAACCTCCATTTGTGAGTATAACTCAAGACCCGCCGAGAGCGCTACCTGCGATACTTATACCGCCGCCAGAACCTCCACAACCACCAGAGGTTCCTTTATTGATTGAACCAACACCAATTGACGATATAGAAAGGTCAACTGAAGATATTTTTGGAGAGAATAGAAGATTTGGTTTTAGATTTATGAGAGAGTTTGGTTGGGGTGACCCATTAGCACAATCTTTCTTAGTCGAATCAAATGGAGGTATGTTCTTATCTTCAATCGATGTATTCTTTAAAACTAAAGATAAAGCATTGCCTGTTTCATTACAAATAAGAAATATGGTGAATGGTTATCCTGGTCAAGTAATTTTACCTTTCTCAGATACCGTTAAAATG
>MDSW01172843.1_pt1 | contig 23767 bp, 23 predicted proteins | sample 811171 | NCBI WGS metagenome assembly MDSW01 (sample SAMN05326641, study PRJNA326480) | marine metagenome | isolation source: seawater | place: Atlantic Ocean: North West | collected 2012 | reverse complement strand
GGCGCTGAAGGACTTGACTTCCGAGTTCGGAATGGGATCGGGTATTGCCCCTTCGCAATAATTACCAGGCAAAGTTTTATAGTATTTTATTTGATAGTTGTAAATAGATTTATAACAATAATTCAATGTATATATACTATTTATTTGTATTCTTATGTTTGATTTCATTTAGTCCTAAAGAAAATCCTATAACCAAAAATATGTAAGTAGAGTTAAATGTAGAAAAAAAGCTTCCTGTGCTTTTAAAAGGAAAAAAGTGTGTTAATAAACACATTATAATTGCAAGGTATATCCAATTAGAAATATTATTTCTTCTGCTTTCCCCCAATAAATAATCCTTGTATAGATTAATTAATAATATTAAAACCGGAATTAAAATTGTCATCAGGCCTATAATTCCAGTATCATTAAGAATTTCTAAAATAAAGTTATGTGGGTGACTTTCACAAACTCTACCAGGAAGATATACTTTATTATTACAATTGTTTCTAAAAGACTTAATGCCTTTTCCAATAATAGGATCATCAATAAATAAATCTAATGAAGTTAAATATATGAATGAGTGACCGGTATGGAATGACATAAGTTCATATTTTTTTTCAGATTTGTTAATTGGTAAATTAATAAATTGTTTTCCAGAGCCCTTGAATTTATCTAATTCTGGATAATTTATTTGTAATTGTTTTATTATATTTAAAGGATTGGGAATACCCACATAAAACGAGCCAAACTTTTTTTTCAAAGTATCAGAGCTGAGTATGCTTATTGAGCTGATAATCAATAAAGTTAAGCTAACTCCATAAAAAAGACTTTTATATTGTTTTTTTTTCACAAAAATAGACATCATTATTAAGAAAATTAAAAACATAATAATTGGCATTCTGTTCCCTGATAATAAAATTGCAAAAAAGTAAAATGATATAACGATTGTTAAAATTAAGAGTAAATATATTTTTTTTATATTTTTAAAAATTAGTGGTAAGGAAAATATACCCAGAATTGAAAACATGAGTATAAATCCCCCAGCAATTAATTCCTCATTGAAGATTCCAGTAAAGTATACAGTTTCAGTATTTAGATATATAGGCTCAATTCCAATTAAATTTTTACCAAATATAAATTGTATGGTTAAATCTATTGCAACTATTCCAGAGATAACAAGACACGCAAGTATAAAATCATTTATTTTAAGCATACCACTTCTTACAAGTTCTTTAATAACAATCATTAGTAAAAAAAATCTAAGATATAAAAGAGCTTTTATCCAATCATTGTAGTGACCATTTTTTATTACTTCAAAAATGGTCGAAAACAAAACTGTTAAAAAAAATAATCCAAAGAATAGAATTATCTTTTTATCGTCAAAATGAAAAAGTGTTTTTTTGAAAGAAATTAAACCAAATAATATAATTAAAAGAGTTGATAAATTAATGACTGGGTTTCCAAATACAAAAGTTAATGGATATATTAAGGTTAAAATTTTTAAAATTTTAATAGATAATTTATAATCCACGAATTCTTTAATTTTCATCTTTAATGCTCTCAAACTTTTTCAATTTTATTTTAAATCTACAAATTCTTTAGTTATGATTCCATTTAAATTTTTTTTTTCCAATATTCTAACTGTATTAATACTTGAGACTTTCTTGTAATATGGGTTTTTAGTTTAATTTTGGTGGGCATGATAAGAATTGAACTTATGACCTCTACGATGTCAACGTAGCGTTCTACCACTGAACTACACGCCCAAATTTAAATTAAAATATTTTTGAAAAAAATACTTAAATTTCAATTTATATAAAAGGTATCTAATTTTAAGAAAAGAGAAATTTTTTAAACTTTTATGCTGGGAATTTACACTAATCCATTTTTTCATCTCTGAAATATAAAGATCATACCTTCGTGATGAAAAATTATTTTTATGCAACCTGTATATGGCCAAGGGCTTTTTAATATAGCTAAATTTAAACTTAACACTTAGTTTAACAAATAAATCGAAATCACCAATGACACTGAATTCTGGGTTGAAAGGAATTTTCTTTAAAATTTTTTTCTCCAATATTGTAGTTAAAATACCTATGGTATAATTATTTAATAAATCCTGAGTAATGAAACCTTCAGAAATATTTTTGTGAAATTTTCTATATTTACTCTTTTTAATTTCATTTAAGACAAAATAATTTGAAAATATAAGTTTAGTATTTTTTCTTTTTTTAATTAATTTTATTTGTTCAGATAATTTATTTTTAACCCATAAATCATCAGTATCGCAAAAGGTAATGTATTTTCCTCTTGATTTTTCTATAGCCAAATTTCTACATTTATAGAGGTTAAAAAAAAAATTTGATTTAAATTTTCTTATTCTCTTATCATTGAATTTGTTAATAATTTTATTACTATTATCGTTTGATATATTATCCCAAAAAATTATTTCGAAGTTTTTAAAAGATTGATTTAATATACTACGTATGCACTGTGCTAAATATTTTTCTCCGTTATGACAATTTACTATAACGCTAATCAGAGGTTTTTTCACAATTGATAAATATAATTTAAGTTAAGTTAAGTTAAATTTTTAACAAAATTTTTTGCTTTAATGATCAAATTCCCAAGTTTTTTTTATTTTTCTATAATTGTTTATAATATGAAATATCTTGCTATATTGATCTCTTTTTTCCATTGATTCCAACTGCAGCAAACCTTTATCAATTAAATTATCTTTATAATTCTGATCGTTATTAATTTTTTCTACGGCATTCATTATTTCATTTAAATTTAGGGGATCAATGTAGTGAACCGCTTCACCGTAAACATTTTTAACGCCATCAAGATTAGAAAAAATCACAGGTTTTCTCATTTTAAATGCTTCCCAAACAGGAGTAAAAGTAGGACCAATTAAAACGGGGAACAGAATCATATCAGCATTAAAATATATGTAGGGCAGTTCTTTATCATCAACAAAATTTAGAAAATTAATATTATTAGAAACTTCTTGATTTTTCGCGTGATTAATCAAATCTTTTTTATATCCTACGTCGCTACCTGTGAACACAGCATTTATATTTATATTTTTTAGTTTTAAATTTTTAATAGCATCTATTATTATTCTATGATTTTTATGTGGTAAATACATAGCTGGATAATAAATATATTTTTGTGGTAAGTTATATTTTCTTTTTATTTCAATGTTTGTTTCACTATTTATATTGTCTAATGAAAAGTTTTTTATTGATAAAGCTGGTCTTAGACTAATTATAAAAATCCTTTCTGGACAAATATTATAATATTTTACTAAACGCTGTTTTATTATTTCAGCATTAGTAATAATTGCTAGAGCTCTTTTTAATGATTTAGAAAAGATTTCATTTTTTCTATTAAACTCATTATTATCAACAACTTCTGGAAATTCTAAATGTTCACGATGATCAACATCAGGTATTGAGATTAGGAATTTTGTATTCTCCAAATATAGGGAATATTGAGATGGACTTAAAAAATAAACTAAATCTACATTATTTTTTTTCAAAAAATTTTCAAATTTATTTTTAAAGAAAAAATATTTTTTAAGTCTAGAAAACAGTGAGTTATAATTTCTCAAATAACAGATATATCTTTGGAATATATTTAAAGAAAAATATTTTACCTCGGTATCATCAGATTTTAAGTTTAGATTAAGTTTATTTGACAAACAAATGATTAAAAACTTTATATTATTATTATTGTTTTTTTTTTATATTATCAATAGTATAAAGTAAGTGTTGATATTCCCCCCCAGACTCTTTTCTGGAGTCTACAAAAATTGCAACTCTTTTTTCTTTAGACATTTTATAGTAAATTTTTTGCTATCTTTTTAAGTGTCTGACCAATAAAAACTATATCATCTTCTTTCAATTTAAAACTTGATGGAATATCTATGGCTAATTTACCTAGTCTTTCAGCATGTGGTAAGTGTAAATTATTATATTCTTTAAAAAAAGGGTGTTTGTGTAAAGGCAGATAGCCCTCTCTAACAACAATTTTATTTTCTAAGGCCTTTTCTTTGAACTTGCTCACATTTATTTTTGGATCTAATAAAATTGTATATCTCCACCACACAGTCCTATTTTCTTTGTCTTCTTTAATTAAACTTATACCTTCAGATTTTTCAAAAATTTCATCATATATCTCTGCCATTCTTTCTTTTTTTTTAATATTTTTTTCCAATCTTTCTAATTGAGCTAGACCAACAGCTGCGTGTAAATTACTTAATCTATGATTCATTGAGATTTCAGTGAAACCATCTCTTTCTTCTGGTCTATTAACTGCGGGAGGGTTTTTAAGTTTATCGAATCTATCTGCTAAATTTTTATCATTAGTTGTAATCATCCCTCCTTCTCCACTAGCTATCAATTTATTATGAAAACTATAGAAATTAAAGTCCCCTATACTTCCAACCATCTTATTCTTATATTTAGAGCCCATTGCCTGACAACAATCTTCGATTAAATAAATATTGTTTTCATCACAAATTTCCCTAAGAGCATCCATTTTAGATGCTCTGCCATAAAGATGTGTAGGGCTTATAATTTTAGTTTTTTTTGATATTTTTTTTCTCACATCCTCTGGATCAATTGAAAAAGTGTCTTTTGCACAATCAGCAAAAATAATTTTTGCTCCTGCTTGATGCATTGCCCAAGCATCAGCAGTAAAAGTTAAAGATTGTAAAATAACTTCATCACCGGGTTTAATTTGTAGTGTGGGGCACAATAGAGAAGTTGCGCTAGTGCCACTTGCACAACTTACAGCATACTTCACCCCAATATATTTTGCAAATTCCTCTTCAAATTTTTTAACAAAAGGTCCCATTGCACTGATCCAACCAGACTCGATGGCTTGTTTTAAATAATTCAATTCTTCTTTTCCAACGTATGGCTCATCTAATTCAAACATAATATCCTTTTTTTAATAATCTTAATTGTCTATAAAAATTAATTTTTTTTTCCTAATTTTATAATTTTCTCAGAAACAAAGTCTATCTCATCATTAGTTATTGTATTTCCACAAGGTATATAAAACCCATTATCCATAATATAATTAGCATTAGGGCAATCTGTAGCTTTTAAATTATATTTTTTTTGTAAAACTTTTTGCATATTAACTGGAACAAAAGCTTCTCTTGTCTCAATATTTATTTCTAAAAGTTTTTTCATAAGTGCATCCCTGCTTATTCCGAAATTTTCATCAAGGTATAAATTGAATACCCACATAATATATTTATTTGTATGCTCACCAATTTTTGGAATATTCAAGCCTTTAATACCTGTAAAATTTTTTTTGTATCTTTGATCAATTTCTTCTTTTTTTTTAAATATTTCCTCTATTTGAGATAACTGCCCAAGTCCCATTGCGGCACTTACATTTGATAATCTAAATTGAAATCCAATATCAGTGTGCATAAATTTATTAGGTTTTCCATAACACAAGTTTTTTAATTCGTTTGCTTTTTTTGCTAAAGACTCAGAATTTGTAGTGATCATGCCGCCCTCTCCACACGTTATAGTCTTATTGGCATAAAAACTAAAAGTTCCTATATCACCTATTGATCCAACTTTTTTACCTTTATATTCAACACCATGAGATTCAGCACAATCCTCAATAACACCTAAATTATGTTTTTTAGCTATACGCATAATTGGGTCCATATCAACTGTTTGTCCGAACAAATGAACCACCATAATAGCTTTTGTTTTTTTTGATATTTTTTTTTCTATAAGATCTGTATTCATTTGCCAGGTATCAATATGAATATCAATTGGAACAGGTTTTGCATTACAGTGTGCTATCGAAAAAGCACAGGCCATATTTGTACTAGAAGAGACCAAAACTTCATCACCGTCTTTAACACCAAGGGTTTTCAGAGCAAGGTGTAAAGCTGTTGTTCCACTAGTTGTTGTGATACCATACTTGCAATTTACAAAACTGCTAAACTTTTCCTCAAATTCTCTTACGTAAGATCCTTGACCTATAGATGAATTGTCTAGACAATCTTTTATATATTTTTTTTCTAGGTCACCAATTTTAATATCAAAAACTGGAATTTTTTTTCCTTCTATCATTGTTAAAACTCTTTATTTAATTTTTTATGCAAATTCAATAACTTTATATATTCAAACAAATTTTTTTTTATTGTCTAAATAAAACTTAATTGTTTTTTTAAGTCCTTTTTTTATTGAAGTTTTTGGCTTCCAATTTAATAATTTTTCTGCTTTTTTAATACTGGGATACATATTTAATATTTCATCTTTTCTCATATCAAGTTTTCCGTATTCGGGTTCGCCTCCATTTGAAAATTCTTTAATTAACTCTATTAAATTTTTGACTTTGATAGGCTCGCCAGACCCAGCATTTATAATCTCACCCTTGACATTTTTATTTTTTAATACTTTAAAGATTAAGTCTATAAGATCATCAATATATAAAAAATCTCTTTTTTGTATTCCTAATGTGCAAGCAAATTTTTTTTTTTTTAAACACGATCTAATAACTAGCGGAACTAGTCTATTAAACTTTTGATTGGGTCCATATGCTTGATATAATCTTATAACAGTGCAAGGAAAATTTTTAGTTTTATTTAAATACAGTAAATGCTTTGAAGATTTGAACTTAGCTTTACCATAATTAGAATTCGGAAAACATTTATTGTTCTCTTTTTGGGGTGATGAATTTTTTCCATATTCTAGTCCGCTTCCAATCTGAATAAAGCTTTCTATTTTCTTATTTTTAAAAATTTCTGCTAAATTAACGCAGCCATTAAAGTGACTTGAAAAAGTTCTTTTAAGTTTTGAGTGATCAACATAACCACCTAAATTCACTACATAATTATAATCTTCTTTGATTAATTTTCTTAATTTTTTTTTATTTCTTATATCACATAATATGTATTTAACTTTAGGAGATGAATTTTTCATAATTGGTCGTTTAGTAGAAATACTAGTAACATTTAATTTTTTTTTGATACAGTTTTTGATAAGGTGAAAACCAATAAAACCTGTGCCTCCAGTAATTAAAATGTTTTTATTTTTCAATTTTTTAGATTTTTAAATTTTTTTCTAACAATTCTTTATCTCTTATAGTATCCATACATTGCCAAAAACCATAATGTTTATAAGCAACCAATTGTTTAATTTTACTAATAGACACAAGAGGCTCTTTTTCTAAAAATGTTTTATTACCTTTAATATATCCAAAAATTTTTGGCTCCATTACAAAAAATCCTCCGTTGATCCATCCTTCATCCAATTTTGATTTCTCTTTAAAATAAGTTACATTATTTCCTTTTAATTTCACTGCGCCAAATCTTGCTGGTGGTCTTACAGCAGTCAAAGTAGCGATTTTTTTATTTTTTTTATGAAAATTTATTAAATTATTTATATTTACATCTGAAAGCCCGTCTCCGTATGTAAGCATAAAAGTTTCGTTTTTCATAATTTTTTCAAATTTCTTTAACCTTCCTCCGGTCATTGTGTTTCTTCCAGTTTCAATTAAATTTATATTCCAATTAGTTAATTTTTTTTTCTTAAAGTAATCCTTTATAACGTGACCTTTGTAGCCAAGTGCGATAAAAAAATCATTGTGACCATATTTTGAATAATGTTCCATAATACGGTGAATTAATGGTTTTTTTTTTATTTTAATCATTGGCTTAGGTATAGTTTTTGTATACTCAGATATTCTTGTTCCTGAACCGCCGGCTAAAATTATTACTTTCATTTAAAACCTATCTTTTTTGTATAATAATTAATTTGCTTTTTTGATAATTCAAATACGCTTGTTTGTTTGTTTTCATAAAAATTTTTATACCAGGTAGTCGTCATTTCAACAGTTTCATCGAAGTTCAATTTTGGTTTCCAATTAATTTTTTTTCTAGCTTTGTTAGAATTTAATTTAAGAAGCCTAGACTCGTAAAGATCATTATTTTTTTTTTGTTCTTTCCATAAAATTGATTTCCAATATTTTTTCATCTCCTTTACAAGAGTAATCACTTTTTTATTTTGGGAGTGCTTAGGGCCAAAATTAAAAGGTTCCCCGTGAAGTTTGTTATCTTTGTATAAGTATAAAGCTAGAGTTAAATAACCTCTTAAAGCTTCTAAAACATGCTGCCAAGGTCTTGTGGATTTTGGGTTTCTTATTGTTGCTTTCTTATTAATAGACCAAGATTTGATACAGTCTGGAATTAATCTATTATCAGACCAATCTCCTCCACCGATAACGTTTCCTGCCCTTGCTACTGCAATATTTTGCGATTTTTTTCTTTTAAAATAAGAATTAATAAATGATTGAATTATAATTTCTGCAGCAGCTTTTGAAGCGCTATAAGGATCAGAACCCCCAAGTAAATCTTTCTCATGATAGCCTCTTTTAATCTCAAGATTTTTATAACTTTTGTCACTAGTCACTATGATAGCAGCAAATCTTTTATTGATTTTTTTTAGCGACTCTAAAACATTCATAGTTCCAACCGTATTAGTGGTAAAAGTTTTTATAGGGTCTTTGTAAGATCTTGTTACAAGAGATTGAGCAGCCAAATGAAATACAAAATCTGGTTGATATTTTTTAAAAATTTTTTCAAGTTTTTTTAAGTTTCTTATATCTAGCTTAATATCAATTATTTTTTTCCTTAAATTTAGTAAAGTAAAGTGAGACGGTTTAGTTGGTGCATCTAACGAAATACCTATTATTTTAGCTCCTAATAATTTAAGCCATAATGCTAACCACGATCCCTTAAAGCCAGTATGCCCAGTTATAATTATTTTCTTATTTTTAAATTTATTTAACATGAAATTTAATTATCGAGTTTTATCTTTTCAATTTCAGTCTTCAGTTGTTTTGAAAAATTGTTAAATTTCATATTATGAGAAATAAAATAATCATGTAGAATTTTTTTATAAAATCTTTTATCAAAGCTCAAATCCAAATTATTTTGATTTTCTAAATAATTTTCAATAAATATTGAATTCTTATTGAATAATTTTGTCGATTTGCTCTCAATAACAAAATTTCTTTTAAAATCAAAAGTCTTGTGTCGCAAACATAAAACAGGAACTTTATTATAAATTGCTTGACTTAATGCTTCTGAACTATGACCCAAAACTAATTTAGATTTTGATATAAATTCCAATGTTCTTCCATAATAAATTTTTCTTTTATTAAATAGATTATTATCATATTTATTATGTTTTTTAGAACAACATATAATAACTTTAAGATTTGTCTTCATTTCTATCAGGTCAAAAAATTTGTTTAAATCATTTAAAAACTCATTTGTGTTAGAGATTTTCTTAGAATTATTTTGATGTAAAATCAAATCTCTAGAATAAAATATATTTTCATCTACATATGTGACAATATTTTTTGCATTTTTTTTTTTTGAAAAATCAATCCAAAAGCTAGGTAAATTTATGTAATTTTGAGCTGTTGGTTTATTGATAAAATTTTTTTTTGCCTTTTCTCCAGAACCAGTTATAAAATTTGGGATATAAGACTTATTATTTTTTTTTAATAATTTTTTAAATTTCAATATAAATCTATTTGAAAGTCTTATGAGACTTACTAAAACTGATTTTTTAAAGTTACAACTAATCCAGGGATCTTCGCCGAAAAAAATAGTGTTTACTTTATATTTTGCAAACAAATCTAAATCATAAGATTTATGTTTATCTTCAGTTGTAAATCTATGTTCAACAAACAATAAATCTCCTTTTTTCAATTTTCTTAAAAAGTTTTCGAATTCTTTTATATTTTTAAATTTTATTATATTTTTAATAATTTGTTTATCAGGTGTAAACTTGAGATAATTTTTTATATCTTTACTGCTATAATTTATTTTTTCTGTCGATATAAATTTAATATTAAAATTTTTAAATTTTGAATTAATTTTAATTGTCTTCTCTATTTGAAAAACAGTAGCTGGTTGCTCACTGTAAATATACAAATTATTTTTTTTCATTGTTTAAGGTAATTAGTAATTTTAAAATATTTATAATGGATCAGTATTTTTTTTAAAAAACTCCAAAAGATTTTCAATTGTATTAGTATTATGCATTAGATATGTATGTTTTTTTTCAAGTTTTTTTGTGTAATCTTCATAGTTAAGATTAAATAATAAATTCAATCTTTCTTCGAATTTTTCATAAGAAGTTTCATTTAATATATTAAGACCAACGAAAGGAATTTTATCTTTTTTTTTTTCCGTATCCAGACATAATATTTTTGTGTTAGGGTATGCGCTGGCTTCCCTGAGGAGACTTGATGGCGCTCCGACAACGAGTTTGCTTGATGATATGTTTTTATATGAGTTAAATTTTGTGAGATTGTCCATCAAATTAATTTTAAAGTTTGTCCCAGAAAATAGTTTTTCTATATAATTGTTTTCTTCTAAGTTAAATTTTTTTGATTTTAATTGAAGAATAATACTTTTATTATATTTTTTTACATATCTTGACAGAAGTTTAAGCAAAATAAAACTATCGGCTGCAACTTTTGTAGAAACAACTTTTCCATTTTCAAAAGTTCTTTTGCCAACGTAACAGATTTCATAAATTTTATTTAAATTTAAACTATCGTTTGAACTGAATTTTTTAAAATATGAATTGGTCAAAGAGCCCACTGAAAAAAAATTTTTTACGATTATATTATTTTTCTTCATCAATTCTAAGTCGAAATTACTAAATCCAAAATAATTCGTAAAATAAAAGTTTTTATTTAAGTTATTGTTATTTTCATAAAATTCACCTCTTGTGCCGTTTTGAATAGCAATAAATTTAATTTTATTTTCAAAATATTTTGTCAAAATTGAAAAATTTACAGAATTGTCAATTGTGGTGATAACTAATTTTGGTTGCAACTGAAGAATGAGACTTATGTAATAATTTAATTGGATCGATCTTGAAAAAAAATTTTTTATTATAAATTGTAAAGTAGTAAAATTTATTAAAAGTTTTTTAATTAAATTTACTCGAGCCGAAATGACATAAGTTTCATCAGTTGGTAATATTTTAGATAAAATTTCAGAGTTAGTACAATCAAAAATAACAAATTTTTTTTTTTCTACAGAAAATATTTTTTTTGATCTTAGTATACAAAAAAATATATTAAATAATCTTTTCATAAATTTAATAATTTTTTTATTTCCTTTTAATGTTTTGCATAATTCCAATAAATAATCTATAAACAGTTAAATAGTTATAAATAAACATGAAAAATAAAAAATTAGTAATTGATATTGAAGAATCTATTGAAACGAAAAGATCCTTACTTTTGATCGAAGATAAAATTCATAATGCAATTCAAATAATATATAAAAAATTATCACAAGGTGGAAAAGTTTTACTTTGTGGCAATGGTGGTTCTGCTGCAGACGCACAACATTTAGCAGCTGAATTTTTAATAAGATTAGAGCCAAAAATAAATAGAAGACCATTACCTGCAATTAGTTTAGCCACTGATATTTCAACTATTTTAGCGTGTGGTAATGATTTTTCATTCACAAAAGTTTTTTCTAGAAATTTAGAGGCTTTAGGTAAAAAAAATGATATTTTAATTGCTATCAGCACCTCTGGTAAATCAAAAAATATATTAGAGGTTCTAAAAACTGCAAAAAAGAAAAAAATTTATAGCATTGGTTTTTATGGAAATGGTGGTGGTTTAGCAAAAAAAATTACAGATTTAAATTTAATTGTTAAAAGCAAAAATACAGCCAGAATACAAGAGACGCATATTTTGTTAGGTCATCATATTTTCAGCCAAGTAGAGAATAAGATTTTAAAAAAATAGTTATTTTTAATTTCTTTTTTAATTATTGATTTCATCGTAAAAGTTTTTAAAAACATTATTAAATCTTTCAAAAGCTCCCTCTTTATCTAATAAAAATGCACTAGAATCTTTGATACGGGAAAAACGTTCAAGCACAAATAAATTAAAATATAAATCATACTTCTCTTGTATGAGGCTTTTAAGCTTAGGTAGATAATTTTCTATAAAATTTATTATAAATTTTTTAATTTCAAAATAATTGTAGGATCTTCTCGTAAACCAAGGAATAAAAAAATTAAATACATCAAAAAAGATTGATCTGGACTCTACTGTTTCCCAATCAATTACATATTCCAACCTTCCTTGATATAAAAAAAGGTGTTCAAATTTAAAATCTCCATGGGTTAGTGAAAATTTAATATCTTTATCATTACTTTTATTTAGTTTTAAAAGGTTAATGTCTATAATTTTTTTTGTTAATTTATTATTTGTTGAATTTGATTTAAAATTTTCCAAAAAATTTAATACTTTATAATTTTTATTATAATTTGAGGATAAAACATTTATAACCTTTGCAATATCTTCTAATAAATTATCACTTATTTCTGACAATTTATTTGGTCTATAGAAGTTTCCCTTTGATAGCTTTTGAAAGACAAAATCATCTTTTAAAAAGGTTTTAGGAAAAAAATTAATATTTTCAAGTTTAAACTTTTTGACTCTTTCGAAGAATAAATCTGTTTTGGTATCGGTTTTATGAAATATTTCAAACTTTTTAATATCAATGAATTTAAAATCACTTTTAAAATTTCTTTTTACAATTATATCAATATTTTTTTTTAATAAATTTTCTGGTAAGTTAATATTTACTTTATCTTTTTTCTCATAGGCTTTTTCTATGACAGAGTATTTTACTCTTTTCTGATTTGCTACAAATGCAATACTTTTGAGCGAGATTTCATCAAGCTTTTTATATTTGATGAAAAAGTTATCATCAATATTTACATACATTTTTTTATTTAAGAATTAATTTTATAGATCTAAGTAAAATTTTTTAAGTAAACTTCTTTGTTCATTTGCATATTTAACAAGTTTATTCTCTTCTTTATTTTTCTCGCTAGTAAGGCGCTGAATAATCTCATCTTTATATACTGGCAATTCATTTAGCTCATAAAACCTTCCCTCAATTCCTAAATCATTGTGCAAGGCTCTCGTTTTGTGGCTGTCAGTTCCATATAAAATAGACGGGGTTCCACTAATTGTAGCTAAAATCGATGCATGCCACCTGCCAGAAAAGAAAACTTTTGATTGTCTAAATATTTCTGCTAAATCTCTCCAGCTTGTATTGTCTACATGCACCCATTGCACTTTTAATTTATCACAAAGTTTCTCAATAATTTCTGTTGTTTTCCACATGTTACCATCAACAAAAATAATTTTTTGTCCTTGTTTTTTTAGTCTAGTAATTATGTCTTCAAAAAAATTTGCAACATCCCAGTCTGCATATCCTAATGTTGCTGTATCGCCAATACAAATGTATTTACGATCGAGTGAATTGCTCTTTAAATTTTTAAATTTATATAGCGCATCTGGAACGAATTCTGCAGATTTAATTCCTAGTTTTTCCAAATTAACTTTTGAAAGATTATCACGAACCCAACATCTTTTAAGCAAAGGATAAACATTTTTAATCATTTCTTCGGCTGATGAATTTCCTGGGTCAACACAATGATTAACAATAGATACTTCCTTTCCACAAAACTTGGCTGAATAATAAGCTAAAAAGAGCATATATCGAGTTCTTGCACGGTACTTTCCTTCACACCGACTAGCATTAGTGTGGTGTGTGAGTGAACCTTCACAGTTAATAATTATATTATCAGAATTATCTATAGCTCTTTTTTCCATCTTTAAAACCAATCCTTTTTTGACTTTATCTGCATAATCATCAAATTCTTCAAAAGTTAATGGCATATAATCATAATCTTGATCCATTCGAGTTATAGGTATCACCGATAAACGTCTTGGTTTCATTAATTCAATTAGTTGATCACCTGTGGCTATTGAGCCATAATTCTCACAAGTTCTATGATCACCAATAAGTAAATATTTTTTTTTATTCATCAAAATTAATCTTTTTTAAGACCTTTAGACAACCAGCCTCCGTCAACATAGATTTCTTGCCCATTAATATAACTAGCTAAATCTGAGCCTAAAAAAAGACATGCATCAGCTATATCCGAGGGGTTTGCCCACCTGTTAAGCATAATTCTCTCGGATCGATTTTTTTTCTTTTTTCTATTCAACCAGCTTTTTTGGGTCATTTTAGTTTTTACATAACCTGGCCCAACAGAATTTACTCTAATATTTTTTTCAGCTAAATCTAGCGCCATAGCTTTTGTTAGTTGTTTAAGACCACCCTTTGATGAAACATATGCAACATTTTTGGGAAATCCTTGCTCAGCTGCAAGACTTGTAATATTTATTATACTGCCTCCGGTCTTCATAAAATTTTTTGAAATTAATTGTGAAAGCAAAAATGGCGTTGTTAGATTAATTTTTAATGTTTTTGCCCAGTCAGTTAATTTATATTTATGAAAGCTATTCGTAAAAGAAAATCCTGCATTATTAATAAGGACGTCTATTTTTTTTATCTTTTTCAATTTAATCGAAATTTTTTTAATAAAGTTTTTTTTTTCAAAATTAATATTAAAGAAAATTATCTTTTTTGAGGATCTCTGTTTAAAATTAATTTTGCGTAAAATTTTTAAACTTTTATCTAAACATATACAGTTTGCACCAGCATCTAAATACTTCTTAACAATTTCCTTGCCGATACTTCCACCTGCACCCGTTATTAATATATTTTTGCCTGTTAAATCAATTTTTACACTCATTTATAAACTTTCCTTTTTATTTTTATTTCTTCTACTAACATGCTTCTTCTATCATTCAGCAAATTTTTCATCATTGTTGCAACTTCTTTTGGATCGATAAAAGTATTGTAATTTTGATTTTTAACTTTTCTTCCCATTGGGGTTTTCATAGAACCTGGAGCAATAAAAATTGATTTCACACCATGTGATTGTAGTTCAGTATTAAAAGCCTTAGACATTCCTAACAGAGCATGTTTCGTAGAACAATAAATTGAGGTTTCTTTTGAACAATCATACGCAGATGATGAACCAATATTAAAAATCACCCCCTTTCTTTTTTTTTTCATCTTTAAACCAATGTATTTAGATATTAAAAATGGGGAAATGATATTTAATTGAAAGTCCGAGTCTAAATCTTTAATTGATATGTTTTCAATTTTTTTTACTGTAAATTTTGCTGCAGAATTTACTAAAACATCTATAGATTGTATCTCTGTGTTTTTTTGCAACCTTTGAATTAATTTTAAAGCTCCAGACTTTTTTGATAAATCTGCAACTATCATAAATACTTTTACAAGTTTATTATTCCTATTTATTTCTTTTTTAATTTTTAATAATTTATTTCTTTTTCTACCAACGATAACAATTTTCTTTGCAATATCTGATATTAAAATTGAAAATTTTTCACCCAATCCTGAAGATGCACCAGTTATTAAAAAATTTTTATTCATTAGAAAGAGCTTTAGAATTAATAATTAATTCGGCAATTTTAAGATCATCTATAGTATCAATGTCTATCGACCTGTGTTTTGGAATTTCTACTAATCCAATTTTTCCAGATAATCTATTTTGAAATTTCATAAGATTTTTTTTAGTAGTAATAAAAAAACTACCTGTTTCTAAATATCTTTTAATACTATTTTGTCGCCTTTCTCTATTATTGATATCATATAATGGTCCCTTAGCATTCCAAAACATTTGATGAGTTTCAGTAACAGAAACAATCGAGTCAAAATTCTTCATTTTTTCTATTCCTCTATTAATATCTTGGGGTTTTATTAACGGAGAAGTACATTGTATGAATACTAAAATATCAAATTCAATGTTTTCAGAAAAATGAATTAAAGCTGACTCGCTTGAAGCATTATCATCCGATAATTCTTTTGGTCTTTTTATTGTTTTTGCGCCTAATTTTTTTGAAATATTCAAGATTTCATCTGAGTCAGAGCTTACCCATGTTTCTTCAACTATTGATTGTTTTGAAGCCTGAATCGCATAATGTATCAAAGGTTTTCCAGATAAATTTATTAAATTTTTATTAGGGATACCTTTGCTGCCTTTTCTTGCCGGAATTATAGAGATAATTTTAGTCAACTTATTGAGTTTATTTGAGATGTTCTCTTAATTTTTTTGCAATTGGGATTTCTTCTTTAAGAACTCTTTTTACTCCGTCACCTAAAGCTTCCTCGATTCTTCTAATTTCAGGTAAAAGTTTTTTTAGCCCAGGAGGAGATAAAGATGCAGCTTGATCAGAGCCATACATTGCTCTATCTAAAGTTATATGTCTTTCTATAGATGTTGCGCCTAGGGCTGCAGCAGCCAGTGAAACGGTTAATCCTGTTTCATGACCACTATATCCAACTTTACATTTAAATTTTTCTTTTAAGGTAATAATTGTTTTTAAATTTGCATCAGAAGATTTCATTGGATATGTAGAAACACAATGCATAAGTTCAAAGGGGCAATTATTTTCTCTAAAAATTTTTACCGCTTTTTCAATATCGTCCATTGAACTTAAACCGGTTGATATAAAAGTATGTTTTTTTTCCTCTGAAACCATCTTTAAAAGATCTAAATTTACGAGCATTGCTGATGCAATCTTATTATATTTACAATTAAACTGTCTTAAAAATAATTGACTTTTTAAATCCCAAGCTGATGCAAACCAATTTATATTTTTCTCTTTACAATAACTATCGATCTCTTGATAATCTTTTTTATTAAACTCAAGTCCCTTTTTTTGATCTCTTTGCGATTTTCCCCAAGGACTTTCTCTAAAACCATCTAGAAACTCTTTACTATAAACTTCTTCTATTTCTCTTTTTTGAAATTTGACCGCATCACATCCGGTCAATACAGCTAAATCTATAAGTTTTTTACAGATCTGCATGTCTCCGTTGTGGTTAATTCCTATTTCAGCTATAAAAGTAATTGGCATATAAAACTTTTAATTCAAAATTCCTTTTAAGTCTAATAAAATTTTTTTATTACCATTTAGAAATTAAACAAATTCTTTAAACCTATTTGATGCTAATTCACGAAACTTTGCATTTTTATTATAAAGTTTATTATAACTATCAAAACCATTAATTTTTCCTTGATCCAAAAATAAAACCTTATCAAATCTTTTAATAAGTTCTAGTCTATGAGAAATCATTATGATAGTAATATTCTTTTTAAATTTTGAAATAGATTTCAATATTTCATTTTCAGTTTTTAAGTCTAGTGCGTTTGTAGCTTCATCTAAAATTATAACTGAAGGATCTGTATATAAGGCTCTAGCAATACCTAATCTTTGTTGTTGGCCTCCAGAAAATTTTGCTCCTCTTTCACCAATCACAGTATTTTCTTTTTGAGGTAGATTGTTAACTATTTTTTTAAGATTGCAAATTTTAATAAGATTTTTTATTTTTTTGCTGTCAATTTTATTTTTTGGAATTCCAAATGCTATATTTTCTTTAATCGATCTATCTGTGAGGAATATTGATTGTGAAACAAATCCAATCAATTTCTGCCAGGATAGTAACTCGTCTTTTTTAAGTACTTTATTATTAATTATAATTTTACCTCTATTAATATTAATGATTCCAAGTAAAATATTTATAAGAGTAGTTTTTCCAGAACCGCTTAGACCTGTAATTGCAATTTTTTCACCATTTGAAATTCTAAAACTAATTTTGTTCAATACTTCGCCTTTACTAGTTTTATATTTAAAATATAAATTTTCAATTTCTAAAGATTTAAAATTATTGAAAATAGTATTATCTTTATTGACTAATTTGTATTTTTTTTTGGAATTATTTAAATCATAAGATAGTTTAGATATTGCTGGTACATGATTTTTAACGATATTAGCATTATAATAAACCTGCTGAAGAGCTGGAATAATTTTATAGGCAATTATAAGAAAAAAAGACATATTTATTATAATTTCATTAAAGTTAAATTGAAGATTATTGCTAAAGTATAAAATTAATAAAATAGAGGCAGAGATTACTATAAGTTCGATTAAATACTTTGGAAATCTGCCAACAATGTCTCTCTCTACTTGTATTGATACTAGTTGATTATACAGATAATTATAATACTTTCTAAAAAATTTAAATCTGTTAAGAATTTTGACTTCTTTTATTCCGCCAAAACCCTGATTTAAAATGGAAAACTTATTTTCTGTTACCCTGGTTTGTAGTTCACCTAAAAATTTCATTTTCTTTTTAAATATTTGAAAAATAAGGACATACAAGCTTACAAACATCACCATTGCAAAAAATGTTATTTGAGTTTTAAAAACTAAAAGTCCCAAAAATATTGGTATAATAAATAATATTTTTGAGATTATAATCATTAAAGGATACATAACGAAATTTGTTATTCTTTTTACTAACTCAAAAATATTATTTAAAAGTTTTGATGAAGTAGTTTCTAAATGAAATAAATAGTCTCTTCTTAAATAATATTCAAATAAATCACTTTCAATTTCTCCTCCTGTCTGAAGAGCAAACTTTGATAATAGGTAGACAGAAAATAAATTTAATACTGTACTTAGTAAAAAAATAAAAATTAGAATAAAGCTAAAATTTTTAATATTTAACTCAAAATTATCTAATTTTAATTTTTGTATTAAAAAATCAAATAAAAAACCTATTTGATTTTCACTTAAAAAGGCTACATACTCAACTAAGCTTAGGATACATACAATTTCTAAAAAACTGGCTATTATCATAATTACAAGTAAGGAAAATAATCTTGTTTTTTGCTTAGCATTTAAAAAATTATATAAAAATTGAATACTTGATGTCATTTTTGAATATAAAAGATTTTTTTTCCATTTAAACTTAAATTGCTTATTTTAATTTTCTTTTTTTTACAAAATTCCTTGACTGCTTTTGTCTCACCGAAAAATTCATTGAAATTATCAAGCATTAAAATTCCATTTTTTGATAATTTTGGATAAAAATTCTCTAAAACTAACAATGAAGGTTCATATAAATCTAAATCTAAATTTATAAAAGAAAATTTCAATTTATTATTTTTTTTCAAAAAAATTGGTATAGTTTTTAATACATTTCCTTTAATTAATTTAAAATTTGTAAATTTTTTTTTTTTAAGAATTTTAATCAACTTATTTTTATTTATTGAATTTTCACCAGCATCTTTAACAAAATTAATTCTATGCTTTTCATCTTTTTTATTTGACCCAAAAGGAAATTTATTAAAAACATCAAATCCATAAATTTTCTTTTTCCTTTTATTGAAAATTTTATTAAATGAAATTAATCTTATCAATGAATTGCCCTTATAAACTCCAAATTCAATTATATCCCCCTCAACTTCAATAGATTTTTTGAATAATTCAAGTTGTGTAATAAATTTTTCTAATCTTGAAAATGGAGCTAATTGATAAAAATTGTTCTCTATTGCAAAGAAATTTTTTTTCATAATGTTAAATTGCTAAATTTGATAAGTTTTTATTTATAGTGACCAGCCATCATCTATAATAAAATTTTGACCTGTCATGAAATTTGATTTTTTAGACACCAAAAAATCTACAACACCTTCAAGATCTTTTGGATCTAAGAGACCTTTTGACGAACAGCTATTTTTATATTTTTTAATAAAATTTTTTGGTTGATTATCAAAAATTCCTCCTGGACTTATGCAATTGACTCTAATTTTTTTTCCTTTACAAAATTTTGCCATGTATTTTGTTATATTAATAATACCAGCTTTTGCGGCGCTGTATTCAATTGGTGAGCTCATATTTGTATTTTCATAATGTGAAAATTTTGGTGCAGACACACCTTGAATAGATGAAAATAAAATCAAATTTCCATGGTTCTGTTTTAAAAAATATTCTATAATTTTTTGTGATGTCAAAATCGTAGTTCCTAATTGGAGAAAAAGATTTTCTTTTACATCATTTTGCTTAAGCTTTAAAAATTTTTTTCCCCAATTTTTATTTTTTAAATATGATAAATTAATTACAGCATCTAATTTTTTTACCTTTCTAACCAAAATATCAAACTTCTGATTAAATGATTTTGCTTTAGATATATCGCACATAATCATTTTGTTATTTGTTAAATTTTTATTCTTTTTTTTATCCATTACATAAATTTGGTGACCTTTGGTTGCCAAACTTTTAACAATTTGAGATCCAATTCTTCCAGAACCTCCTAGGATAAGAATATTTTGATTATTTTTCATATTATTATTTTTTATTGTTTACTTAATAAAAATCTTGCAATTTTTAAATCATAAAAGTCATCAATATCGATAGCTCTTTCTCGTGGCACCTTTACATATCCTACTTTACCGTCAAATATGCCTTTTGAATTCATTATAAATTTCGGTTTTGTAATATAGCCAACAGTTGTTAAATCTAAAATATTATTTTTCTTAATTCCTTTAGATTTTTTCATTATAGGTTGAATAATGTTTTTTTTTCTTAAGACCATATTGTAATGAGGATATCTGTTAGTTTCTGTTGCGCAAAGTAAAACATCATATTTAGTCTGGGAAAATTTTTGTATTAACTTCGTTATATCACTCTTTTTTCTTAAAGGCGATGTGGTTGGTAAAGATAAAAAATAATCGAATAAAATTTTTCTTTTTTTTAACTCTTTTACAGCATGTTTCCATGACGCAAACTCATCTGATTTATTTGTGCATAAAAATTTTGGTCTTTTAATTATCTGAATATTATTATTTTTTGCTATATTTAGAATTTTTTTGGAGTCACTTGATACGAATATTTTGTCAATTTTGTTTACTTTTTTGGCTAAATTTATTGTAATTTCTAATAAAGATTTATTATTAATTTTTTTAAGATTTTTTTTTGGAATTCTTTTTGATCCTCCTCTTGCAAATATAAAACAAAAAGTTTTAGGCATTTTTGTTCAATTGCACTAATTTATTTGTAAAATTGGACTCTCTTATTTTTTCAATGATTTCTAAAACGTGAAGTGAGTCTAAAAACTCGGGCATCCATTTATCATTTTTATTTGAGTTGGAGATTGAAATCATTTTTTTTATTTGGTTTTTAGTATAATAATTTTTATCTAATAAATATTTTTTTATTACGGTTTTATTAAAATTTTTGGTTTTTATTAAATTATTTCTTAAATCTAACGAAATTTTACTATTGTCGCTAAATAATATTTCAATCTCTCTTTTTTCAGAAAGTGAACAAAAATCCAAGTGCATGTTTAAGTAAATATTATTGTTTAGTATAAAAATTATATCAGCAATATCCTCTGTATCTATTTCCAAACTTTTAGAGTTAAAATATTTTGCCAAAACAGCTTTTGGTTTACCAAATAAATGAAGCATAAGATCGAGCTCATGGCTCAACTCATTAATAACGCCTCCACCGTATTTTTTTTTTGCTGAAACTGATTTTCTATAATCACTATCTCTCCAAGATGGCAAGTATGTTCTAGTATTCATGTTTACACTAACAATTTTGTTATATTTTTTTTTCAATAATTTTTTTAATTTTTCAACAGCTGGATTTAATCTCAAACAATATCCTGTTTTAATTTTAATTTTATTATTTTTGATAATATTTAATAATTTTTTTTTTTGGATTTTATTTAAAGCCTTTGATGATATAGGCTTCTCAAAAATATAAGTTGCTCCTTTTTTTAACAAAGATTTAAAAGATTTTATTCTTTCATTGGCTCTATTGCTAAGGATAATATAATTTAAGTCTTTCATGCTTCTTAACTTTTCATAATTATTTTTACGTAAATGTTTTGAAAAAATGTGAATTTGTCTTTTGTCAAAAAATTGAGATGCAGACTGACTATATTTTTTGCCTATGGAACCGTAACCTACTATCAATAAATTATTTTTTAATCGCTTCAAAGTAGTTATTCCAATTTCCAGTATCAATCCATTCATCCTCTTTAATAGGAAAAATACAGATTTTTTTTCTTAATTTTAATAATCTTTTGATCAATTCATCCATTCCAAATTTTTTTGAGGTTTTAATATATTTGTTAACTTCTGGACTCAAAACGTACATACCAACATTTGCTAATAATTTTTTTTGCGGTTTTTCCTCTATTTTTTTTAGAAAACCTTTTTTATTTACCTCAAACTCTCCGTAAGGTATTCGATATGATTTTAAACAGACAACTACTGTTAAAATAGATTTTGTCTCATTGTGTGAATTCAATATTCTTTTAGGATTTACATTTACTAATGTGTCACAATTAACCATGAAAAAGGGTAAATTTTGTTTTTTTATTTTTTTTAAACATCCTGCAGTTCCTAGTTGTTCACTTTCCCTAAAATAATCAAAATTATATTTATTATCAAATTGACTTAAAAAGCTTTGTAATATTTTATCTTTTTTACTTATTGATATTAAAAAATTGTTAAAATCATTATTTTTAAATTTATCCAAAATATTAATTATCATTGACTTATTTTTGTATGGAATTAACGGCTTTGGTAAAATATCTGTGTATGGTTTTAATCTCGTACCCTTTCCTCCAGCCATAATTAAAATTAAGTTTTTTAATTTTTCTTTTTCAGAATGAGAATTATCAGGGGCGTATCCAATAGGAATTTTCTTTTTATTAAGTATTGGAATTAAAAGGTTTCTATCCTTATTTAAAAAGTTATTTACTCTAGTTTTGTTGTTTTTGTCTTTATCTAAAATATAAAAACTTTTTTTATTGTAAATACTTTTAATACTCGAAACAAAACTTTTGTTTTTTATAATACTTCTTCTAATATCCCCATCAGTTAAGGTGCCTTTAAAAAAATTGCCTTTTCCTACCACAAATAAACATCTTGTTCCTGTATTATTAAGTTTTAATATTGCATCAAGAAGTGAGGAGTTTTCTTTGATTAAAATTTTATTTAATAGTTTCATTGGAATTTAATATCTCTAAAGTATTTATGGTTCAAATTATTAAAATTTATTTTATTCAAAATCTTGTAAATTTTATTTGAAACGTTATTTCCATAATAAGGGTTTTTTTGCAAATTAAATTTTTTTCTTTTATTTCTTAAAATTTTTTTCATTAAATAAATCATTTTATTTTGGTCGATTTTACAATCATAAGTGTTCACAGCTCTAACTCTACCTTTCTGTCTATCGCCTATATTTATAGATGGTGTACCTAATAATGGTGCTTCGATAATACCACTTGATGAATTTCCTATAACCAAATCACATCTTTTAATAAGTTTTAAGAATAATTCATGTCCAAAGGATGCTTTGTAAAACGTATTTTTATTTTTTTTACAAAAAGTTTTAATTTTAATAATTATATCCTCTGAATTTTCATCAGAATTAGGGGCCGAAAAGAAAAATTTACAATTTTTAAACTTCGAAAATATTTTAAATATTTTATTTATTTCTACAATATTCCTTTTTTTGGATTGTGTATCCGGATGAATTGAGACAAGAATATTTTTATCAAAAAAATTAGTTTTTAAAATTTTTTCTAAAGAATTTTTATTTACAGTTTTAATCTTTTTAATATTGTCATTACATAATGCTCCGACTTTGAAAATGTTATTTTTATTTTCACCAATTTGTCTTAATCTTTTTTTGTAAGACTCTGTAGAAACAAAATGGTAGTTTGCCATTTTTGTAATAGCGTGTCTGTATAAATCATCTCTCGAACCAAACGTAAGCTCTCCTCCATGTATATGAATAATTTTAATTTTAGAAATAACCCCTGCTACCGCAGCAATAAATGTTTCATACCTATCTCCTAAAAGAATAAGTGCATCCGGCCTTTTACTAGCTAAATAATTACTTAAATCCGAGATCAAATTTAATACATTTTTAGATAAAT
>MDSW01013753.1_pt1 | contig 23771 bp, 28 predicted proteins | sample 811171 | NCBI WGS metagenome assembly MDSW01 (sample SAMN05326641, study PRJNA326480) | marine metagenome | isolation source: seawater | place: Atlantic Ocean: North West | collected 2012 | reverse complement strand
TGTTAAGTCTTGGTAGTATTCCAATATTTATTTCTTTTTTAATAGATCCAGAAAAAACATTCAGTATATTTGGAATGGATGTTGGTTTAAGCATTAAAGGTTTTTTTCCAAATTCAGAAATTTATATTATTTTACCAATAATAATAATTTTAATTTTTTTAATTAAAAGTCTATATATGTTTTTAGTTCTTTTTATGGAACAGAGTATAATAAAAGATATAAAATTATATTTTGTTGATAATATTTTTAAAATTTATCTTAAAAAACCTTACAGTTTTTTTCTTGAAAAGAACTCCGCGGAACTTATGAGAAATATTGTTACTGAGAGTCAAACAGCCACAAGTCTAATAGCTAATGTTTTGCAGTTTTCAAGAGAGCTAAGTGTTTTAATCGTAATAACTATTTTATTAATTTTATACGAACCAATAATAACAATTTTTTCTGTATCATCTTTATTATTAATAGGTTTTATATTTTACAAATTTTTCAATTCTTATTTGAAAGAAATGGGGAAAATAAGACTTAAATTCTTAAAACAAGTAATGAGTAATGTAAATACTATGGTTGGAGCAGTAAAAGATATTAAAATTTACGCTAAAGAAAAATTTTTCTTAGAAAGTTTTAAAAAAAGTACAAATCTATATGAACAAGTAATATTTAAATTGGGTTTAATACAAAAGTCTCCAAGAATAATATTTGAGTTTGTTTCTGTATTAATTTTATTTCTAGTTTTTTATATATTTATGGCTCTTGATAGAGATGTTCTGAGCATACTTCCGGTTATAGGTCTATTAACAATCTCTATAGTAAGATTAATACCTGCTTTTAGTATAATGTCATCTAATTTATATTTTATTAGATATGTTAAAGAAAGCTTTGACAATGTTTCAGATGAAATAGTCAGATTTAAAGAAAATAAAAAAGAAGATAAGCAAATTATTAGAAATTATTCTGATTTAGAAAATAATTTAATCAATATCTCAAATTTAAAATTTTTTTACACATCTAACAAAAGTATACCGCCAATAGAGAATGTAAATCTACAAATTAAAAAAGGTGAAATGGTTGGTATAATTGGAAAATCTGGAGCAGGAAAAAGTACTTTAATTAACTTAATTTTAGGACTTTTAAGTCCTTCTAGTGGTGTAATAAATTTTAACAAGAAAGAGTTTAATAAAGAAAATATATTCAGTTATGTTCCACAAGAAATATTTTTATTAGATGATACATTAAGAAAAAATATTGCTTTTGGTGATTATGATGAAAATATTCAAGATGAAAATGTACAAGAAGCTATCAAATCTTCAGGTCTACATACTTTTGTAGAAAAAAATAAAAAAGGTTTAGATCTTATTGTAGGAGAAAGAGGAATTAGATTATCTGGTGGGGAAAAACAAAGAGTCGGAATTGCTAGAGCTTTGTATAAAAAACCAAATATTTTAATTTTAGATGAAGCTACTAGCTCTTTGGATACTATAACCGAAAACAGCATAATACAATCCATTGATAAGTTAAAACAGAGACTTACAATTGTTATGGTCTCCCACCGTTTATCTACAATTCAAAATTGTGATAAAGTTTTTTTAATTAGCAACGGAAAAATAAAAGATAGTGGAACTCTCGATTATCTAAGGAATAAGTATCCAGAAGATCTTCCAAAAATTCAAAAATGAATTACAAATATTTATTAAAAAACCTTATTCTTAGACCAATGAATTGTTGGGGAGAATTTAGCTCCGACATCAAAAAAGATTTTTTTTTGAGAAAAAATAATTCTAAAAGCAATTTAGTTTGGATATGTGGATTACCTAAATCTGGAACCACTTTAATAGAACAAATTTTGGATAATCTTTTATACATAAGAATAGATAGATCATTCCTGCGTAAATTTCCGAAAAAAGACAATATTAGCCCAACTAATATTAATGACTATATTTATTCATTCCCAAAAAAAAAATTCTCTTACGTTAAAACACATTTAAAATATGATCAAAATATTCTTAAAAAATTTATTAACGAAAGATTTAAGGTCATAGTTGTTTTAAGAGATATTAGAGATGTGATGATTAGCAGATATTTCCATGTGATGTCCGATAATAAAAATTGGCAGCATGATGTAATCAAAACACTTTCTTTTGAAGAGGGTTTTATAAAATCCCTGCACACAATCACGGAAAAATATAATAAAAAAAGATCTGAAGCTACAGGATTTCAAAAAAATCCACTGGTATCTTACTACTATTGGATTAAAAATTGGAAACAAATTAAAGAAAGTGAAAATTTGAAAAAAGTTTGGTATGAGGATTATGTAAAAAATCCACACAAATTTATTAAGGAAATTTTAGATTTTACAGAATTTAACTATTTTGATGAAAAAGAAATTGAAAAAAAATTAAATTTTATTAGACAAAGAGATAAAAAAATTCCTTTGATAAAACAACTAAATAGACCAGGCCAAAACGTTTCAACATTTAGATCAGGTAAAGCTGGGGAATGGAAAAGTTTATTTAATGAAAGAATTGAAAAAGAATTTAATAATTTATTACCTGATAAAATAGAGGATATTTTAAATTAGACAAAAAGCTTAAAATGATTTAATACCTTTTCTTTCTAACCAAGAAAATTTTATATGAAAAAAATACTTATTATGGGCTTACCAGGAGCTGGTAAAACAACTTTAGCTTCTAAACTCGTTCCTTTAATTGATGCTAAATGGCTTAATGCTGATGAAGTAAGAAAAGAAGCGGATGATTGGGATTTTTCTGACGAAGGGAGAAAAAGACAAGCTAAAAGAATGGCGGACTTTGCCGAGAAATTTAAAAAAGAGGGCCATAATGTTGTTGCAGATTTTGTTTGTCCAACTGAAAAAGCTAGAGAGTTATTTAATCCAGACTTTATTATATGGGTAGATACTATTAAAAAAGGTAGATTTGAAGATACAAATAAAATTTTTGTACAACCCAAAACTTTCGATGTTAGAGTAACTTCGCAAAACGCTGAAATATGGTCTTTAATAATCGCAGACCAAATTAAACCATATATGTGGGATAATAAAAAACCCACAGCTCAAATGCTTGGTAGATGGCAACCTTGGCACAAAGGTCACCAAACTTTATTCGAACAAATTATTAGGAAAACGGGCCAAGTAAATATAATGGTAAGAGATGTAAAAGGCGTAGGAGATAATCCATTTGATTTTCAAACAGTAAAACAAAATATAGAAAAAGCACTCATCAATTTTAAGAACAGAATAAATATTACTCTGGTACCAAATATTACAAATATTTGTTATGGCAGAGGAGTTGGATATAAAATAGAAGAAATTGTTCTATCAGATGAAATTCAGAAAATTTCAGCAACTGAAATAAGAAAAAAAATGAGAGAAACAGGCAAGTTATAAAATAAAATTAACTTGTAGTTTTTATGAATCTTAAAAACAAAGTAGTGTTAGTTACTGGAGCTGGCAAAGGCATAGGCTACTCTACAGTTGAAACTTTATTAAAACACGGCGCTTTTGTTTATGCTTTAATTAAATCAAAAAAAGACTCAAAGTATTTTAAAAAATTTAATAATAAAAAAATTAAAATTTATTTTGGAGATGTAAAAAATATTAAAAATATAAATAATATTATGGCTGAGTCATTAAAAAGAAAAAACCCAATTAATTGTTTAGTAAACAATGCTGGAATTAGACTTAGAAAAAAATTTATAGACATAAGTAAAAAAGATTTGAACGATGTAATTGAAACAAATTTTTACTCAGTTTTTTACTTATCACAATTTTTTTGTAAATTTTTAATTAAATATAAAAGACCAGGATCTATTATTAATATTGCCTCAATAGTTGGTCAAACAGGCTTCAAGGAGCTTTCTGCATATGCATCATCCAAAGCTGCAGTTGTAGGATTGACAAAATCTCTTGCTGCTGAAATGGCCGATAAGCAAATAAGAGTAAACTGTATTAGTCCAGGTTTTACAAAAACTTCTTTCTTTAAAAAATTTAAAAAAAAGAAAAATTTATATAATTGGACACTGAGCAGAGTTCCTTTAAAAAGATGGGGAGATCCAAAAGAAATAAGTGAAGCAATAGCATTTTTAGCTTCAGACAATTCTAGTTATGTTAATGGTGAAAATATAAATGTAGACGGTGGATGGGTAAATGCATAAAGTTGTTGGTTTAATTCCTACCAGATTTAACTCAAGAAGACTTCCAGGAAAATCTCTCAAAATGATTGGAAACTTACCCTTAATCATACACACGTATAGAAGAACAAAATTAGCTAAAAAATTAGACGACGTATATATTTGTTGTGATACCAAAGAGGTCGTTGATGTGGCAAAAAAATATAATGCCAAAGTTATATTAACATCACAAAAACATAAATGTGGAAGCGACAGAATATATGAAGCTTTTAAAAAAATTAAAAAAAATTATAGCCAAATTGTTGATATCCAGGGAGATGAGCCGTTAATTGATCCAAAAAATATCGATAAAGTTGTTGATTTTCATAAAAGAAATAAAAAATATGATATTATTTTGCCCAATCTACCAACTAAATTTACTACAGACCCACACATTGTTCGTTTAATATTTAATCAATCAAAAGAAGTTTTATTTTTAACTAGATCCAACACACCATATCATTTCATACGAAGTACAAATATTATATTTAAGCATTTGTCAGTTGTATCATTCAAACCTTCTGCATTGAAAAGTTATGCAACAAGCGCTCAAAGTAAACTAGAAAAAATAGAAGATATTGAACTTTTAAGGGCAATCGATATTGGTTTAAAAATTAAAACTTTTTCTTTAAGGGGCGACAGCTTTTCTGTTGATGTGCCTAAAAATTTAATAGATGCAAGAAAAAAAATGAAATCTGATAAATATTATAAACTTTATGGAAATAGCTGATGGCTGGTAAAAAAATAAAATTTTATGATCCTCAATTAGATTTTAAAAAAGAGTCTATAAAAAAAAGATTGCAATTTATTGAAAATACGAATTTTCCAATGCCTTCGGAAGTAGAAATAAGTGAGTCTGGAATTTGTAATAGAAAATGTTCTTTTTGTCCAAGAAGTGATCCAAATTATCCTGATATTAATGAATTTATTTCTGAAGAACTCCATAAAAAACTTTGTGACCAATTAAGCGAACTTAATTATTCTGGTCTAATTATTTATTCTGGTTTTGTTGAGCCAATGCTTGATAAAAATATTTATAATTTAGTAAAATATGCAAAAAAGAAAAATCCAAACTCAAGAGTTGAAATTATTACAAATGGAGATGTATTAAATAAAGCTAGGCTGAAAAAAATTTTTGTATCTGGTCTAGATAGAATGCAAATAAGTTTATATGACGGCGATGATCAATATGAAAAATTTAAAGAATTAGGAGAGTCATTAAAACTTAATAGCTTCCAATATGTATTAAGAAAAAGATATTTACCCGAAGAGCAGGATTTTGGAATTACCATGAGCAATAGAGGTGGTATGCTTAAAAATGCTGAACACTCTATACTTCCAGCAAGTAAAGTTTTAAAAGAGAGATGTTTCTATCCTAGCTATAAATTTTTTTTAGATTACAACGGTGATGTTTTAATGTGTTCTCATGATTGGGGGAAAAAAAATATATTAGGAAACCTAAACAAGGAGTCTTTCAAAGATATTTGGTTATCAAAAAAAGCAATAAACGCGAGAAGGAAACTTAATTCAGCAAATAGAAACCTTAGTCCATGCAATGTATGTGACGTAAAAGGAACTTTAATAGGCGAGTCACATTCTAAAGCTTGGAATAAAATTATTTAAAAATGTTAATCAATATTATTAAGAAATTACAAAGGGATAAGATTAACCTATTTTCAAGAAAATCTTATTTAAGAATGGATAAAAATGAGAGAGTAAGTAATTTTAATAATTCAGTATTAAAGAAATTAAAATTTTCCTCATTTGATTTGGCAGCATATCCTGAAACTGGCTTTATTTATAAAATTCTAGCTAAAAAACTAGGTGTTTCAAAAGATCAACTAATTTTAACACCAGGGTCTGATTTTGGAATAAAAACTTGCTTTGAATATTTTTGTAATAATAACAAGAAGAAAAGCTTTATTGGTTTTGAACCAACTTTCGGAATGGTCGATGTGTATTCAAAACTTTATAATATTAAAAAAATTAATATTAAATACAATAAGAAATTAGATATAGATACAAACTATATTTTAAAAAAAATTAATAAAAAAATTTCAATGATATTACTTGCAAATCCAAATAGTCCAACCGGAACTATCATTGATGAAAAGAATATTCTTAAAATAATAGGTAAAGCTAAAAAATTTCAAATTCCTGTTGTTATAGATGAAGCCTACAATGGATTTTATAAAAAAAGTTATTTAAGTTTTATTAAAAAATTTAAAAACTTAATTATACTTAGAACTTTTTCAAAATCATATGGTTTGGCTGGTCTTAGAGCGGGATACTTAATATCAAACAAATCATTGATAAAGGAAATGTGTAAATTTAGACCAATGTATGAAATCAACTCGATAGCATGCAAAGTTATTTCAATTTTACTAAAGAATCCTTCTATAGAAAAAAAATATGTTTTAGAAACTTTTAAAGGTAAAAACTATTTTCAGAAAGAATTAAAAAAATTAGAAATAGAATTTTTAAGAACTTATGCAAATTTTATACACATAAATTTAAAGTCTAAAAAGAAACTCATTGAAAAAAAGTTAAGCAAAAATAAGATTCTTACAAGAAAAGGTCCAGGTGTTAGTGGTTTTGAGAGTTATTTAAGAATAACATTAGGTCCAAAAAGAGAAATGGAAAAAGTTGTAAAAATTTTAAGAAAACACATCTAATGGATAAAATTTTTCTTAATCAAATAAAAATTTTAAAGAAAGTAAAGAATTATAATAAATTATTATCTAAGGATATTGATCCATCTCTTTCACCGCTTACTTACATGACGGCTTGGGCAGAAACGCCAGGGTATTATAAGTTAAATAGTTTAATTCACAATTTTAAGATTAGATCGTACATTTTTTTTTTTAAAAGATATTTTTCTCATTTCATTTCATCACAGTCTTAAAGCTTTTAAAAAAAAAAAATTTTCAGAAGATAATAAAACTAAAAATTTAATAGTTTCTTATTGTGAAAAAAAAAATTTCGATAAAAACGGTAATTTTTATGATTACTATTTTAATACTTCATCTAAAAATAACAAATACTTATGGTTGTTAATTTCTCTGGATAATTACATTCCTGTTAATATAAAAGAAAACTTAATTATTATAAGCAAAGACTCTTCAATAAAATATAATTTTTACTTTTTTATAAAATCGTTAATCAAGATAGTTTTGAAAAAAAAAGGAGGTATAACAAAATTTTTCCATTGGGCTAATAGTTCTTATGTTTTTTCTTCTGAAGTAACAAAAATTTTTGACAGTTTGCTCAAGAAATTATCATTAAAGAATATTATAATAAATTATGAGTCTGTTCCGTTTCAAAACTCAATTATAAATAAAGCAAAAAAGTTTAATAAAGATATAAAGATTATATGTTACTTACACTGTGCGGGCTGGCCATTACAAACAGACCTCCTATTCAGAAATAAGAAAATTGATAAGTTATTGGTCTCTGGAATTGATCAAAAAAGAAAATTGGTAAAATACCTTAATTGGCCATCAAAAAAAATAATTAATATTCCTTCAATAAGATTTGAAAAAAATAAGAAAACGCAATTTGGTGGAAAAATCTTTATACCATACAACATATTTGATGAAAAAACATTTTTAGTTAAATTCGAAAATTTTTTAAAAATTACTAAAGAAAAAAGCTTAAATAAACTAGGATATAGCATTCACCCATTAAATAAAAAAAGTTTGAAGCACAAAAAATTTAAAAGTAAAATACAAAGTTTGATATATTTGTATAAAAACAGATTTTCAAGTTTCACTAAAAGGAAAACATCAATAATTTTTGGTTCCGCAACAGGTGTTTGTATTCAAGCTTTAGAAAGCGGAGTGGACATAATACATTTTCCTGGTGATATAAATTTAGATGTTTTTAATAATAAAATGTGGCCCAATATCAAAACAAAAAATTTTAATAATAAATTTTTTATGTACTCCATAAAAAAATTTAATAAGACTTTTTGGACAATAAATCAGAAAAATAAGTTTGAAAAATATTTAGCATGCAATTTATAAATTAAATGAAAAATAAAATTATTAAATATTACTTAAACAATCATGAACACAGAGTAACATTTTGTTATGATAAGGAGGCACCAGATATAACAAAAGATTTAACAAGATTACAATCAGACAAAAGAATGTTATTAGTTATCGATGACAGTATAAATAAAGATGTCATAAAAAACTTTTTTAAAGATCTAGCTTTATCAGACTTTGAAGTCCATGTTTTAAAGGTAAAAGGAAGTAAAAAAAACAAAAATCAAACACTATTATTTCAAATTATTGATAAATTAATTAAATATAAATTAACAAAACGTTCTCTAATTTTATCTTGTGGAGGTGGTGTCGTTGGTGATGTTTGTGCATTAGCAAGCTCCTTATATTTGAGAGGAATGCTTTATTATCATATACCAACTACCATGACAGCAGTTGTTGATAGCTGTATTGGAGGCAAAACAGGAATAAACTATAAAAATATTATTAATTCGATTGGTAATTATTATCATCCACAAAATGTTTTTATTTCAAAAAATATACTAAATCTAATTCCAAAAAGAGAATTTCTAGCTGGTTTTGCTGAAATTATTAAGTCAGGATTTTTAGATAATAAAAAAATACTGAAAATTTTAAGCAATAATAAAAAGAAAATTCTTTCTAGAAATTTTAAAATTCTATCCCAAATTATTTACTTAACATTAAAAACCAAAATTAAATTTTTTAAAAATGATATTTATGAGAAAAATAAAAGACTAAATTTGAATTTTGGTCATACTTTCGCACACTCAATTGAAATGTCATTACAATCCAAAAGCAGCGATGTTATTCGTCATGGAGAAGCAGTAGGAATAGGAATGTTGTGTGAAATATACTATTCTGAAGGAAAAAATAAAAAATTTATTATATTAAAAAATTTATTAAAAAAATACGGACTACCAATAAATTTAAAAAAATATTTAATAATAAAAAACTTAAATAAAATGAAAAATTCAATATATAAAAATATTTTTCTTGATAAGAAGAGATTGAATAATTTCCCTAGAATAATTAAAATACAAAAGATTGGCAGACCCAAAGTAATTGAAATGAGAAATAATGAGAGAATTTTTGAGACTATTGAAAAAGTAATATTAAGTTTATGAAAATAAAAACTATTGATAATTTTTTAAAAGAAAAAGATTTAAAGGATCTACAGTCAATATCTTTAAAAAAAATAGGAAAAGAAGATGTTAAAATTTATCATAATTCTATTGATAAAAATAATAATATTAAAAATGATTGTATTGATAAAAATTTTTTAATTAGATTAAACAAAACTTATCATGAGATAGCTTTAAATTTACTAAAAGAATTAAAACCAGAAAAAGTTGAACTATATGACTATTCGGATTTTCATATAATTGAAACAGGTGCTAATTATAAGTATCCAATTCATGACGATACTCCTAATAAACTTTTAAGTGGAGTTATATATTTAAATCCTTTCAAAAATAGTGGCACTATTTTTTATGAAACAAAATCTGGAAAAGGAAAAAAAATTGTTGAATGGAAAATAAATAGGGCTGTTTTTTTCTGTAGAGAAGATAGAAGTACATGGCATTCTTATGAAGGTGATGGTTTATCAAATAGAATTGCACTAGTTTATAATCTAATGACTAATAAAGTGAGAGAAGTTTATAAAATTGAAAAAAAGAGTTATTTTTTTGGTCAATTAAGGCATAAGTTAAATCCATATTTATATAGATTTTTTAAAATTGTTATTTAATAAATAAAATATATGAGTCAAATTAAAAAATTAGCAAAAAAAAATAAAAAATTTTCAAGATTCACAAAAGATTATTTTAATTATTTAAATAATATTTTCAATAAGATTGATAAGAAAATTTTGGATCAATTAGTTGGAGAATTTGAAGAAATAAGAAAAAGTGGAAAAAATTTATTTGTAATTGGTAATGGCGGAGGTGCTTCGACAGCAACTACAATGGCAAATGACTTAGGGTTTGATATTTTTAAAAAAACAAAAAAAAATCCATTCACTTTAATTCCATTAACAAATAATAGTTCAATTATTACCGCTATATCCAATGATGTTGGCTATGAAAATATTTTTATTAATCAACTTAAAATTAATTTTAAAAAAAGAGATAGGTTATTAATATTATCAGCCTCAGGGAATTCTAAAAACCTTATAAAAGCTGCTGATTGGGTGAAAAAAAATAATGGTAAAGTAATTGGCTTTATCGGTTTTGATGGAGGCAAAATTAAAAAACTTTGCGATATTTGTGTTCATTTAAAATCAAAAAAAGGTGACTACGGACCAGTAGAAGATTTACAGCTAATTATAAATCATATGCTTGCGCATTGGTTTCAAGAGAAATTATAAAAATTAAATGAAAGTAATAATTCTTTGCGGTGGCTTAGGTTCTAGGCTTTCAGAGGAAACAAAAACAAAACCTAAACCAATGGTCAGAATTGGAAAAAAACCAATTGTTTGCCATATAATGGAAATATATAAAAAATTTGGTTTCAACGAATTTATTTTAGCTGCAGGATATAAATCTGGTTATATAAAAAAATATTTTAAAAAAAGAAAATTTGGTTTTAAAGTTGATGTTATTAGCACAGGAGAAACTACTTTAACAGGAGGAAGACTTTTAAGATTAAAAAAAATAATAAAAAAAAACGAAACTTTTATGTTAACTTACGGCGATGGTTTGACTAGCCAAAATATTAAACGATTATTAAATTTCCACATTTCACAAAATAAAATTGCAACAGTTACAGCCGTCAGGCCCCCAGTAAGATTTGGAGAGCTACAAATTGCAAAAAATACAGTTAGTGAGTTTAAAGAAAAACCTCAATCAAAAAAAGGTTGGATCAATGGAGGTTTTTTTGTTTTTAATTATAAAGTATTTGATTTTATAAAAGGAGATAAGACCATGTTAGAAAAAGAACCTTTGCAAAAATTAGCAAAAATTGGACAATTGGCTGGCTTTAAACACGAAGGATTCTGGCAATGCATGGATACAATGCGTGATAAAGCTTTCTTAAATAAACTTGTTAAACAAAATAAAATTCCTTGGAAATAGGAACCAATAAAACAAATGAAAAATAATTTAAAAAAATTTTATAAAAATAAGAGAGTTTTAATTACTGGTGTTACTGGTTTCAAGGGAGCTTGGTTAGCTAGCTGGCTTTCGAAATTGGGAGCTAAGGTCTATGGCACAGGCTTTAATCCTAATCAAAATAAAAATTTTTTTTATAAACTAAACTTACAAAAAAAAATTAACCTAAAATTATTTGATATAAGGAATTTTAATAAGTTGAATAAATATATAAATAAGTCTAAACCGACAATAGTATTTCATTTAGCCGCTCAACCATTAATTTACGAGTCTTATGAAAAGCCTCACCTTACATTTGACGTTAATTTTAGAGGGAGTTTAAATATTCTTGAAATTACCAGAAAATCAAATTTTATAAAGTCTTTAGTCGTTGTTACATCAGATAAATGTTATGAAAGTAATAATTCTGCAAAAGGTTTCAAAGAAACAGATACTTTGGGAGGAATTGATCCTTACAGTGCTTCAAAAGCGTCAATTGAGATAATGGTAAAAGCTTATAGAGAAAGTTTTTTTAAAAAAAATAAATTAATAGGAATTTCTACAGGCAGAGCTGGAAATGTAATAGGTGGTGGCGATTGGTCTTCAAAAAGACTTATACCAGACTGCATAAGGTCAATTAGAAATAATAAAACAATACTTTTAAGAAATCCTTATTTTAATAGACCATGGCAATTTGTTCTTGAACCACTAAAAGGTTATTTAATTTTGGCAAAGAAACAGTACGAAAATCCTAAAAAATATTCTTCAGCATGGAATTTTGGAACAAACCCAAACTCTCTTACAGATGTAAAAACGATTGTTGAATATCTAATAAAAATATGGGGAAAAGGTAAAATTAAGATTAAAAAAAATAATTTTTATGAACAAACTAATTTACAGCTAAATATAACTAAAGCAAAAAAAATTTTGAAATGGATGCCAACATATAATATTAAAAATGGGGTGAAGATCACAACCCAATGGTATTACAGAGTTTTAGTTGAAAAGGAAATACCATCTATAGTTACCGAAGATCAAATAATACAATACATGAATGACAGTAAAATCAATTAAAATAATAAATAATAAAATTATAAAAAATCCAAAAGGGGATATAATAAAATTCTTAAATAGAAAAAGTAAGCTATTCTCTAGATTTGGTGAAGTTTATTTTTCCGAAATAAAAAAAAATAAAACAAAAGGTTGGAATATTCATTTTAAAAGTAAATGTATTGTAATGGTTCCTTATGGAAAAGTAATTTTTACCTTTATCAACACTAAGACAAAAAAGAACAAAATAAAAAAAGTAACCTTAAGTAAAAAAAATAGTAAGATCATAGTAATATATCCAGGTATCTGGTTTTCCTTCAAATCAAAAGCCACGCTATCTCTGGTAGCAAATTTAATTAACAATCCTCATGATCCAAAGGAAACTAGCAAAAAAAGTATTATAAACGGAATTAAGATTACTTAATTTTGAATTGCTTCTTTATTTTACTGTAATTTAAAAATATACCTAGCAACAAAAAAATAAAAGCAGAATTATTTGTTGAAAAAAACCCTCCAGAACTTCTAAAAGGAAAAAATTCTATTATAAGACTAATCATTATCGCATAAAAAATTAAATCATAGTTATTCAATTTATTTGATTCTTTTTTTTTAATTTTAATTTTTTTAACAATTACTATAACTAGACTTGAGAGTATTAAAAGAAATCCAATTAACCCAACATCATTTAATATATCCAAATAATAATTGTGTGGATGACTATCACAAACACGATTTGGTCTATGTAAAGTTTCAAGACACTTAACTCTAAAAGATTTTATACCTCCCCCTAATATCGGTCTACTTTTCCAAGTATCAATTGCAGTAATGAATATTACACTGTGACCGCTCCCAAAGGCTAAAATTTTATATTTTTCTAATTTATCGCCAGCTATTGCTTTGTCGTAAGCAAAATATTCTTTTTCTTTTTCAAGCTCATCATAATCTCTCTTAAGTTCACCTGTAATATTTGGAAAAATTATATTTATGTTTTGATAAAAACTAGAATAATGACTTTTTATTTTTTGGTTCTTGTTGGTAATTGTCATAAAAAATAAAACACATATGAATATTGAAATGATTGATGCATATCTAGTTTCTTTAATAAGCAATATTGAAAGCAACAAGAAAAGTAAAAATATCATTGCTGGCATTCTATTCCCTGAAAGAATTATTGCAGAGAAAAAAACTGCTGAACACAATACAGTAATTAAAAAAAGCTTTTTTTTATTATTATAAAAAAACAAAGGTATAAAAAATATTCCCAAACATGCAAATCTTTGTATATAAGAGCCAGCAATAAGTTCCTTACCAAAAAAGCCACTGTTAGGATAGCCTGAACTTTTAAATCCAAAAAAATCTATTCCTGATATATATTGAAAAATAACATCAAGTGATACAAATATTGAGCATGCAAAACATGATAATAAAAAATATTTTAAATTTAGAAGTTCTTTTTTTATCATGTAATTTAAAACTAATAAAAAAAATAAATATCTTAAATATAAAAGTGATTTTCCGATATTGCCTATCTCTTCTTGCTTAATAGAGTCAAGCACAGTTGATATTAATACAATTAAGAAGAAAAAAGTTAATAAAACTAAGGGAGTATCATTTTTTATTTTAAATATACTTTTGTGGTATAAAATTAGACCAAGTACGGCTATAAAGAAAACCTCTAAATTTATTATAAAATTTCCAAAAAAGTATGAAATAGGTAAAATGAAAAATAAAACATTTATTAGATTGATTATCGTAGATGAGTATTTTTTACTATTCATTATACTTTAGCTATATTTTATAATTTTTAGCGTGAAATTAATATGTTATACCAAATTGTTATTATACAATACAAGTTATGACAATGGGCGTGTAGTTCAATGGTAGAACGCTACGTTGACATCGTAGAGGCCATAAGTTCGATTCTTATCACGCCCACCATTTTTTACTGTTTACAAAAAAAGAAAATAATAATATAACGACATGCCTGGTGATTATTGCGAAGGGGTAATACCCGATCCCATTCCGAACTCGGAAGTCAAGCCCTTCAGCGCCGATGCTACTTTGTCTTAAGACATGGGAGAGTAGGACGTTGCCAGGCTCTTTAGAGGAATTATGAAAGTTGCTAGTTCGTTAAAATCATTAAAAAAAAGAGATCTTGATTCTAAGATGGTTAAGAGAAGGGGCAAGATCTATGTTATTAATAAAAAAAAACCAAAATTTAAAGCTAGACAAGGCTAAATCTTTTTAATGAACGTAGGGTCAACAAAAGAAAAAAGTCCAGAAAAAAGAATTTCTATTACGCCCGAAACTTCTAAGAGCTTAACAGGCTTAGGCCTTAAAGTTTTTTTGGAAAAAGGATATGGAGAAAGTTTGGGTTTCAGTGACCAAGAATACATTGACAAAGGAACACTTATTTTAAATAGTAAAAATGAAGTATTTTCTAAATCAGATTTGATATGCAAGGTAAATTTTCCTAGTGAAGAAGATTTAAGCTTTATAAAAGAGAAATCATATTTAATTGTTTCAAATTATAATTCAGAAACAGAAAAAAACTTCTTAAAAAATAAAATTAACATTTTTGCTCTAAATTTATTACCCAGAATAACAAGAGCACAGTCAATGGATGTTCTTTCATCCCAAGCTAACCTTGCTGGATACAGAGCTGTAATTGAGTCAATTTATGAATACCAGAAAGCCGTTCCTATGATGATGACAGCTGCTGGTACTGTCCCGGCGGCAAAAGTTTTGGTTGTTGGTGCTGGCGTAGCTGGTTTGCAAGCAATTGCAACTGCTAAAAGATTAGGAGCTATAGTTTCAGCGACGGATGTTAGACTCACGGCAAAGGAACAAGTCGAAAGTTTAGGGGGAAAATTTTTAACAGTAGAAGGATCTGAAAATTTAGAAACTAAAGGAGGTTATGCAAAAGAAGCTAGCGAAGATTTTAAAAAGAAACAAGCTCAAATGTTAGAAAATGCAGCATCAAAAAGTGACATCATAATTTGTACAGCTTTAATACCTGGAAGATCTGCACCAAGAATTATAACTGAGAAAATGGTTGATAATATGAAACCAGGATCTGTTATTTTTGATTTAGCAGTTACACAGGGTGGAAATTCTGCATATTCTGAGACTGATAAGATTATTAACAAAAAAGGTGTAAAGATAATTGGAATATCTAACGTTATGAACAAATTACCCTTAACAGCATCAAATTTGTACGCCAAAAATATTTTTAGCTTCGTTAGAAATCTTTACAGCAAAGAAAAAAAACAATTTGTTATCAATCTTGAAGATGAAATTATTAAAAACACTTTATTAAGGAAAGGTAGCTAATATGGAAATTGATCCATTTATATTTAGATTTAGTATTTTTATTCTATCCATTTTTGTAGGATATTATGTAGTTTGGAGTGTTACACCTTCTCTTCATACTCCATTAATGTCAGTAACCAATGCTATTTCGTCAGTAATAATTGTTGGTGCAATTATCGCAGCCTTGGCAAGCTCTTCAAATAATATTTTTGAAATGTCAAATATTTTTGGATTTTTGGCAATAATTTTGGCTGCAGTGAATATATTTGGAGGTTTTTTAGTAACTCAAAGAATGCTTCAAATGTATAAAAAAAAGAAAAAAAATAAAAAATGATATCTCCAAATCTTTCAGCAATATTTTATTTAATTTCAGGAATACTTTTTATTCTTGCATTAAGAGGTTTGTCTTCACCAGAAACATCAAGGCAGGGAAATCTTTTTGGAATTTTAGGTATGATAATTGCCATAACGGTAACTTTTTTTACTGTAGGTAATTTTTCAACATCAACAATTTATGTATTTATATTTTTACTTATTGGAGGAGCGATCGGTGCTTTTATAGCATTTAAAATTCCCATGACCGCTATGCCAGAATTAGTTGCTGGCTTCCACAGTCTTGTAGGTCTTGCTGCTGTTTTTGTTGCTATCTCTGCATTTCTAAATCCAGAGGCTTTTAATCTTGGTTTGCCGGGCAATATCAAATTAGCAAGCTTAATTGAGATGTCCATCGGAGCTGCTGTAGGTGCAATTACTTTTTCCGGATCCATAATTGCTTTTTTAAAACTTAGAGGAATAATGTCAGGCTCACCTATAACTTTTGTAGGACAACATATTTTCAATCTATTAATTGGAATTTCAATAATTCTATTAATTTATTTTTTATGTAGAACGCAATCAGAAAATTTCTTTTGGAGCATGATTGCAATATCTTTTCTGATTGGTGTCTTATTAATTATTCCAATTGGTGGCGCTGATATGCCAGTAGTTATTTCCATGTTAAATTCATATTCTGGTTGGGCAGCAGCTGGAATAGGTTTTACTTTAGAAAATACTGCATTAATTATAACAGGAGCGTTAGTAGGATCTTCCGGAGCTATATTGTCATACATAATGTGCAAAGGTATGAACAGATCATTTTTTAGTGTGATACTTGGTGGATTTGGTGGAGACTCGAATGCTGGAAAAGAAAAGAAAAAAGATCAAAAACCAGTTAAGAGCGGTAATGCTGAAGATGCAGCCTTTCTTTTGAAAAACGCTTCTTCAGTAATTATAGTGCCCGGTTATGGTATGGCTGTAGCGCAAGCACAACACGCTCTTAGAGAAATGGTTGATACTTTAAAAAAAAATGATATCAAAGTTTCTTACGCAGTCCATCCAGTAGCTGGGAGAATGCCAGGACATATGAACGTATTATTAGCTGAAGCAAATGTTCCTTACGATGAAGTATTCGAATTAGATGATATTAATAATGATTTTGCAAATACAGATGTTGCATTTGTCATTGGTGCAAATGATGTTACAAATCCAGTAGCCAAAACAGATCCACAAAGCCCTATATTTGGAATGCCTGTTTTAGACGTAGAAAAATGTAAATCAGTTTTATTTGTTAAAAGAAGTTTATCCCCGGGTTATGCAGGAGTTGATAATGAACTTTTTTATAGAGAAAATACAATGATGTTATTTGCTGATGCAAAAAAAATGACAGAAGATATTGTTAAAAATATTTAATTATGACAAAAACAAAAATATTTTGTGATATAGCTGATAGTAAAACTATCAAAGAATTTAATAAAAAATCTATTGTTGATGGCTTTACAACCAACCCAAGTTTAATGCGAAAAGCTGGGGCAAAAAGTTATGAAAAATACTCAAAATTGCTTTTAAAAATTTGTAGAAACAAACCTATATCACTCGAAGTTTTTGCCGATAATTTTAAAGAAATGGAAAAACAGGCACTAAAAATAAATTCTTGGGGAAAAAATATTTATGTAAAGATTCCTGTTATTAATAGTAAAGGAAAATTTACTGGACAACTAATAAAAAAATTAAACAAAAAAAAAATTAAACTTAATATTACTGCTGTTTATACGGTTACACAGGTTAAGAAAATCAATAGTTGTCTTGACAATAGAACTAAATCTATAATTTCAATTTTTTCTGGTCGTATGGGTGATGTTGGTAAAGACCCAGTGCCAATCATAAAAAAAGCAATACAAATAACTAAAAGTAAAAATAAAGTTGAGATACTATGGGCTAGCACTAGAGAACCATACAATTATACCCAGGCAAAACAACTTGGCTGTCAGATTATCACGATGCCCCCAAATATTATCAGCAAAGTTTCAAATTTTGGTAAATCTTTTAATCAACTAACCAAAGATACGGTAAGGACATTTCTTGTAGATAGTAAGAAATCAAGATATAAAATTTAATCTGTAACTAATTTTTAAAATGAAAGATTTTATTAAAAAAAAACTAAAGTCTATTCTAGGTTTTATTCAGAACAATTTCAGGCCTGCAACGGAAAATAAAAGTCCGATAGATATATATTTTGAGGAAGTATCAAGAGAATCTTATGAATTTTTTAAAAATGACATTATTAAATCTGCTTGTTTTGTAAAAGACGAAGATATAAGAAGCTATTGCATTCAAAAAGCTCTTACGAAAACTGTAGATAACAGTATGTTTTTAGAATTTGGAGTTTTTAAGGGTGACTCAACAAAATTATTTGCAAGTTTTTTATCAGATCAAAAAAGAATAATTTATGGATTTGATTCATTCGAAGGTCTAGATGAAGAATGGATAAGTACAGACTATAATCCTAAAGGAAAATTTTCTCTAAGCAAAAAACAACCAAACTTACCAAAAAATGTAAAAATCATTAAAGGTCGAGTAGAGGAAACTCTAGAAAACTTTTTAAAAGAAAATACAAATAAAATAGTATTTTGTCATCTTGATTTAGATAATTATTCACCTACCAAATTAGTTTTGCAAAAAATTAAACCTCAGTTATTTCCAGGTTCAATTTTACTATTTGATGAATTTTATGGATATCAAAATTGGAAAGATCAAGAATATAGGGCTTTAAAAGAAACCTTTAAAGAAGATGAGTATAAATATATCGCATTCGGTAAACGACAAGCCTCTATAGAAATCTTGTAGTTTTTAAAATAAACTAAATAAATTCTAAATCTATTTTTCCTAAGGTTTTAAAGTTAATTTTAAGCTTATCACCTTTACTAACTTTCATTGGCTGAATTACTGATCCAGTCATAAACCAATCACCTTTTTTAAAAGTTATGGGACTATCTTTAAATTCATTTATAATACATTTTATAGCTTCAACTGGGTGAGCTCTTTTTTCCCATGAACCACTTATTTTTCCATTTACATTAACCTCAACCTGAATAGAATTTAAATCAATACTTTCAAAATTTTTAATTTTATCTCCAATAATAATAGCCCCTGCTGCGCCATTATCAGCGACATTTAAAAACATAAGATCTCGACTATTTAAATCTTTTTTAGCGTCAGGCTTTATTCTCGTTGAAACTAGCTCTAAGGATATATAAATTTCGTAGTTTCCTTTTTTATTTTCAGCTCCGGAAACCATTTTAGTGTCTTCTAAAAATTTTAGAGCAAACTCACATTCGAGAATACAATGAGGAACTTTACTATACTCAATTTTTAAAGGATTTATTAATACTGTTTCCTCAATAATTTTTCCTATCATTGGGCCATCAACCTTTGCACCCTCTTGAATACTTTTTGTTACCATACCTATTTTCCAGCCTACGGTTTTTTTATTAAGAGCTTCATGAAATTGTTTTTGTATTAAGTGAGATTCTTTTCTATTTTTAGGTAAATCTTCAGATTTAATGTCTATCAAATCTTTTTTTAACCAAGCACTTGCTAATTTTTCTGCTAATGAATTCATATTTAAATTTTGGTTGCGGGGGTAGGATTTGAACCTACGACCTTCAGGTTATGAGCCTGACGAGCTACCAGACTGCTCCACCCCGCGATAATCATTTTTTAGGTCTCTTTAAATTAATCGCTTGTAATTTACCCCGTTCTTCCTTTATTTCAAATTGTATTTTTTGATTTTCCTTTAGTATTCTAAACTTCGATTTTTCAAGTGAAGAAACGTGTAAAAAAACATCTTTTTGGTTATCTTCATCAAGCGTTATAAATCCATAACCTTTTCTGGAATTAAACCATTTTACTCTTCCCGAAGGCATAAAACTCCTGTTGTTTATATTTAGATTCTATTTCTTAAACGTTGAAACTTTTTAACTCTTTTTAGATTTTCAAGTCTAATTCTCTTTTTTTTCTCAGAAGGTTTTTCATAATTACTTTTCATTTTGATGATTTTAAAAAAACCTTCTTTTTGAAGTTTTCTTTTAAGAACTCTTAATGCTTGTTCAACATTATTATCTTTTACGTCTATTTTAATAAATCCTCCTTAATTTCTTTGGGGTACGTATCATGATGTAAAGATATTGTCTATATAAGATTTAATAAGGCCTTTTTGGAATATTGTCCTCAAATTCTGATCTATACTTTTTTAATTTTTGACTGATTTTAGGATATTTACGACTTAAAATAGCAATTGCAAATAGTGCTGAGTTTTTAGCGCCAGCTTTTCCAATAGCTAAAGTAGCAACAGGAACACCAGCAGGCATCTGTACAGTTGAATAAAGACTGTCCACACCATTTGTTACACTCGGCATCGGTACACCTAGTACAGGTATAGTTGTCAAAGCAGCAGTAACTCCAGCCAAATGTGCTGCCCCTCCTGCAGCTGCTATAATAACTTCATAATCTTTTTTTTCAGCTTCAGAAATAAATCTTTCTAATCTTTTAGGAGTTCTGTGAGCAGATATGACTCTTACATCGTGATTAATTCCAAATTCTTTAAAAATTTCGCTACAATGTTCCATGACTCCTTTCCAATCAGATTTACTACCCATGATAATTCCAACCGTAGGATTTCTACTGATTTTGCTCATTTGTGTTTTCCTCAATTTTATTTTCTTCTAATTTATCTTTTTCTAAAGCTTTAGCTTCTTTTTCTTTTAATTTTTTCTCCCTCTTAATTCTCCTATCTGCTTTTTCCACGGCTTTTTCAAATTGTAATTGACTACACAAACCTAAAATTACTGGATCTTTAGGGGAAAGATTTGAAAAATTCCAATAAGTTCTATTTCTAATTAATCCTACCGTTGCTTTTGTGCTTCCAACTAACTTTGCTATTTGTCCATCAGAAAGTTGTGGAAAATTTTTTGACATCCAGAGTACCGAGTCTGGTCTATCTTTTCTTTTTGATAATGGAGTATACTTTACTTTTTTTCTAATTTTAGTTGGGACTTCAATATCTTGATTTTTTTTTAGAAGTTTAAGTGGTCTATTAAGATCTTCTGAGGAAAGATTTATTTCTTCTCTTGTTAATTGGCCAGCTAAGATTGGATTGTATGCTTTTATTCCCTTAGCGACATCTCCATCTGCAATGCCTTTAACTTCAAGTTCATGAAGATTGCAGAAACTAGCTATTTGCTTAAAACTTAATGTTGTATTTTCAACCAACCAAACAGCTGTTGCTTTTGGCATAAATGGACCATCAGACATAATTTAATTCTTTTGCTTTCTTAAATTGCTAAATCTTTTGTTGTATTTACTTACACGTCCCTTATCTAAAATTTTCTGGTTTCCACCAGTCCATGCAGAATGTGATTTTGGATCAATATCTAATTTTAGAGTATCACCTTCTTTTCCCCAAGTTGACATTGTTTCAAACTTAGAGCCATCTGTCATTACAACATTAATCTTATGATAATTTGGGTGGATCTTTTTTTTCATTTTTAGACTTTTATAATAATATTATAAATTGCTCAATAATTTTTTATAAAAAACTTCTCAATTTTTCATGAATTTTTGTATTGCTTGCAATAAAATCAATTTTTTTAGTAAGAAAACCCTCTCCGTTAAGGTTATCTATGAAACCACCAGATTCTTTCATTATTATTATACCAGCAGCAATATCCCAGTAATTTAATTCCCTTTGCCATGATGCATCATATCGTCCGGCTGCAACATAAGCTAAATCTAAAGCAGCGCTGCCTGATTTTCTTACTGGATGGTGAAATTCTTTTGAAACTTTTTCATATTCTTTAAATATAAAATCTTTGTTTTTGCTTGTAGATCTTGGGCCCCCAGAGACAATCAATGAATTTTTAAAATCAGATTTATTTGAGACTCTCATTCTGGTGTTATTTAGATAAGCACCCGAGTCTTTTTGTGCGGCAAACATCTCATTTTTAATTGGATCAAAAATTATCCCAGATATTATTTCTCCATTCTCTTCATAGGCTACAGAAATTGCAAAATGTGGAACACCATTTAAAAAATTTGTTGTTCCATCTATGGGATCAATTACCCATCGGCTACTCTCATTTACTCCTTTAATAATTCCAGTTTCTTCACTTAGTACAGAGTACTTAGATTGTTCTATATTTAGTTCTTTTATAATTATTTTTTCAACACGTTTATCGGCAGCCGTGACAAAATCACCTGGAGCTTTTTCAGAAACTTGAAGTTTTTCTATTTCACCAAAATCCCTTATCAAGACCTTAGATGCCTTCATGCATGCTTTGTACATTAAATTAAATTGAGGTGAATTTATCTTCATTAATTTATTTTTTTTACGTATTCAAGGGTTCTAGTATCTAATATTATTTTATTTCCTTCTTCAACAAATGGAGGAACCATAATATCTAAACCATTTTTTAATTTTGCAGGCTTGTAAGAGGATGCCGCTGTTTGTCCTTTAACGACTCCTTCTGTGGTTTCAATTTCACATTCAATATTATTCGGTAAATCTACTGACAAAGCTTTTTCTTCAAGAAAAGATATTGATACTTTTAAATTTTCGCTTAGTAGCTTTACCTTTTCTCCCAATAATTCTTTTTTAATAGAAATTTGTTCAAAATTTTCAGGATCCATAAAATTGCATCCATTTTCATCAGAGTACAAAAAACTGAATTCTTTTTCTTCAAGTTGTGATCTTTCAACATTTTCACTTGATCTAAATCTTTGATTTAATTTAGTACCTTTTGTGAGACTTTTTAATTCTACTTGATTAAAGGCACCACCCTTTCCTGGTTTAACATGTTGAGTTTTTAGAACTGTCCAATGATCGTTATTAAGCTCAATTATCATTCCAGGTTTTATTTCATTTCCTTGTATTTTCATTTAAATAAATTTTTTAATAGCAATTTTTGGTTTTAAGCGTGGGTTATTCCAAATATAGCTTGATATTGCAAGATAATTTACTCCAAATTTCATTAAACTTTTGTAATTTTTATTATTTATTCCCCCAATAGCAACGATGGGTAAATTGGTTCTTTGTTTAGACCACTTTATTAAATTTTTTTGAGCTTTTTTTGCTTTAGGTTTTAATTTGGATTTAAAGAATGATCCCAGCGCTATGTAATCAGGTTTTTCCTTTATGGCATTTAATATTAATTTTTTTGAACCATGGCAAGTTATTCCAATTATTTTATTTTTTTTTAATAAATTTCTTGCATTTTTTATTGATCCGTCAGACTGACCTAGGTGACATCCGTCAGCATCAATTTTTTTTGCTAATATAGGAAAATCATTAATTATTAGTTTAACCTTATATTTTTTTGTAATTCTATTAACTTTTCTTGCAATCTTAAGAATTTTTGAATTTGAATGTTTTTTAAGTCTTAGCTGGAAGTATTTTACTTTTTTTGTTTGGAGAATTTCCGGCAAATCTTTGTAGAAGTGTTTATTAATTTTACCAGGCGATATTAGATATAAAAATCTTTTCAATTTTACGCAGCAAAACTTTGTTCAAGCTTTTCATCCCATTTTGCTTCTGTTGAAGCGCCATTCATCTTAGCTCTATGATCAAAAACTTTTTGAATTTTTGCTATATCTTTCATCGATTTTGCCCAAGTTTTTAAAGCTGATTGTTGCAAGGCTCGACCATAAGAGAATGTAAAATGAAAAGAAGTATCATTAATTTTATTAATTTCATTTAAATTTTTTGTTGCTTCTACTTCACTTTGGCCTCCAGACAAGAAAG